>Ga0160428_1000209_pt1 | contig 73964 bp, 68 predicted proteins | sample SolpanmetagenomM_FD_108198 | JGI IMG/M metagenome (GOLD analysis project Ga0160428, IMG submission 108198) | Solar panel surface microbial communities from Lawrence Berkeley National Laboratory, California, USA - M | ecosystem: Engineered > Built environment > Solar panel > Unclassified ... | reverse complement strand
TGCTCTCGCCGGACGTGAACTGCTCGGTCAAGGACTTCAGCATCGAGGGCGGCAAGTCGATCCGTTTCGGACTGCTCGCGATCAAGGGCGTCGGGTCCGGCATCGTCGACGGCATCATCGCGGACCGTAACGAGAACGGCCCCTACAAGCACCTTTTCGAGTTCTGCGAGCGGACCAAGCCGACGGGCATGAACCGCACCGCCCTGGAGGCCCTCATCCGGGCGGGGGCCCTGGACAACATCGACAAGAACCGCCGCAAGCTCCTGAACCACGTGGACGGCGCCCTCGCCTACGCGGACGGGATGAACAAGTCGCGGCTCGCGGGACAGGACTCGCTTTTCGGCGGCGACTCGGGTCCGCAGTCGATGTCGATGCCGATCCTGCCGGAGGCCGACATGCCCGGCCGGAGCGAGAACCTCGCGATGGAGAAGGAGGTCATGGGCATCTACGTCTCCGACCATCCCCTGCGCGGCCACGAGCGGACGGTCACCCAGCACTGCTCGCACACCGTCGCCCAGACGATGGACCTCGCGGAGAACGAACACGTCAAGCTGGCGGGCGTCATCGCCAAGATGCGGACGATCATCACCAAAGCGGAGGGCAAGAAGATGGCCTCGATCGTCCTGGAAGACTTTACGGGCCAGATCGGGGCGATCGCCTTTCCCGCCACCTATGAGAAGCTGCGCGAGGTCCTCGTCAAGGACTCCGTCGTGACGATCACCGGCCACGTGATGCACAAGGAGATGCGCGGCGAGAAGACGGTCGAACTGCGGCTCGACAAGATCGAGCCGCTGGAGGCGAACCTCGACCTGGGGGCGGCGAACGATTCCGTCGGGACGGTCAAGGTGTTCTTGCCGAAGGCGACCCCCAGCGAGATCCGGCACTTCCGCCGCCTCGTGGACGAGTTCCCGGGCGACTACGAGCTGATGCTCCAGATCATGCCGGAGACGGAGTTCCTGCCCCACTATCTCACCCAGCACGTGAATCCGAGCGAGATCTTTATCAAAGCGGCGAAGGAGAAGCTCACGGCGGCGCGGATCGAGGTCGTCCACGGCCAAGCGGCGTAGCGGGAGCGTTGGGAAAGATCATCCCGCCAACACGGCGGGAACACACGGCGGCGTAGTACGGTTATAGGCCACTAGCCCATGAAGCGATCCCTCCTTCTCCTTCCCGCCCTCCTGCTGGCGCACGCCGCCTCGGCCCAGGACGCCGCTTTCGACGCGCGGGTGGCGGACGTCGGGCTGCTCCAGGCGAAGCAGGTGCAGGCCGACCTGAAGATCACCCCGGGGCAGCTCACGAAGATGAACGTCGCCGCCGCCGCGCACACCGAGCGGCTCAAGGCATACCAAAAGACGATGGAAGCCCTTGGCTCCGTTGCCAAAACGCCCGATCGACAAAGACTCCAAGGCATGTTCGAGCAGCTCAAGAAGGAGGTGTTCGCCGTCCTCACTCCGACGCAGATCCGGCGTCTGCGCGAACTGACCCTTCAGCGGCTCGGTCTGATCTCGCTCACCGACCCTGGCGTGTCTAAAACGGTCGGCCTCTCGTCCGCGCAGGTGGCGAGGCTGAAAGCCGCGTTCCAAACCGGACGCACGAAGTTCGTCGCCCTCCAAGCGACCGTCCGCGATCCGATCCTCGCCCCGTACAAGGGAAGGAAACCCAAGGACGAAGCCGAGGCGAAGGCTTGGCAGACGGCGATCGTCGCCAAGCTCAAGGCGGCGGAGCCCACGGCAAAGCCGAAGCTCGAAGCGATCGGGAAGAGCACGGACGTGGCGATGAACGCGGTCCTTACCGGACCGCAAAGGGCCAAGTGGAACGCCCTGAAGGGTCAGCCGTTTAAAGCCAAGTAGATTCTACGGGTCCGCTTCCCTCTTTCCCAATCAGCGCTCGTCGGCTGGCAGAAACTGGGGGGTGGACTCGAACGCGCACGGTCAAGTTCGTGGACGCGTAAACGAGGTAACCTGGGTTTAACGCCCTAGGCACGGAGAAACAAGGCTTGACCACCCCTTCCCGGCCGGCGACCGCCGAACCGCTCGCCGTCGTCGACACCATTCCCCAACGTCCTCGCGACCTTCTGACCAAAGAAGACCGCCTGGAGATGTTCCGGCAACTCTACCTCGCCCGGTACTTCGACGTCCGCCTGATCAAGGAGAAGAAGCGGGGCCGCCTGCGCGGCACCCTCTACTCCTCGCACAACCAGGAGGCCACGCTCGTCGGCTCCCTCTTCGGACTCAAGCCCACCGACTGGATCTCGCCGATCCACCGCGATATGCCCGCCTTCTTCCTGAAGGACCTGCGCGCCGGCTGGGAGAACGACGATCGGGTCGGCATGACGATCGAAGAGGTCTGCTGCCAAGTGTGGGGCAAGGTCGGTTCGCCCGGAAGGGCGCGCGACAACTGGTCGCACATCGGCTCCAAGAAGAACCGCATCGTCCACTCCACCTCGATGCTCGCGGGAACGATCCCCGTCGCGGCGGGCGTTCTGTACGCGGACCGGATGCAAGGGGGCGACGCCGTCGCGATCACCCTGAACGGCGAGGGCTCGACCGCCCAGGGCATCTTCCACGAAGCCGTCAACTACGCCGCCGTCCACAAGCTCCCGGTGATCACCATCATCGAGAACAACCAGTGGGCCTACGGCACGCCGACCCACCTGGAGTATCCCCTCGAAGACTTCGCCCGCCGCGCCGACGGCTACGGCATCCCCGGCCTCGTCGCAGACGGCCAGGACGTGTTCGACGTGTACGACAAGGTGATGGAGGCGATCGAGCACTCCCGCTCCGGCAAGGGACCGAGCATCGTCGAATGCAAGACGTTCCGCTCCTACGGCCACGGCGACCACGACGACGACCGGGCGGCCAAGTACCGGCCCCAGGATCTCGTCGAGCTGGGCCGTAAGCGCGACCCCATCGCGATCGCCCGCAAGACCCTGATGGAACTCGGCGACATCGACGCGAGCTTCGGCTTCTACGCCGAGGGCAAGGGCGCGTCGGAGACGACGAACGAAGACTTTCCGCCGGAGGTCGTGGCGTTCCTCGACCGGGGTATCGCCTTCGCGATGGAGAGCGGGGTGCCGGACGCCGAGGAAGGCGCGAAGTGGGTTTTCAAGGAGGGCGAATAACATGGCGAACACCGCGATCGAAGCTCCGGCCCCCGGTGCGAAGTTCTCGCCCGAGCAGGCTCCCGTCACCACCCCGGCGGCGGTGAAGAAGAACTACGTCACCGCCCTCAACGAGGCGCTCCGCGAGGAGATGGCGCGCAATCCGATGATGGTGTGCCAGGGCGAGGACATCGGCCTCCTGGGCGGCGCGTTCGGCGTCACCGAAGGACTGCAGAGCGAGTTCGGCGACCAGAGAGTGATCGACATGCCGATCTCCGAGGCGGCGATCGTCGGCTCGGCGGTCGGCATCGCCCTCAACGGCGGCACCGTGATGGCGGAGATGCAGTTCATGGACTTCATCTCCACCGGCTTCGACCAGATCGTCAACATGATGGCGACCTACCACTACCGCACGGCGGGCGAGGTCAACCTCCCGGTCGTGGTCCGCGGCCCCGGCGGCGGCTATGGGGGCGGGGCGCTCTACCACAGCCAGATGAACGAGGCGTGGTTCGCCAACTCGCCCGGCCTGAAGATCGTCGTGCCGAGCACGCCCTCGGACGCGAAGGGGCTCCTCAAGTCGAGCCTGCGCGACGGCAACCCCGTGATCTTCTACGAGATCAAGGAACTCTACCGGCGCAACGACATCGCGGAGGTCCTCCCCGAAGGCGACCATCTCGTTCCGCTCGGCAAGGCGGCGATCCGGCGCGAGGGCAAGGACATCACCCTCATCTCGTACGGGCAGAACGTCTACCACTGCCTTCTCGCGGCGACCGAGCTGGAGAAGGACGGCATCTACGCCGAGGTGATCGACCTGCGGACCCTCGTGCCCCTCGACGAGGAGACGATCTACAAGTCCATCGCGAAGACGAACCGCGTGATCGTCGTCAACGAAGCCCCGATGACCTGCGGCTTCGCGGGCGAGGTGGTCGCCCGGATCACGACCAACGCCTTCGATCTGCTCGACGCGCCGCCGGTCCGTATCACCCGGCTCGATACCCCCGTGCCGTGGGCCAAGCCGCTCGAGCTTCACGTCCTGCCGTCGGTCGAGAAGATCGTCCAGGCCGCGCGGAAGACGGTTCGGTACTAAGCCCTAAAACGACCCTTGGGAACCCGGTCGGCGCACGGCGCCGACCGGGTTCCCACGTTTTCGCGTAGTCTCTCCTAAGCGTTCAAAACCGTCTTACAAATAGGAGGACCATGCCGGATACCCAATCGTTGGGCTCGCGCGCCTTCCCCCCAGGGTGGTCGGTGACGCGAGACGCGAGCGAGACGCCGGAAGGCGGCTCGATCCTCATCGGCCTGGGGCGCGAAGACGAGGCGACGGCGGTCGCCGCCTCTTTCGAGGGGTTGGGATGGCGAGTCGCCTTTGTCGGCCCTTCCCTTCCCCAAGGACCGTTCGATCAGGTCTATCTGGACGGGTTCGGCGCCTTGCGACTTTCGACGCTTCTGCTCGGTCGGGCTTCGTGGCTCGACTTCGGCCGCGAGGCCCGGACGGTCGCCTTGGTCGACGCTGGCGAGGAAGCGGAACGACCTGCCTGGACGACGGGAGTCGAGTGGGTCGTCTCACGACCCTTGTCGCCCCACGATCCCCTCGGCGTCGGAAGCTTCCTCGATCCTGCCCGATGGGGCCGCTCGAAAGCGTAGAAGGCGCAGGGTCCCGCCGGGCCTCAAGAGATTCTCGCCTCTTTCTTTCAATCAGAGAGACCAAGCGCGTCTCCCCGATGGAGGTCGCGAGGAGGATCGTTCGGAGCCGTCGCCGGACGGCTTGGTCGCAGGGCGCAACCGGGCGCGGGGCCGGCAGGGATCCCTTCGTCTTACGATCTGCCGCCGCCTGTCTCCGTACAACGCGTCCTCCAACCGGGACGAAAGAACGCCCTCTTTCGTATTTTCCGTGGTACAATGATCGCGTGTACAGAACGCGTGTGCATCCCCGCACCGGAAGACCGACCCGAGACGACGTCGCCCGTCAGGCGAACATCTCGGGCGCGACGGTGTCGCGCGTTCTGAGTGGACGGACGGATCTCTCCATCGCCCCGGAGACGAGGGCGAAGGTTCTCGAGGCGGCGGAAAAGCTGGGCTACCGCCCTAACGTCGCCGCCCGCGCCCTGATGACGGGGCGCACCGGACTCGTGGGCTTCTGGATGGACCTCCAGTACTCACGCTACCGCGGCCACGTCCTCGACCGGATGCGCGCCGTCCTCAGCGAGACGGATCTCGCTTTGGCGGTCACCGACGTGGACGACGAGTACGAGCTCCAGCACTCGTTCGACCGCGCCCTGCGGGTGCCCGTGGACGGCATCATCGCCTTCGACAACTCCTCGTCGGTCGAGGCGTTCGGGCGCGAGCACGACCGAATCGCGCCGAAGACGCCGTTCGTCAGCATGGGCGCCTACTGGTCCGAGGCAGGCAGCTACGTCGGCATCGACCTACGCGCGGGAGCGGAGGCGGCGATGGACCACCTCCTCTCAGGTGGTCGACGGAGAATCGCCTACATGGTTCCTTCCGACTCCGACCTCGTCGCCAGCGGCCCCCGCTTCGAGGCCTACCGCGACCGGATGGAAGGATCGGGGCTGGCGCGAGAGACGATCCAGACGGAGACCACCGGCATGGGTTCCGTCCGGGAGGCGCTACGTCGGATCCACGAGAACGGTCGGCTTCCCGAAGCGATCCTCTGCATGAACGACGACTTGGCCCTCGCCGCCGCGTTCGCTCTTGAGCGTCTCGGCGTGCGCCCCGGCCGCGACGTCGCCCTCGTCGGCTTCGACGGCATCGAGGACACGGAGCACGGTCCCTGCCCCATCACGACCGTGCGTCAGCCGATCGAGACGATGTGCGCTCTCGCCTTCGAATTCCTGCGCGCCCACATGGAGGAGCCGACGTCTCCGCCGCAACAACGCATTCTCGTCCCCGAACTCATCGTCCGCGAGTCGTCCCAGAGCTAGCGCTCCGACGAACTCTCCGCCCTCGAAGAAGAGCCCATCATGCAACGAAAAGCATTCACCCTGATCGAACTCCTCGTCGTCATCGCCATCATCGCGATCCTCGCCGCCATCCTGTTCCCCGTGTTCGCCCAGGCCAAGGCCGCCGCGAAGCGCACCGCCGACCTGAGCAACGTTAAGAACATCGCCCTTGGCCTGACGGTCTACACGACCGACTCGGACGACTGCGTTCCGCCCATGATGCAAGGTTCATGGAGCTGGACCCCGTCTCAGCGCTACCGTATCGTCCTGTGGAAGGACGCGATTCTTCCCTACATCAAGAACGGCGGGAAGTACGCGAAGGCAGACGGCACCCCGTACACCGGATCGGACAACCGCGACGGTGGCATCTTCGCCTCGCCCATCTACTCCGGCAACTGGGCTCCCCTTCCGGGCAACCAGGGCGGCAACCAGTTCGGTGACACTTCCACTCGCTTCCCGCGCGCCTACGCCCTGAACGACAACGCGGGCAAGAACGAAGGGCTCGCAGGAACCAACGCGACCGGGATCTGGCCTTGGGTCGCGTACTGGGAATGGGAGACGCCCCGCAACGTCGGCTTCGGCGGCAACATGACTTCCCTCGAAGGTCCGGCCTCGACGATCATGATCTCGGGGACGCGACAGCCGTACCCGAACACGAACGCTTGGTACCTCTGTTACGGGTGTGGCGGCGGCAACAACGACTGCGACACCTCCGACGCAGGCTCGACCGCAGGCCGGAGCGTCGGTAACAAGCTTCTGAACACCTCGTTCTTCGACGGTCACGCGAAGGCGACCAACGCCTACCAGTCCCTTGCGAACGACAACTGGGACCAGTTCAAGGGCAATAACGATGCGAAGGACATCGGGAACTACATGCGCGGCTACAAGGAGTGGCAGTAAACGTCGACCTGCTCCGGGGCGGGGAATTCCCCGCCCCACGCCGTTCCGATACTCGCATGAAGAACACTCTCCTGATCGCCCTGATCGCGTTCGTCGTCTCCGGTTGCGGGCAGTCCGTCGATACCGCGCCCCCCGCATCGTCGATGAACCCCAAAGCGACGGCGGTGGCTCCGACACCGACGCCGACGACTCCAGAAGGCAAGATCGAAGCCATTCAGAAGTCGGATATGAATCCAGAGCAGAAGAAGCGGGCGATCGAGCAAGTCAAGTCCGGCCAGCTCTGAACCGGCGCCCGTTACCCGAAAGTCCAAGCGCAAAGTCGTTCCGTGGCCATTCGGACGGAGGCCACGATTCGTGGCTTCACCCGTCCAGACCCGCATCAGCGCGATGATCCCGCCCTTCAATCCTGCGACCACCCTCTGGACCGACGCCCCGGCGCGGGCCTTCTACGAGTCTTCCGTGCTCGGCAACGGAAGACTCGGCGCGATGGTCTTCGGAGGAGTGGGGCACGAACGGGTGGTCCTGAACGAGTCGACGATGTGGTCGGGCTCCCCTCAGGATGCGGACCGCGAGGACGCACGACGCGTGCTTCCTAAGATCCGTGAGCTGCTGCTCAAAGGAGATAACGAGGAGGCCAATCGGCTCGTGCAGGCGAACTTCGTCTGCAAGGGTCCGGGGAGCGGCGGGCGGAAATACGGCTGCTACCAGACCTTCGGGGATCTCCTGATCGATTCGCCGGAGCGGGAGTTCACCGACTACCGTCGTGTCCTCGATCTGGACCGCGCGGTGGCGACCACGAGCTACCGCTCCAGCGGGGTCGGTTACATACGCGAGGCGTTCGTCTCTGCCCCGGCGAACGCGGTCGTCTATCGCTACCGCGCCGATCGAAAGGGCATGATCACCTTCGACGCCCGGCTCGCCCGCCCGGAACGGGCGCAGGGCGGCGCCGACGGGCTCGACTACACGATTCAGGGCGCCCTTGACAGCGGCGACGACGTGGTTCCGGGCGTCCGCTTCTTCGGTCGTCTGCGGGTGATCGCGAAAGGCGGCCGGGTCACGACCGACCGTCGGGGCCTTCACGTCGTCGGGGCCGACGAGGCGACGCTCGTCTTCTCCGCCGGAACGAGCCTGTTCGATCCCGACTACGAGGCCCGGACGAAAGCGCGGATCGACGCGGCGACGAAGCGGAACTTCGACGTTCTCGAGCGTGAGAGCGTCCGGGATCACCAACGGTATTTCCGCCGCGTCGACCTGCAGCTCGCCGAAGGACCGAGCGCGCGCAAGACCACCCTCGCCCGCCTGGAGGCGGTGCGGGACGGTGAAGAGGATCCTTCGCTCGCCGCCCTCTACTTCAATTTCGGGCGCTACCTTCTGATCGGTTCGTCCCGCCCGGACAGTCCGCTGCCCGCTAACCTTCAGGGGATCTGGGCCGAGGAGTTGAAGACGCCTTGGAACGGCGACTTCCATCTGAACATCAACGTCCAGATGAACTACTGGCCGGCGGAGGTCGCGAACCTCTCGGACTGCCACCGTCCCCTGCTCGACTTCGTGCCGCGCCTCGTCCAGAACGGACGGAAGACGGCGAAGGCGTACTACGGCGCGGACGGCTGGGTGGTCCACACGATCACGAACCCCTGGCTTTTCACCGCGCCCGGGGAGGGTGCGAGCTGGGGCTCCGCTATCACCTCGGGCGCGTGGCTGTGCGAACATCTCTGGAACCACTACGACTACTCTCGAGACAAGGCCTACCTCGCCAAGGCTTACCCCACGATGCGCGGCGCCGCCGAGTTCTTCCTCGGGATGCTGATCGAGGAGCCGAAGCACGGCTGGCTCGTGACCGCCCCGTCGAACTCCCCGGAGAACGTCTACATCGACCCGAAAAGTGGCAAGGGACTCGCCGTCTGCATGGGGCCGACGGTGGACATGGCGATCCTGCGCGAGCTTTTCACGAACGTCGTCGATGCCTCGAAGATTCTTGGGACGGACGAGGCGTTCCGCGCGAGGCTAGAGGCGGCAAAGGCGCGGCTCGCTCCGTTCCAGGTTGGCAAGCACGGCCAGCTTCAAGAATGGCTGGAGGACTACGACGAGCAGGAACCTCAGCATCGACACGTCGCCCATCTCTACTCCCTCTACCCGTCGGACCAGATCTCGCCGGACCGGACGCCCAAGCTCGCCCAGGCGGCCCGTACGACGCTGGAGCGACGGGGCGACGAGGGCGTCGGCTGGTCTAGCGCGTGGAAGGTCGGCTTCTGGACGCGCCTCCACGACGGAGAGCGCGCCTACAAACTGCTCAAGGTCCTCCTTCGTCCGGTGGTCGACACCTCGATCCGCTACGACGGGGGCGGTGGGACCTACCCGAACCTTTTGGACGCCTGTCCGCCCTTCCAGATCGACGGCAACTTCGGCGCGACGGCGGGCATCGCGGAGATGCTCCTCCAGAGCACGGACGGCGAGATCCGACTCCTGCCCGCCCTTCCGAAAGCCTGGGCGACCGGCTCGGTCAAGGGCCTGAAGGCGCGGGGCGGCCTGACGGTAGACATCGCCTGGAAAGACGGCAGGATCACCGGGTACAAGGTGACCGGACCGGGCTCGAAAGCGGTGAAGATTCGAACGCCCGGTCACTGACGATGCTGTCCCTGCTTCTCCTTCAAGGTTCCAACTTCGTCGTCCAGAACGGCGGTCCCCGTCTGTCGATCGACCGCCGGAGCGGCGCCTACTCCGTGGTCTGGAGCGACGACGCGGCGGTGCGGGCGGCGGTGGGCGAAGCCCGGCTGGCCGATGGGCGAAACCTGAAGACCAGCCTCTACCCCCGCCATGAGGTTTCGACGGAGCGCGTGCGCGACGCTCTCGGCGACGCGATCCGGGTCGTGGTGCGCCACCGGGGAGAAGAGGGGCCGGAGCTTCGCCAGACCTTTTGGCTCTACGCGAAGCGCTCCGAGGTGGTGGTTCGTCTCGACGTCCTCGGCGCGGATGGCACGGCCTCGATCACCCCGGTCGCGACGGACGAGACCGTTATCGAGAACGCTCCGCAGACGCTTTTCGTCCCCTACGACAACGACGCCTACGGTCGGTACCGATCGGACGGCAAGGAGACGAGCTACGAGGTCGGAGCCGTCTACGACGCGGCGAGCCGCCGGGGCGTCGTCGTCGGCTCGATCGACCACGACGTCTGGAAGTCCGGGGTGTCGTTCCAAAAGGGTCTCCGGGCCTGGGCCGGGGTCGCGGACGCCGCGACCCGCGACCGAGAGCCCCACGGGATCGTTCGGGGCCGCGAGGTCCGCTCGCCCCGCTTCGTGCTGGGGCGCTACGACGACTGGCGCGCGGGTCTCGAACGGTACGGCGACCTCAACGCCCTCGTTCGACCGCCGCTCCTTTGGAACGGGGGCGTGCCGTTCGGCTGGAACTCCTGGGCCGCGCACAAGGACAAGCTCAAAGCCGCCAGCGCCCAGGCGGCGACGGCGTTCCTGGCGGAAATGCCCGCCTTCCGCAACGACGGGACGGCGAGCGTTAACCTGGACTCGTTCTGGGACAACCTGAAGCCTGGGGAACTGGCGGCCTTCGTACGCGACGCGCATGCCAAGGGACTGCGGGCCGGGATCTACTGGACGCCGTTCGTCGCCTGGGGCGGCCTGGAGAGCCCGGTCCGGGACGATCCCCACGGCTACCGTTACCGTGATCTCGCCCTCAAGGACGCGAAGGGCGAGCCGCTTCCGAAGCTCGACGGCGGCTGGCCGCTCGACCCGACGCACCCCGGTACCCTCGCGCGTATCGACCGTCAACTCGCGCAGTTCGTGCGCCAGGGCTTCGACTTCGTCAAGCTGGACTTTATGACGCACGGTGCGCTGGAAGGGCGTCACTTCGATCCGAAGGTGGCGACGGGCACGGCAGCCTACACCCTCGGCATGAGACGGATCGTGGACGATCTCGCGTTCAAGCGGATCAGACGCCCGTTCTTCGTCAGCCTGAGCATCGCGCCCCTCTTTCCCCAGGGCTACGCCCATAGTCGGCGGATCTCGTGCGACGTGTTCGCGGATATCGGCGCGAGCGAGTACCTGTTGAACGCCGCGACGTACGGCTGGTGGACCGCCGATCGCCTCTACCGGTTCAACGATCCCGACCACACCGTCGTCCACCATGCGATGGGAGACCCACCCACGAGCGAAGCGGAAGGACGCACCCGGCTCGTCGCCTCCATCGTCTCTGGCGGGATGCTTCTGATGGGGGACGATCTGGGCGATCCTGCGGCCCAGGAACGGGTTCGGCGGCTTTTCGGGAACGAAGCGGCCCTCGACTTGGCCCGGAAAGCCCCCGCGTTCCGCCCGATCGACGGCGATTCGGGCGAGCGCGCCGGGGATGCGTTCGTGTGGAAGGACGGCGACATCCGTTACGTCGCCGTCTTCAACTACGACCGGGCGAGTTCCAAGAAGCGGACGATCCCCCTGGCGCGGCTTGGTCTCGCCGGAGCCTGGACCATGCGGCCGGTGGTCGGCCGGGCGAGCCTGGACGCCAGAGAGTTAGCGTTCGATCTGCCGCCGACGGACTGCGCGCTCGTACGCCTCGAACGGCCTCGATAGACGATCGGTACCGGATCTTGAAAGCGACCTTGATCGCCAGACACGGTGGCCGAAACGAGAAGAGGCCGCCTGATCGGGCGGCCTCTTCCGTTCAAAATGTGGAGCCGATGATGGGAATCGAACCCGCGACCTAATCTTTACGAAAGATTTGCTCTGCCACTGAGCTACATCGGCGATCTTTACGCGGATCGTCTTTCGACAGAAACGCGGCTTGAATAGGAGAATACCCCGATCTTCGAGCGCTGTCAAGCACCGGCGACGGTCCGCGACTTTCCTTAGCGCTCTCTCCCTGGCCCGAGGCACCGCGACGCACAAGGGCGGGGGGAGTGGTCCCTGCCAGAGAATACTTTGCGGCGGCTAGGGACACGCGGGAGCCGTCGCCGGACGTAAACTAGAGAAGACCCCATGACGCCCCGCCTTTTCCGCTTCGTCGTGATGCTCTGGGCCATCCTCCTCATCGCCCTCGCCAGGGCGCAGGACGCGAGTCCGGCCAAGTGGACGGCGACGATCGAGCCCGCCAACGCGGCTCCCGGCCAGAGGGTGGAGTTGGTGCTCCACGCGCAGGTTCCCGCCCCATGGCATCTCTACTCCCTCAAGTTCTTCGAACCGGGCGAGGGTCCGTTCTCCACGAAGATCGTCGTGCCGAAGGACGGTACGGTCGCGGAGGTCGGCAAGGTCGTTCAGAGTCCCCCCATCGTTAAGAAAGACCCGAACTTCGAAGGGGCCGTGGTCGAGTACTACGAGGGGTCGGCGGATTTCCGAGTGCCGTTGCGGCTTTCGAAGGCGGCGAGCGGGGCGGCGAAGGTCGTGGCGACGGTCCAGTACCAGCTCTGCAACGCGACCCAGTGCCTCAACCCCACCGCGCCCTTGCCGGTCGTAGGAACGGTCCAGGTATCGGGAGCGGCGATCGACGACACGACGCCGTTGGACAAGCAGCCCGTGACCGCCCAAGCGACGTCGGCGACTGCGAAGCCGGAAACGGCCGCACCGGTCAGCGGCGCGGAGAAGGCGAAGGCGGGTGGGCTGCTCGTCTACCTGGGGGCGGCGATCGGCGCGGGCTTCCTCGCCCTGCTCACGCCCTGCGTCTTCCCGATGATCCCGATCACCGTCAGCTTCTTCTCGAAGCAGAAGGACGGGGAGAAGCCCTTGCCGAAGGCCCTCGCCTACTGCGCGGGCATCGTCGGAACCTTCACCGCTCTCGGCGTGGCGGTGGCGGCGATCTTCGGGGCGACGGGTCTGCAGAGCCTCGCGAACAACCCGTGGATGAACCTCGGCCTCGCGATCGTCTTCGTGGCCCTCGCGTTCAGCCTGTTCGGCTTCTTCGAGATCGGCGTCCCCTCCTCGGTGTTGACCAAGCTGGACTCAAGGGGCCGGGGCGGACTGCTCGGGCCGGTGCTGATGGGCCTGACCTTCAGCCTCACCTCGTTCACCTGCACCCTGCCGTTCGTGGGTGGCGTGCTGGTGGCGGCATCCCAGGGCGAGTTCCTGTGGCCCATCGTCGGGATGCTCGGCTTCTCGACGGCGTTCTGCCTCCCCTTCTTCCTGCTCGCCCTCTTCCCCGCCGCCCTCTCGAAGATGCCCAAGTCGGGCGGCTGGCTGGCGACGGTCAAGGCGTTCATGGGCTTCGTCGAGCTGGCGGCGGCGATGAAGTTCATCTCGACGGTGGACCTTGGCATCGTGCCGAACGGCCTGGGAATCGTCACGCGCGAGGTGTTCCTGGCCGTCTGGTTCGGGGTGGCGGTTCTCGCCGCGATGTTCCTGCTGGGCGTCGTCCAGCTTCCGCACGTCTACGAGAGCAAGATCGGCCTCCTGCGGCGCGCGATGGGCGTCGCGACGCTCGTCGGTGCGGGCTACCTGCTCTCGGGAATCAACGGCCACTCCATCGGCGAGCTGGAGGCGTTCCTACCGCCTTCGGACTACGGCAAGGCGGCGGGCGCCGGCTCGATGGAGGGACTTGTGTGGCTCACCGATTACGATAAGGCGAAAGCGCAAGCGAAGGCAGAGGGCAAGCCGCTGTTCATCGACTTCACCGGCATCTACTGCACCAACTGTCGTTGGATGGAGAAGAACATGTTTCCCAAGAAGGACGTAGAGCAGCGGCTCGACGGTTACGTCCGGGTCAAGCTGTTCACCGACCGGGGCACGCGACAGGACAACGCCAACCAAGCCGAACTCAAGCGGCTGACCAACTCGGTCACCCTCCCCGCCTACGTGACGATCGACCCTTCGGGCCAGCCGCAGGCGACCGAGTTCACCCGTGAGGAGAACGCGTTCGCCGCCTTCCTCGACCGGGGCCTCGGAAAGCGGGTCGCGCTCCAGTAGCCGGGCGCGCGACCTAGCCGCCGCAGCCGTCGATGTGCGCGTTCCGGACCTTCTCGCGCAACGTCGGCGGGGCGACGACCTTCGCGGCCCTCGGCCGGAACGGAGCGTGGTTGCTGGCCGACGCGGCGGCCCCGAGAAGGCCGACGAGGGCGGTGGCGGAGACGAGGGCGACCAGGCGGTGGAGGCTCATGGTAAGCCTCTGACGCGCTAGACGCCGCCGTGTTCCAGAAGCAGGATCGCCGCTGCCGAAGGCCCGGCGTGATCGACCCGGAGAACCCGGGGACCGAGGGTGACGCCCCGGTCTCCGATCCGCTCGAACTCCCGCTTCGCCCACCCCCCTTCGGGTCCGACGACGACGGTCATCGTCTTCGACCGCCGCAGCTTGGCGGTCACGCCTTCCGCTTCCGAGAGCACGACCGCCTCGGGCTCGCGCTTGAGGACGTCGTCCAAGGACTCGGCCCACTCGATGCGCGGCAGTCCGGTCCGGAAGCTCACCTCCGCCGCTTCCCGGGCGATCGTTCCCAGGCGGCGGAGACGGTCCTGCACCTTGGGCGGCTCCCACCGGACGACCGTCCGCTCGCTGGGGAAGAGGAGAAACCGGGCGACGCCCAGTTCCGTGCCCGCCCGCACGATCTCGTCCAGCTTGTCGCCCTTTGGAAGGGCCTGCGCGAGGGTGAGCGCCACGCTCGCCTCCGTGTCCGGACGCACCGTTTCCAGGGCGATGGCGCGGCGACCGTCGAGCCGGCAGCGGACGAGCGTTCCGTCGTCCGGCAGGATCGCGACCTCCGCTCCGGACGAAAGGCGAAGCACCTTCCGAAGCTTGTCCAGCTCGTCGCCGGGAAGCTCGATCCATCCCTCTTCGAACGACGCTCCCGGCACGAAGGTCCGGGGAAGGGCGCGAAGCGGGACGCTCATTCGAGCGCGCTCCGGGTGAAGCGGGCGGCGACCCAGCCGTCCTCGTGCCGCTCGTCCACGAGGACGAAACCGACCTTCTCCGCCGTCTCGCGCACGTCAGGCCAGTTCGACTCGATGATGCCGCTCACGATCCAAGCGCCGTACGGCGCGACGGAGCCCGCGATGTCGGCGGCGATCCGCACCAGGGTGGCGGAGATGATGTTGCTGAGGATCAGCGCGTACTCCGCTTGGCTGCCGGTTGGGGGCTGTTGGACAGCGGTTTCCCCCGCCCTCAGCGGCGTCTCGTCCTGGGGAACCCCTTCGAGCGCGGCGGGAACGGCGTTGAGGCCGTCGCCCGCGAGGGCGAGGAACGACACGCCGTTGCGGGCGGCGTTCTCCTTGGCGACCTCGACGGCGATGGGATCGATGTCGACCGCCACCACCGGGTCCGCTCCCATGAGGCAGGCGCCGACGGCGAGAATGCCGCTGCCGCAGCCCACGTCGGCCACCGATCGGCCTTCGAGGGCCAGGGGCTCCATCAGTTCCAGGCACATCCGGGTCGTCGGGTGGTCGCCGGTTCCAAAAGCCTGGCCGGGATCGAGGACGATGACGCGGTCGGCGGGGCCGACCTCCGCCTCTTCCCACGTCGGGCGCACGATCCAGTGGCTGCCGACGCGCCGCGGATGGAAGAACTGCTTCCAGGCCTCCTCCCAGTTCGTCTCGGGCAGGGCCTGGGTCGTCACCGTCGCCCCCATCGCCTCCAGATCCCGTCGCAGAGCGTCGACCACGGCCTCGCTTCCCGCCACGTCGACCAGACACCCGATCAGCCGCTCGTCGCCCGTCTGCATCGTGTTCTCGATCCCGTGGGTCCGGTACAGCTCGATGGCGGGCGAAAGGTCGTCCGGCGCGCTCGGGAAGGTCGCCTCGACCTCGATCCAACTCATGGGGCCATTGTGGCGCCTAGCGCAGGGTTCGCACGGGGACGATCTCGATGGGCTCGGCGTTTTCCACGCGGTACGCCTTGCCCGTGATCGCCTTGAGGAAGAGACCGCCGTGCGCCGAGTGGCCCACGAGCATCACGCGCCCGCCCTGGAGCCGTCGAAACCCTTCGACGGTTCGGCGCACCTGGGCCAAGCCCTCCCCGTAGTCCTTGGGAGCGGGAAGCCGATCCTGGCCCGGCACGACGACGAACAGGCCCCGTAGATCGGACGGGATCTCGACCTTCGCGCCGTAGGCGAAGCCCTTCGCCTCGGGCTTCCGGGGCCGTTCGGTGCAGCACTCGTAGAGGAGCGGCCAGACGGTCGCCCGTTGCCCCGTGCGACGCAGGTAGGGCGCGATGGTCCGCAGGGCGCGGGGCGAGGGCGAGACGTAGATCGCGTCGGGGAGGGGCTCCTTGACGAGCCGCTCGGTCAGGGCGAGGACCAGAGCCTCGCCTTTGGCGCTGAAGACGTTGAGGGTCCGCGCGTTGTACCGGCCCGTCGCGTTCGCGACGGTCTCGCTGTGCCGGACGAACGTGAGGCTTTTCGGCGTCAGGGCGAGGGCGGCGATCAGGGGAAGCATGGGGAGGGGGTCGGAATCGTCCAGGCGGCGACTCTTGCGCGCCTCCGTTTTACCCCTTCCCTTCCGCCCAGGCGGCGATCTCCTGGCGCAGACGACCGGACTGCAGGAGGTTGCCGAGCATCGTGTTGCGCTCGCGGGGCTCGAGAAGCATCCGTACCGGCTGGCCTTTGACCACCCCCTCGACCGCGACCCAGCGTCCGAGGCCGACCACGGTGTGGACGTTGGGCCGGAAAACGACCCGCACGACGTTGTCGCGCGGGAGTTCGACGCGCCGCGAATCGCCGGCGAACGTTAGAACGTCCTTACCTAGAATGAGGAATCCCACGTCCTCGTGCGCGTCCAGCAGGCCCGTGTACCGGGGCGAGGCGAAGCCGACGAACCACTTCGGGTCTTTCTCGCGCACCCTCGCCTCCATCAGGCGCCGCATGCGCGCGTTGCCCCAAAGGCCGAAGAACGACAGGGCCACCCAGCCGACGAAGGTGCCGAACGCGAGGAAAGCCAGGGCGTGCGGCGTCACCGCGCGGTCCCGCGCCACCTCCCAAAGCCCCCAGGCCGCGAAGGGCAGCCAGCACAGGAAGGGCACGAGGTTGCCCAACAGTTTCTTTTCCGTCGTCCACACCTCTCCCGCCACGGGGCGATGATACACTGAGCGACCGATGGGAGGGACGATCCGGCTGTTTCGCGCGGCGCCGGGGCCGACGGGCCTCGGACCGATCGTCACCCGGTTCTGCCGCGATAGCGGGGTGCTTACGGCGTTCGACGACGCCGCCCTTCCCGCGCTCGCCGACCTCCGTCCCGACGAGGATTGCGAGGTGGTCGGCTTCGCCCAGCTGGTTCGAAAGGTCCTTGCCGCCTCCGGCGAGCCCGCGCCGATGCTCGCCTCGGCCGGGCACCAGCAGGCCGCCGTCGCCCACGCCCTCGGCGAGCTTCCGCGCGACGCCGTCTTCGGCCAGGGCGCGACCCAGCCGGGCCTCCACCGCGCCCTCCTGAGGACCCTCCACGAGCTCCACGCCTTCGGGATCGACGCCGACGCCATGGACGAGCTCGCGAGCGCCCTGCCCGCGCCCCTCGGTCCGAAGATGGAGGAGATGGCCCGGGTCGATCGCGAACTCAAGGCGATCCTCGACACGCTGGGGCGCGACACCCACGGGCGGCAGCTCCGGGCCTGCTTCGAGTCGCTGACCGAGGCCGACGGCGAGGACTGCCGCGCCCTCGTGCTCGTCGGCGGCGAGCGGGCGCCGCTCCGGCTCCGCTGGCTCCGCTGGGTCGCCGACGCGGGCTGGGACCTGACCGTCGTCGTCGAGCGTCACGCGACCGACGGACGGCTTTTCGCCGGAGCCCGCGAGGCGGAGGAGATCCTGGGCGTTCCGGCGCAGGACGTGGGTACGGGACACCGCCTCCTGAACGACCTGTTCGCGCGGGGCGAGCACGGCGGTCTCGCGCTCGACCTCGCGATCCGCTCCGCGCCCGACCCGCTCGCGGAGTGCGAATGGGCGCTCCGGGGCTGTCTGGAGCAAGGCCCCGAGCGGTGCGGGCTGTACGTCCGCGACCTGCCGACCTACGCGCCGCTTCTCCAGGCGGCGTCCCGCCGCCTCGGCGTCCCGGTCTGCGCGCCGCAACGGGTGCCGCTTCTGACCAACGCCTTCGCGCGGCTCACGCTCGCGGTGGTCGAGTTCGCCGCCGGGCACGACGTCCGGACCCTGCGTCCGGTGCTGTCGAGCAGCTACCTCGACCTGAACGGACGGGAGCGCCGCGTGGTGGAGGCGGGCCTGCGCGACGCCCACCGGATGCGCTACGCCCAGTGGGAGACGCTAGGAGCCTGGGCGGGCGGGCAGTCGTTCCCCTGGCTGGTGAAGATCCTGGAGTGGCGGGAGTCGGCCCGCGCCGCGGGCGACGACCTCGGCGGATGGCTCGACCGGCTCCGCGCCCTCGTCCACGAGCTTCCCTGGCACGGCGCCTACGGCGGCGAGGCCTACGACTCCGCGCGGGACGTGCGCGCCTTCTCCGCGATGCAGACCGCCCTCGCCAACGAGGCGTCGGTGGAACGCGCCCTCGGCGCCTCGTCGATGGACCTTCCCGGCTTCGCGCGCCGGTGCCGGGTTCTCTGGGAAGCCGCCGACGTCAGCGTCCCCACGCCGGACGTCGGCGTTCCGGTCGCGACCCACGCCGCCGCGCTCACGGGGGTCCACACCCTGTTCGTCCTCGGGATGCTCGAGGGCTCGTTCCCGCGCCGGGCCTCCCAAGACCCGATCCTCGGAGACGAGGAGAGGCGCCTGATCTCCGAGGCGCGTTCCGGAGAGCCGCCCCTTCCCCTCTCCCAGGACCACGCCGCCGAGGAGCGCGACGAGTTCTACCGCGTCTGCGCCGCCGCCACCCACCGCCTCGTCCTCAGCTATCCCGAGGCCGACGACGCGCGCGACAACGTGCCCGCCTTCTACCTGGAGGCCGCCGCCCTGGCGGCGGGCGGAGCGACCCGGACGACCCTGGCCCGGACCCTTCTCGCCCCCCCGGCGGACGAGTGCCTCTCCGCCGCCGATCGCGCGATGCGGGCGGCCCTCGACGCGCCCCGAGAGCGCCCCGCCCCCACCGCCCTCGCCAACGAGTCGGCGCGCGCCCTCGTCGCCTCGCAAGGCGGCGTCCGCACCGCCGCCGAGCTTCGGGACGCCCTGCGCTGCCCCTTCCTCTACGCCGCCCGGCACCGCCTGAACCTGCGCCCGAACCGGAAGGAGCAGCGGTGGCACCGCCTGCGCGCCCTTCCCCAGTCGGCGCGCCTGCTCGCCGCGCCCGACCACGAGACCGCGAAAAAGGCCCTGGAGGACGCCCTGGAGGCGGAGCTGGACCTGCTCGCGAGCGAGGTGCCCGAGTGGGAGATCCCGCTGCTAAGGGCGGGTGGCAAGCGCCTCGTCGCCGAGTGGCTCCGGCGCGAGTTCGCCGCCCGCCGCTACTGGCCGACCGACGAAGGCTCCCTGCGCCTGAACGTGGCCTTCGGGGAGGAGGGCGTCCGCTCCGCGATGCCGCTCGGCGTCACCCTCTCCGGCGTGGCTCCGGGCGTGACGCGCCACGGCGCGACGAAGACGATGCACCTGTACGGCGGGTCGGTGCCGCCGGTCAAAGACCTGACGGAGGCCGACCGCCTCTTCTACGGCCTTCACCTCCTCGCCCTCTACGAGCCGGGCGCCTCGGTCCAGCTGGAGGTCGAATCGACGGGCGGGCGGCGGACGCGTCTGCGGCTCGATCGGGGGGCCGTGCGCCGCGTCGCCGCCGAGGGCCTAGACATGGAGTGGCTCGTGGACGAGGACACGCCGGACCTCGCGCGGCGCGTGTTCTTCGAGGGCGTGAAGGAGTCCCTGCGGCACGCCCTGCGCACGGTCGAGACGGGCGACATGCGACCCACTCCGGGCGACCCTTGCGACACCTGCGAGTTCGGCGAGCTGTGCCGCCGCTCCCGCTCGTTCGGCGAGGAGGACTCGCCGTTCGGAGCGGACCTGCGAACCTTGGGAGGCGGCGATGCCTGACATCCGCCTGACTCCCGAGCAGGAGGCGGTCGTGCTCTCCACCGATCCTCGCCTCGTCGTCGTCGCCTCGGCGGGCGCGGGCAAGACGCGCGTCCTCGTCGAGCGCTACCTTCGGCACGTCGTCGAGGAAGGCGTCGGGCCGGAGGCGATCCTGACGATCACCTTCACGAAGAAGGCGGCCGCCGAGATGAAAGGCCGCATCGTGGGGGCCCTGAGGGAACGGGGGCTTTTCGACGCGGCCCAGACCGCGGAGACGGGTCCGATCCAGACGATCCACTCGTTCTGCGAGCGCCTGCTGCGGGAGAACGCCCTCGCCGCCGGGCTCGACCCGGCGTTCGAGGTGATGGACGACGCCGCCGCCCGGCGGCTCACCGCCGCCTGCGTCCGCGAGGCCCTCGCCTCGGACCTGGAAGAGGAGCCCTTCGCGGAGCGGCTCGTCGCCCACCTCGCCGGAAAGCCGCCCGCCGGTTCGGAGCGGGGCCGCTCGCCCTACGCGCGGCTGGAGGAGGAGGTCGCGCGGGTGCTGGGCGAGCTGCGCGGGACGACCGTCACCGCCCTGGAGATGCGCCAGCGCTACGCCGATCCCGCCGCCCTGATCGCCTTCTGGGAGGACTCGATCGTGGGAACGCTCCCGCCGGAGACCGCCGCCGTACTGGCGAACGTCGACGCGCCGTCGTTCCAGGAAAGGCTGTTCCAGGCGCACAAAGCGACCGGCGTCCGAGCCCCCTGGTGCACGGGCAAACCCGATCCGGCGGCCGAGGCGGAGGCGCTGGAGCAGGCCTGCGGCCTCGTGCAGCTCGCCTGCGCCGCCTGGTGGCGGCTCGACCGCGAGATGGCGGCGCGGCAGACGCTCGATTTTACGAAGCTGGAGTCCGAGGCGGTCCGCCTCCTCTCCCGGAACGCCACGGTGCGCGCCCGCATGGCGACCCAGTACCGCGTGGCGATGATCGACGAGTCGCAGGACGTGAACCCCCAACAGGACCGGCTGTTCAGCGAGCTGGGCGTCGCGCGGACGATGGTCGTCGGCGATGCCCAGCAGTCGATCTACGGCTTCCGGGGCGCGGACGTGGAGCTTTTCCAGTCTCGAACCTCAGAAGGGGCGATGCCGCTCACCCGGAACTGGCGCTCCGAGCCCGGCATCCTCCGGTTCGTCGACCACGTCTTCGGCTCCGTCTGGGGCGAGGCGTACGCCTCGATGGCCCCGCCCCCCGCGCCGTTCCGCCTCGACGACGAAGCGACCTTCGCCGGGTACGAAGGCGTCGAGCTCTGGCGCCACGCCGCCCCCGATCCGAGCGCGACCGCCGCCTACGTGCGCGAGATGCTGGAGGAAGGCGGGGTTCGCCCGGGCCACGTCGCGATGCTCGTACGTTCCGCCTACGCGGCCCAGCGGCTTAAAGGGGGGCTCGACGGCGAAGGCATCCCGGCCCGGATCGCGGGCGGCTCCGAGCGCTTCTACACGCGCCTGGAGGTTCGCGACCTCTCGAACGCCCTGCGCGCGGTGGCCGATCCGTACGACGACTTCTCCCTGCTCTCCGCGCTCCGCTCGCCCGTCGCCGGGCTCTCGCTCGACGCCATCGTCCTTCTCGCCTCCGACGGCTCCGGGGTGGTCGAGCGGCTCGACCCGGAACGGTTGCCGTCCGAGGACGACCGGCGACGCATGACGGAGTTCCTGGAGTGGTACACGCCCCTTCGCCGCGTGGCCGACCGGCTTCCGGCGGGCGAGGCGCTGGCGGAGATCTTCGCCGCCTCGCCCTTCCTCACGAACATGGCGCGCCGCGAAGACGGCGCGCAGTCGGTCGCGAACGCGCGCAAGCTCCTCGCCCTCGCCCTCGGCGAACCGGAACTCGGTCCCGGCGAGTACGCCGAGCGCATCTGGGAGATCCAGGAGGTTCGGCACAAGGAGGGCGACGCCCCCGCCGACGCGGCAGAGGACGTGGTGACCCTGATGACGATCCATAAGGCGAAGGGGCTGGAGTTTCCGGTGGTGGTCCTCCCGGACACCATCCAGGGCTTCCGGGGCGGACCGCGCGAGTCCTTGGTCGATCCGCGCCTCCACATGGTCGCCGTCCGCTCCGGACGCGTCCAGCCGCTCGCCCACCGGTTCCTCGACGAGCGCCGCGCGGAACGCGACCAGAAAGAGGGACTTCGACTTCTCTACGTCGCCCTCACCCGAGCCCAGAAGCGGCTGTGCGTCTGCCTCTACCCGCAGAACCCGAAGGTCTCGATGAACTCCGTGCTCAACGCCCGGCTCCGGGACGGAGCCCTGCCGGGCATGGTCGTCCGGGACGCGTTCGGACGGCCGGTGGCCGCCTGAGGGGAGCGCCTTTCCTCGGTCTGCCCCCCTCGCCGACGATCCTTACAGGATCTCTTTTCCGAGCACCTCGCCCGACTCGCTCAGGTCGTAGACGAGGGGGACGGCGGTGCCGAGGTTCAGCTCCAGCACCTGCTCGCGGCTGAGCTTGTCGAGGGCCATGACGATCGAGCGGTTCGAGTTGCCGTGGGCGACGACGAGCACGTTCTTGCCTTGGGCGACGTCGCCCAGGATGCAGCGCTCGAAGAACGGCAGGGTGCGCGCGGCGGTCATCTCCAGGGACTCGCCCTCCTCGCCGGGAGGCGGCACGTCGTAGGAGCGGCGCCAGATCTTGACCTGCTCGTCGCCGTACTTCTCGGCGGTGCGGGCCTTGTTCAGGCCCTGGAGATCGCCGTAGTGCCGCTCGTTGAGGGCCTTGTTGCGGATCGTCGGGACCTCGATCCCCATCGTGTCGACCATGATCGCGAGGGTGGTCTGGGCTCGCGTGAGGTCGCTCGTGTACGCCACGTCGATCTTCGTTCCGGCGAGCTTCTTGCCCGCGTTCGCCGCCTCTTCGCGCCCGAGCGGCGTCAGGGGCACGTCGATCCACCCGGTGAAGCGGTCTTCGAGGTTCCAGAGCGACTGTCCGTGGCGGACGAGGATAAGCTTCGGCATCGGAGCAGAGGGTACCTCTCACCTCGCCGGCCCTTCGAAGGGCCCGTCCTACCCTCCGAAGCTCAGCATCTCACCTTTCGGCCCTTCCACCAAGGCGCCGCTTTCCAGGGCGACCTTCCCGCCGACGAGGACGAGTTCCGGCGCGGCGGCGAGCGTCTCGCCTTCGTAGGGACTCCAGCCGCACCTCGACTGGACCATGCTCCGATCGAACACGATCGTCCGCCCCAGGTCCCAGAGGGCGAGGTCGGCGTCCATCCCCACCTCCAGGCGGCCTTTGTTCGCGATGCCGTAGAGGGAGGCCGGGCGTTCGCAGGCCATGTGGACGACGGTCTCCAGGCCGAGACGACCTTGCTGGACGAACCGGAGGAGGGCCATCATCAGGGTCTGGACGCCGGGCATCCCGCTCGGGCTTCCGGGGAACGGCTTCGCCTTCTCCTCCAGGGTGTGCGGGGCGTGGTCGGAGCCGAACACGTCGAACACGCCGTCTTCCAGGGCCCGCCAGAGTCCTTCCCGGTGCTCCTTGGACCGGATGGGCGGGTTCATCTGGAGATGGGTCCCGAGCCGCTCGTAGTCGTCGGCGGCGAACCAGAGATGCTGCGGGGTCACCTCGGCGGTCGTGCCGAGGCCCTGCCGCTTCGCCTCCGCGATCAAGGGCGGCTCGTCGGCGGTCGAGACGTGGAGAATATGGATCGGCCTTCCGGTTTCCGCGCTCAGCCTCAGGATGCGTTCGGTGGCGAGGCGCGCGCTCTCCGCGTCGCGAAGGAAGGGATGCTCGCGCGGGTGGGGCGACTCGCTCACGAGGCCCTTGCGGGCGCGGTTGCGCGGTTCGTCCTCGGCGTGGATCGGGCAGCGCTTACGGCCCGCGCGCAGGACGCGCCGCAGCTCGTCGTCGTTTCCCACAAGCAGCGGGCCGGTGGAGCTTCCCATGAAGATCTTGATGCCGGGCGTTCCAGGAAGGGTCTCGTACTCGGCCAACCGGTCGACGTTGTCCGTGCTCGCGCCGACGAAAAAGCCGTAGTGGGCCCACGAGCGCCCTTCGGCCCGCCGCAGCTTGTCCGCGAGGGTCGCCGCGTCGGTGGTCGTCGGATCGGTGTTGGGCATCTCCAGGTAGGCGGTGACGCCGCCGAACAGCGCGGCGCGGCTTCCGCTCTCGAGATCCTCCTTGTGGGTCAGTCCCGGCTCGCGGAAGTGGACCTGGGTGTCGATCGCCCCCGGCAAAAGGGTAAGCCCCCGCCCCTCGACCGTCCGCTCCGCGTCCCCTTCGACCCTGCCGAGGGCCGAGATCCGGCCTCCGCTTACCGCCACGTCGGCCTCGTGGCCGGAAGGAAGCCGGACGTCGCGGAGCAGAAGGTCGTGGTGCACGGATTATTCTAGAGCCTCCGGGCGCTTCCCCGTGCGTCCGGCGGGCGCGTCGAAGCGGTGGGCGGGCACCGCGCTTCAGAATAGCCGTATGACCATCGCCACCTACAACGCCGCCGGGATCCGGGCGCGGCTCGACGGCCTGCTCGACTGGATGGCGACGAACGAGCCGGACGTGTTGGCGGTCCAGGAGACCAAGGTGGAGGACGGGAAGTTTCCCCTCGAGCCCTTCGCCGAGCTCGGCTATCACGCTGCCATCAACGGCCAGAAGGCGTGGAACGGCGTCGCGACGTTCTCGCGATCCGTGCCGACGAACGTACGGAAAGGGTTCGAGGACCCCGCGATGCCCGAGGACGCGCGGCTGATCGCCTGCGACGTCGATGGCCTCACCGTGATCAACACGTACGTTCCCAACGGCACGTCGGTGGGGTCGGACAAGTTCGCGTACAAGCTGCGCTGGATGGAGCGGTTCCGCCGCTATCTCGATGATAGCTACCGCCCGACCCAGCCTCTGATCTGGCTGGGAGACGTCAACGTCGCCCCGACGCCCGCCGACGTCTACGATTCGCCGCGCTTCTTCGGGGGCATCGGCCACCATCCCGAGGAGTTCGAGCGACTGTCGACGATCGTCGATTTCGGGCTCACCGACCTTTTCCGCCGGCACCATCCCGGTCCGGGCCTCTACAGCTTCTTCGATTTCACGATCCCGAACGCCGCCAAGCGGAACCTTGGCTGGCGCATCGATCACATCTACGCGACGGAGCCGCTCGTGGGCAAGTGCGTCGAGTGCACCATCGACCGGGACGCGCGGCTGGGCGAGAAGCCGAGCGACCACACGTTCGTCGTCGCGACCCTCGATCTCTAGCCGAACCGGACGACGAGGCGGGCGGGGCGAAAGTCCCTCTCCTCCTAAACCCCACAGGTACCTTGGTCCCCCTATGGAAATGTACGGTGACATTCCGGTTTGCGGCGTCCCGGTGGATCTAGGCGCCTTGGAACAGATTGAGCGCGCCCGCGCGACTTGTGAATACGCCGCTCTCATGGCGGACCACCACAAGGGGAACGGGGTCCCTATCGGGGGCGTCGTCGCATCCCAGGTCGCGGTCTCTCCGACGGCGGTCGGCTACGACATCGCCTGCGGCAACCTGGCCGCGCGTCTCGACGTGGACGCCTCCAAGGTTCGGGGAAACATCGCGTCGATCATGGACCGGATCGCGGGCACGATCTCGTTCGGGCTGGGCCAGAAGAACGGCGTGACGGTCGAGCACGCGCTGTTCGACATGCCGGAGTGGAACGAGCTTCCGGCGTTCCAGCAGCGGACGAAGAAAGGGGAGTCCCTGAAAGACATCGCCCAGAGCCAGCTCGGAACCGTGGGCGGCGGCAACCACTACGTCGACCTTTTCACCGATGAGCAGGATCGGGTCTGGGTCGGCGTCCACTTCGGCTCGCGGGGCTTCGGCCACAAGACGGCGACCTGGTTCCTCGACGCGACGAACGCGCCGGAGAACATGGACGCCACGCCCGTGTGGTTGGCGGTCCAGTCCGACCTAGGCGAGCAGTACGTGAACGCGCTGGACGTCGCGGGGCGCTACGCCTACGCGGGTCGCGAGGCGGTGGTCGACCGGGTCGCGGCGATCTTGGACGCGCCGATCGTCGAGACGGTCCACAACCACCACAACTTCGCCTGGAAGGAGACGCACAACGGGCGCGACTACTGGGTCTGCCGCAAGGGGGCGACCCCGGCGATGCCCGGTCAGAAAGGCTTCGTCGGCGGCTCGATGGGCGACGACGCGGTGATCGTGGAAGGGCTCGAGTCGGCGGCGTCGCGCGAGCTGTTCTACTCGACGGTCCACGGCGCGGGCCGGGTGATGAGCCGGACCGCCGCGACGGGCCGGAGCCGCTGGGGCAAGAAGAAGGGCGAGGGCCGGATCTCCAAGGAAGCGATGATGGCCTGGGTTCGCGAGCGGGGCGTCGAGCTTCGCGGGGCCGACGTAGACGAGGCCCCGCAGGCCTACAAGCGGCTCGCGGAGGTCCTTCCCCAGCAGGGACCGACGATCCGCGTCGTGCATACCTTGCGCCCGATCGGGGTGGCGATGGCGAGCGACGATATCGTGGATCCCTACAAGGACTAGGAGGGCAAGGGGCAGAGGGCGACGCCCCTTTCCTCTGCCCCTTGCCCTCTTCGGTACACTCTCGCGAACCAATCCGTTCGCGCGGGCGTTGAGAACGGCAGGACTACTATGCGCGTCTCGACCTCTATTCTCCTCACGGCTCTGGCCCTCGGCGGGGCGGCCTGCGTCGGCAAGGTGGCTCTGTCCAACCTCCTGATCGGAAACGCGAGCTTCAAGCCGATCGCTCCGGGCCGGGTCAATCTCATCGGGATCACGCCGGGCGCGGGCTATCGGATCATCATCGCCAACGACGTCGCCCAACTCGTCGAGACCCAGGGTAGCGGGTTCGGCGGCAAGGAGGAGGCCAACCAAGGCGCGACCGAGGGCTCGATCAAAAAGCGCGTTCCGATGCGCGAGCTGCTCGGGGTACTCCGGGGCGACTCGAAGTCCCTCGGCGCGTTCGTCATGAAGATGAACAGCATCAACGAGAACGACGATAGCTGGCCGACGACCCGCGTCGTCTGGACGAAGGAACGAATCGACAAGGCGATCGCGGGCGATCCTAAGGAGAAGGCGGCGCTGGAGCGCGACCTCAACGTCCGTCTCGACGGGACGCCGCTCACCCGCCTGAACCGGAACTCGCTGGAAAACGGCATCGTCGTCGCGGCCCCGGTCGAGCTGACGGTGAACATCGACGGCAAGCCGAGGGTGGTTCGCGGCGAGACGCTGGAGCCCTACAAGCCGGGCTTCATCAAGGCGGTCGAGGCGCACTACAAGGATAAGGCGGCCGACAACGCGATGGTGGCCGGCTACTACGCCGATGAGGCGAGCGGTCTCCTCAAGAGCGCGGGCAAGCGTGAGAACGTCGCGAGCGCGCTCCAGCACATGACCTCCCAAGCGGTCATGAACGACCGGCTCGCCATCCCCCGCCGCCTGCTCTCGAACGCGACCGTCGTCGTCAACGAGTCCTTTATCGACGATGCCCGCTACAAGAGCTACAGGACGTCGGACGGCCATACTCTCTCCGACCTTTCCGTGGATCTGAGCGACGAGGGGCGACGGCGCCTCTGGAAGTTCACGAAGGACCGCGTGGGCGACCAGATCCTCCTGGTCGAGAACGACGTGGCCGTCGCCGCGCCCCGCATCGAGCACGAGCTCGCCCTTAGCGAGTTCACCGTCACCCAGATGCCCGACGAACTGCTCGTCCGTGAGACCGTGGACACCATCAAAGCCGCCAAGGGCACGGCCTCCCGTTAGACCGAACGCATGAAACAAACCCTCCTCGCCTTACCCTTGCTGACGCTCGTCGGCTGCCGTTCCGGCGCTTCCGGGTACACGCCCGTACCCCCGCCGAAGGTGGAAGCCGTCTCTCTGGATCTGAAGAGCGCGGGGGATCTGATGCCCCTGGAGGTCGGCAACGCCTGGACCTACGCGATGAAGGTCCAGGCGACCCAGAAAGGCAAGGCGACCGGGGGGAACCAAGGCTCGCTCACGTACCGCGTCGACTCGAAGCGCGGCGACGGCGGCGCGCTGCTGGTCCTCGAACAGGACGGCATGGTGCAAGACCGTCAGATCTGGCGATCCTCCCCCGACGGTCTCTACCAGCTTTCCGGCGGTCCGAACCAGACGCCCTACACCCCGCCTCAGCCGGTGGCTCCTTTCCCCTTGAAGGAAGGGGCGAAGTTCCGCTGGAGCGGAAAGGGCCTTATGGCCAACGGCAAGGTGGCGCACGGCGAGGCGACGAGCGACGTCGCCGCGCCCCAGAAGATCGACACGGCCATGACGGGAGCCGACGCGACCATGTCGGCGATCCCCATCACGACGAACACGACCTTCCCCGGAGGCAAAAGCGTCAACACGACGTGGTTTAAGCCGGGCGTCGGGATGGTCCGATATCGTCAGGAAACGACCGGCGACGACGGTCGCAACGTGGTGATCCTTCTGACGCTCACCGGCTACACGCACAAAAAGTAGATGATCAAGGCTCTCCCACTTCTCGCCCTCCTGCTCGCCGGCTGCACCACCGCCGCCCCCGGCGGAGGCGCCGCGTCCTACCCTTCGGGCTTCCCGAACGACCTGAAGAACGACGCGTACGCCTACTACGGGCTGGGCAACGACAAGCCCATGCGACTCGAGATCCTCGACGGTACCGGGATGGGTTCCAGCGTCGGTACGCGGACCATCCGCCTGGACAAGATCGAAGACGGCAAAGCCGTCTACGTCCTGACCCAGACGGGCGCGCTTTCCAGCGAAGGCGACATCACTCTCTCACTCGAACCGGACGGGCTCTACACGATGAAGTCGAGCGCGAACAAGATCAAGGCGCACTCGCTCGAGATGCCGGCGAAACTCGAGGTGGGCGGCGGCTGGAAGGACCACACGGAGATGGCCGACCAGAAGATCGTGCTGGACAACGTCCTGAAGATCGTCGGCAAGGAGCGCGTCTCCACTCCCGGCGGCACCTTCGACGACGCCCTTCACGTCACGAGCACCGGCGAAGGCACGATGCAAGGCGGCCCGGTGACCCTGGAGACCGAGAGCTGGTACGTTCGGGGCGTGGGAGCGGTGAAGCAGATCCTAAAGATCACGCCCAAGACGAAGGGCTCCCCGGCCCGCAACGTGACGGTGCAGCTCGCCGCCCCGGAGAAGCCCGGCGCGGCTTCCGCGACTCCGGGGGCCTCGCCAAGCGGATCGGCCCCGACTGGATCGACGTCGCTACCGCCCGGAATCACCCTTCCTCCCGCAACGAGTCCTTCCGGAACGAAGAAATGACCCTTCTCGCCCTCCTTCTCACGACGCAGGCGGCGGCCACCGCCGCCGACTTCTTCCCTCTCGTTCCGGGCGAGCGGCGAATCTACGAGTCGAAGAAGGGCGACGACAAGATGACCTACGTCGACGAGGTCGGCGCGAGGCCCGCCGCCTTCGACGGCGCCGAAGCGACGCCCATTCTCCAGAAAAGCCAGTTCAACCAGGTTCTGGGCACCCAGTACTACCGCGTCGACGGCGCGAGCGTGCTTCTCGTGGGCTCGTCGGAAGAACGCAGTTCCGACGCGAAGCAGGCCGATGGCACGGTGGACTTCTCGAAGCCGCGGGTAAAGCGCACCGTCCTGATGCAGCTGGTGCCTGCGATGCCCGTCTTCAAGTACGACGGCCATCCGACGACCTGGCTCTACGGCGAGATCCCGATGCTCAAGTCGACGGAGGACAAGGAGCCGGTCAAAACCGACGAGACCTCGATCAAGGGAACGTCGAAGCTCGGGGCGATCAAGACCGTCCTGGGCCGCAAGGTTGAAACGCTCGAGGTGCGGGCGGAGGTCCAGCTTGGCTCCGGGGCCTTGGCCCAGAAGATCGTCGAAACGTCCATCTATGGACGGGGCATCGGTTTGATCGAGGCCGTCCGGAAGGAGTCGGGCGGCGGCAAAAAGGCGAGCGAGACCCGAACCACGCTGATCGGACTCGACAAGAAGGAAGGCGGTTAGCTCGGTGGGTTCCGGGGAGCGGCCCCGGCCAGGGCGATCCGCGCCGGGCCGAGGCGGTTTCCTCTTGGCCTTGGCCGCTCTCGCGGGATGCCACGCATCGAAGGCTGAAAGCGGCGGCGCGGTTCTCTCGCCGTCCGCCGCCGACCTCGCACCGGAAACGAGCCCCGGCGAAAAGGCGATCCTCCGCCTGGGAGCGAGCGCCGCGACGGAGTTCGAGGTCGGCCTGGAGACCCGGAAGGAAGGAGCGTCCCTCGAGATCGATCTGACCGCGAACGGAGAGTCCTTGGAGCGCGAGGCCTACGAAAGCACGGGATCGGAGTTTCGGGTCGTGACGGCGGGTGTCGACTCCTTCGCGCCCGGGATCGATCTGCTTCGGTATCCCGTCCGCGAAGGAGGCTCTTGGCGGTGGGACGGCAAGGTCGCGTACGCGGGAGCCTCGCGGCCCGCCCACGGACAGGTCTCGGTCCGCAAGGAGGGCGCGGAGATCCGAAGCGAGGTTCGCCTCTTCGTGAGCGTGGACCCCGGTCGCCCCGAGATCGAGCGGCGGATGACGTTCTGGTTCCACAAAGAACGGGGCGTCGTCCGACGGGCGTTCGGCGACGTCTCGTCCCGTCGTCCGGTGGAGGACGCTTGGCGACGTTAGGCGCTCCCCTCCCGCTGACCGACGAGACGCGCCGGGAGGTTCGCCGGATCGACTGGCCGCTCCTGTTCGCCACCCTCCTGTTGCTGGTCTTCGGCATGATGTCGATGTACAGCGTCAGCGACTCGGGCGTCGGCCCGCCCAAGCCCTATTTCTCCAAGCAGGCGGTCAACGTCGCGATCGGCCTCGTTCCGATGGCCCTCCTCGCCCTCGTCCATCCGAAGGTCTGGCGACAGAAGATGGGCGCGCTCTACACGCTGGATCTCGTCCTGTTGGTGGCGGTGCTGATCCTGGGCAAGCACACGAAGGGAGCCGAGCGGTGGATCCCGCTTCCGGGAGGCGTCCAGTTCCAGCCCAGCGAGCTTGCGAAGCTGCTCATCGTCCTGACCCTCGCCGCGTTCTACGCCCACCGGCAGGATCGCATCGACCGCTTCTCGACGTTCGCCCTGGGTCTTCTGCACGTGGCCGTCCCTATGGGCCTGATCCTGCTCCAGCCCCATCTGGGAGCGACGATCGTGGTAGGCGTGGCGTGGTTCGCCGTCTCGCTCGTCGCCGGCGTCCCGATGCGGTTTCTCGGCGGCTTCTTCGCGGTGGTCGCCCTCCTTGCGGGGACCGCGTTCACCGTTCCCGCCGCGCGCGACCGGTTTCTGCACGGCTACCAGGCGGAACGGATCGAAGGGCTCCGGTCGGGAAAGAAGGACGTACGCGGCAAGAACTGGCAGACCGACCGCGCGGAGATCGCCTTCGGCGTGGGCGGCGTGACGGGAGCGGGCTTCGACCAAGGCGGGCAGAAGAAGGCGGGGTTTATCCCGGAGCAGCACAACGACTTCGTGGTCACGGTGATCGGCGAGGAGGGCGGCCTCGTCGGCTGCCTCCTCCTGTTGGGAGCGTACGCCTTCTTCTTCTACCGGATCTTCCTGGTGATGCTCCACACGAGCGATCCGTTCGGTCGCATGGCGGCGGGCGGCGTGTTCGCGATCATGGCGTTCCACACGTTCGTGAACATGGCGATGGTCCTCCAGCTCGTGCCGGTCGTCGGACTCTGGCTTCCCTTCTTGAGCTACGGCGGCACGGCGATGTGGCTCTGTCTCGCTTCGGTGGGCCTTCTTCTCGGTATCGGGCGGCGGGAGAGGGCGAGCCAGTTCTGAGCCGACGGATCTCTTCGGAGACCTCGGGCGCGAACCAGGAGACTTTAACCTGGGAGACGGAACCCGTCCCTTAAAGGTCCCGTCCAACCTCGTAAGCCGAGCCTCCTCGCGGGGCCGGGCAAACCCAACGAGAAAACAAAATGGCCGAAGACGTTAAGCACCGTACTCTCCGTTACCTTCAGGACGCCCATGCCGCGCAGGTCGGCATCGAAGAGGCGCTCGGCTCCTACAAGGAAGACACCGACGATGCCGGACTCAAGGCTCTCTTCGACGGTCTCGCGACGCAGACGCGTTCGCAGGCTCAGCGCATCGAGGCCCAGATCAAGGCTCTTGGCGGCGACACGAGCGGCGGCAAGAACTTCTTCAACTCGATCCTCGCCAAGGCGAGCGAGCTAATGAACAGCGGCCACGACGATTACGACAAGAACACCCAGAATCTGATCAAGGCTTACACCGCCGCCCATGGCAACCGCGGCCTCTACGAGTCGCTTATCGCTTGGTCGACCGCCATCGGCGACGCGCAGAGCACCGAGTTGGGTCGCCAGCTTCAGCAGGAGAACGTCTCGTCCGCGGAGCAGATCTTCCCGCACATCGCCCGCTATGCCCAGACCGCTCTTGCGGGAACGGTCGGCGCGACGACCACCACGACCACCTCGCCCGGCTACGTCAACTGAGGCAAGATAACTCAGACCGAGAGGGATCCGCGACAACGTCGCGGATCCCTCTTTCTATGAGTGCCAAGGCCGTCTGATCTTCCCTTATGGAAAGATGCCGCGGCGGATCGTGGCGTCGGCGACACGTTTGACGCCGATAATGAGGGCCGCCGTGCGCAGGTCGGTCTTGTGGGCCTTCGCCATGCTTTCGACGGCCGCGTAGGAGCCTCGCATGATCCGCGTGAGCCGGGTGTTCACCTCGTTCTCCTCCCAGAAAAAGTTCTGCAGATCCTGCACCCACTCGAAGTAGCTGACGACGACGCCCCCCGAGTTGGCGAGGATGTCGGGGACGACGTAGACGCCCTTGTCGTCGAGGATCCGGTCGGCGGTGGGCGTCAGCGGACCATTGGCGCCCTCGACGACGATCTTAGCCTGGATCCGGTCCGCGTTCGATTCGTCGATCACCGCCGAGATCGCCGCCGGGATCAGAAGGTCGCAGGGCAGTTCGAGCAGCTCCGCGTTCGAGACGCGCTGGGCGTCCTTGTACTCCTGAAGACCGCCCTCGCGACCGGCGTAGCGGGTGAACAGCTCACGGATCGGGAGACCGTTCTCGTTATAGACGCCGCCCACCGCGTCCGAGACGCCGACGACGATCGCTCCCGTCTCTTGGACGAGTTTCGCCGCGGTCGCGCCGACGTTGCCAAAGCCCTGGACCACGACCTTCGCGCCGTTAAGGTTCAAGCCGCGCGACTTGGCCGCCTCCTCGGCGGTGACGACGACGCCGCGTCCCGTCGCTTCCACGCGGCCTTCGGAGCCGCCCAGTTCGATCGGCTTACCCGTGACGACGCCCGGTACGGTATGGCCGACCATCATGGAGTAGGTGTCCATGATCCAGCTCATCACCTGGGCGTTGGTCCCGATGTCCGGCGCGGGGATGTCGCTTCGTTCCCCGAACATGGGGCTGATCTCCGCCGTGTAGCGGCGGGTGAGCTTTTCCAGCTCGCGCCGCGATAGCCGCTTGGTGTCGACCTTGACGGAGCCTTTCGCGCCGCCGTAAGGGATGTTGGCCACCGCGCACTTCCAGGTCATCCACATCGCGAGCGCGCTCGTCTCCTCGACGTCGACGTGGGGATGGAAGCGGATCCCTCCCTTCGTGGGGCCACGGCTGGCGTTGTGCTGGACGCGGTAGCCCTCGAACACCTCGACCTCGCCGTCGTCCATCACGACCGGAAAGCGGACGACGAGCGTCCGGGCGGGAGAGGCGAGAACCTGATGGAGGCCGCGATCCAACTCCAGGTAGCGAGCGGCGACGGCCAGCTGCTCGCGGGCCATCTCAAGGACGTTCGTGTGGATGCTCATCGGTCGTTCGGTGAGTCGATCAGGCGGCGCAACAACGCGTAGAGGGGCATCGCGAGAGCTCCATCGATCATCGCCGAGAAGAGCGTACCCCCGAGAAAGGGGAGTACCGGAGCCCGGTGCGCCACGACCATCACGACCAGTTGCGCGAGGATCGTGCCCGCGAAGGCGGACACCCCCGCCGTCGGGGCGTTCGGGACGAGGCCCGCGTGGCGAATCCACCCCAGGGCGAAGCCCAGCACCGTCCGGCTCGCGCCGTAGACGGCGAGGTTCGTTCCCGCGAGAACGCCTCTTAGGAGGCCGGCGGAGAAGCCGATCACGGTCCCTGAGCGCCGCTCGCCCAGGAGGGCCAGAGCCGAAAGGGCGACCAGCGGAAAATCCGGCGCTCCGAAGGGCACGCGCGGGGCGACCGCCATCTGCAAAGCCCCGGCGATCCACAGGGTCGCGAACGCTGTCGCCGCGTACCTCACCTTAGGATCTGGACCTCCTTGAGGGTTCCGGGCGAGAAGAACGGGGCGACGATCGCCCGGCGCAGCCCGTACTCCCGGTCGTCCTCGATGGAAACGATCTTGCCGACCCTCAGCATCCGGGGGATACGCTCCGAGTGGCCGGAGGTGACGACGGTGTCGCCGGTCTGGGCGGCGGCGTTGGGATCGAAGAACGTCAGGGCGAGCGTCGCCGGATCGCGCCCTTTCATCAATCCTTCCGTCGGCGGCTTGCGTGAAAGGTCGATCCCGCCGACCTGGACGCCCGCGTTCGTGATCAGCGTCGCTTGACATCCGCCCGTCCAGGCGACCTGGACGATACCGACGAGACCGTCCGCGGAGATCACCGGCATTCCCGGTGCGATTCCTTCGTCCTTCCCGGCGGAGAGCGTCAACCGTCCTTCGTACTGGGCGAAGTCGACCACGTCGGCGGTGATCCGCGTCCGTCCCGGAAGGGGTCGCAAGCCGGCCAGGGTTCTGAGGTTACCGACCTCACCTTCCAAGCGACCGATCCTCTCCGCGTAGAGATCCAGCGCGTTCAGACGCGTCCGCAGGATCTCGTTCTCGCGCTCAAGCCGGTCGCCTTCGGAGAGGCGTCGTCCGAGCTTGCCCGCGCCGTCGAGCCCTTCGCCCAGCGGGCGGCCGAGGACGCCCACGAGGCTTCGGAGGAGCCCCGAGACGGGATCGAGCGAACCCTTGGCCGCCGCTCCCGACTGGGCCCGCCCGAGCAGGAGGGAGAGGGCCAGAAGTCCGGCGAAGACGCCGCCGTCCACGCGGCCCTTCGCGCGTCGATCGTCTAGGCGCGTGACGAACGCTCCAGCATCTTGCGGATCATAGGCCGATCGTGGAGCGACTCCACGACCACGCCCGTACCGATGGCGACGCAGCTCAGGGGATCCTCCGCGATCCGCACGGGCATCTGCACCTCTTCGTGGATCAGGCGGTCGAGCCCACGCAGAAGCGCCCCGCCGCCCGCCAGAACGATGCCGGAGTCCATCAGATCCGCCGAGAGCTCCGGCGGAGCGCCCTCCAGGGTGTCCTTGACGGCTTCCACGATGGCCCGCAGGGGCTCTTGGATCGCCATGCGGACCTCGTCGCTCTTGATACAGGCGCTCCGAGGGAGGCCCGTGACGAGGTCGCGACCCTTGATCGTCATCTCCCGCTCGATCTCCAAGGGGTACGCGCTGCCGATCTCGATCTTCGCCTGCTCGGCGGTTCGGTCGCCGATCGTGAGACTGTAGGCTCGGCGCACGTACGCGGCGATCGCCTCGTCCAGCTCGTCGCCCGCCACCCGGACGGAGTTCGAGTGGACGATGCCGCCCAGGGAGATCACCGCCGTCTCCGTCGTGCCGCCGCCGATGTCGACGATCATCGAGCCGTTGGGCTCGTCGACGGGAAGACCGGCTCCCACGGCGGCGGCCATCGGCTCGGGGATCACGAACGCCTGGTGCGCCCCCGCGCCCCGCACCGCGTCGAGGACCGCGTGGCGCTCGACCTCGGTGATGCCGCTCGGGATGCCGACGACGACGGTCATCCGAAGCAGGTTCCGGCGACCGACCCGACCGATGAAGTATCGAAGCATCGCCTCGGTCTGCTGGAAGTCGGCGATCACGCCGTCCTTCAGCGGACGGAGAGCGACGATGTTCGAGGGCGTTCGTCCGAGCATCCGCTTCGCCTCCTCACCGACGGCTAAGACCCGACCGTCGTCCTGGTCGATGGCGACCACGCTGGGCTCCCGGATGACCACGCCCTTGCCCGAGACGTGGACGAGGGTGTTGGCCGTTCCCAGGTCGATCCCGATGTCCCGTGTGAACCGATGCTGGAGCTGCGCGAGGAAGCCGCGCTTTACCGGCATCGAAACTCCGCCAAGGGATCGGACATAGGCAAAGGGAGTGTACCGTTACGGGGTCGGCGTCCCTCCCTTTGCGGATGTTCATGTTTTTTTCATAAAAAAGGGGCTCGGCACTAAAAGGGGGACCCTTTTAAGTCTTCGAAACGTCCCATAATCCGGCGCGATGTTTCTCTACGCACGGAACGTTCTGTCCGACGATGTGGAGACCATGTTGCGCCTCTTTCTGCCGTCCTCGCGACATGGGTCGGAGCGGATCGAACGCGAGCGCGTTCGCTGGAACCGCCTCTGGGCGGCGGGGCTTCCCCGAGGCGTGATCATGGAGGACCTCAGTCGTCGGGAAGGCGACCGAGCGGTCGGCCTGATGGTCGCCTGCGCGGTGATGCCCGAGCTTCACGATCGGATCATCATCCCCGGTGGCCCCCCCCTTCTCGACGGCATCGCCGACGCCGTCGAGAAGAGTCAGGCTTCCTGGATCGATGAGTCGTCCGTCGGACGCGCGAACGCGGAGGACGGCCTCGATCTGGTGATCTGCTGGATCGGCTACGGCGACGCGCTCTACTCCATCCCGACGGTCACCGGGCTGCGAAGCCGCATCGTACGCGCGTTCCAAGATCAGAACGCGGGCAACCGCCTTCGTCGTTTCACCCTCGAATCGGAAGAGAAGGCGGTCGTCGAGCGATTCGAGCAGTACGGTCTGGAGCCGATCCGCGAGGAGGCAGGGCGCACGACGCTCAGTCTCCACCGGGAAAAGGCGCTGTCTCTACCCGACCTGTCGACCCAGAGGTTCTTCTCCTACGACCCTCCGGTTCTGGGATTCACGCCCGCCCAGCGCGCGATCCTCCTTCTTGCCCGTCAGGGGTACACGGACCAAGAGATCGCCACCGCCCTCGACAAGACGACGGATTCGGTCAAAAAGCGCTGGTCCGGGATCTACGCGCGCTTCGCCCAAACCTTCCCCGGCATCTTGGCTTCCAACCGCGACGGCTCGCGGGGCGCTGAAAAGCGGCGCACCCTGCTGGCCTACCTTCGGGACCGTCCCGAAGAGTTGCGGCCTTACGGGAACGAAGGGTAACGGACGAAGAGGAAGGCTCAGCCTTCCTCTTCGCTTTCGCCCGTCCGGCCTCTAGCTCAGGCCCTTGCCGTAGAAGAACTCGAAGCTCTCCCGGACCGCGTCCAGGGGATCGCCGGGGGATTCGTCGAGCTCGATGGCTCCGAACTGGACGCCCGCCTCGGTGCAGGCGGCGAGGCACGCATCCCAATCGACCACCCCCTGCCCCGCCGGCTTCCAGCGCGGCGTCGCGTTCGGGTCGAAGTCCTTGAGGTGCACGAGCGGGGTGCGGTTCGAGTACTTACGGATGTATCCCGCCGGGTCCTGGCCACCGATCTGGACCCAGGCGAGGTCGAGTTCCGCCTGCACGAGGTTCGGGTTGGTCTTCGAGTAGAGCACGTCCAATCCCGCCTCGTCGTTCTGCACCTGGAACTCGAAGTCGTGGTTGTGGTAGCAAAGGGTCAGGCCCTTCTCCTTGAGCTTGGTGCCGATGGGCGTGAGGATGCCCGCGAGCTTGGTGTAGTCGTTCCGGTCGGCCTCGACGAGGTAGGGCACGATGACGAAGGGGATGTCCATCGTCTGGTGCTCTTCGATCACCTCGTCGAGGTGGTGCTGGAGCCGATCGAGGCCGACGTGGGAGCCGCTGGCCTTCAGGCCGAGATCGTCGAGGATCGCCTTGCCTTCCGCCGCCGTCTCCGCGCCGTAGTTGCCCGCGCCTTCGACGTACTCCAGACCGATCGCCTTGATCTTCCGGAGCGTGCCGACGTAGTCCTGGGCGAGGGCCTCACGGACGGTGTAAAGCTGGACGGAGAGTCGCATCCGCCCTAGTCTATCCGTCCGCGTCCGAGCGGGGCACAATAGGGAGGATGCGGCCTTCGCCCCCTCCTCTCGCCTTCGCGCTGGCGGCCCTCCTGGGAGCCTCGGCGGCGGCGATGCAAACCGGGCGCCATCGTTCCCGTCTCGTTGAGGCCCCTCTCCACCGGGCCATCGGAAAGGGCGACGTCGCCGCCGTACGTCGCGCGCTCGACGCCGGGGCCCCGCCCGACCTTCGTACCTACGGCGGCATGACCGCCCTGGGGATGGCGGTTCTTCAGGAACGTTGGCCGATCGCCGAGCTTCTGCTAGCGCGCGGCGGCGACCGGGAAGCCGTCGTCTACGACATGCCCCTTGTCCGGGTGGCCGCCCTCAGCGGCGAATGGGGCGGGTACGACTGGCTGATACGCCATGGCGCCAAGCACGACGCCGAAGCCGACGCGCTGGCCCGAAAGCGACCGGCGCGCGTCGTACGCTAGGCGCCTCTTCTAAGGGGAGCCGTGGCTAGGGACAGCGGTCGAAGGAGCGGCCGCGCCGGAGGTCGTCTCCGTCCCGCCGGCGCTCGCCCCCAAAGCCGCTGATCCCGAAGGGGTCGTTCCTGGTGTGATCGTTCCCGTGGTGGTCGTTCCGCCCGTCGCACCCGTGCCGGGCTCCGAACCGACGGTCGCCGGCGCCTCCGTGGTCGCGGACGGCCAGACGTTCGTAAGCGGGTCGATCGACTCCATCGTGGCGCGCGAGATGTCGGCGGTGAAAACGAGGGCGCCCGATCGAACGGCTCGCAACGTGACCGTCGTGGCGGTGGGAGCGATTCCCAAGGCGGCCTTGCCGAGCGCGAGGGCGATCGACTTCGGGTCGTCCGTATCGGCGAGTTCGAAGGTCACGTCCAGCCTTCCCCGAGGGTCGGTGACGACGCTTTGCGCGCGCGCGCCGTCGGGGAGCTTCTGAAGGTCGGCCAAAAGCCGGTGATCCTGCTCCGTGCCGCTGTTCGGCACGACGGCGGGATCAGTCGTCACGGCGGTCGCGGGATTCGAATTCGGCGCCACTACCGACGCCTCGGAAGCGGGCGCGACGACGGTAGCCTGCCGGATTCCCGGAGCGGGGTTTCGGGGCCAGGCGGCGACCAGGATCGCGAGGACGAGGATAGCTCCCGAAGCGGCCAGCGGCCACCAGGCGACGGAAGGGGCCGCGGGCGGCAACCCGATCTGCTCGGCGGTATCGGCGGTCTCTCGCTCGTCGAGCCGGTCGCGCGTCTCGACGAGCTTCCGGCGTACGTCGGGCGTGTTCGGCGCGAGATCGAGGGCCAGTTCGTACCACTCGACCGCCCGCGCGCCCTCGCCCCGGTCCGCGCAGACGTCGCCGAGCATCTCATGGGCGTGGGGGTCGTTGGGAAAGCGTCGCAGGACGGTGAGCAGAGCCTTCTCGCTCGCGTCGAACTCGCCCCGGAGACGGAGGAGGTTCGCCTGGGCCAGCTCGCCGTGGACGACCGATTCGGCGGCGGGCGTAGCCTCGCCGATGGGAGCGCCGCACTCCGGACAGTAGGTCTCCTCCTTGCCTACCGGCGCGAAACACCGCTCGCAGAACGTCCCTTCCCTACTTGCCCCCTGTACTGCCAAAGCCTCCCTCTCCTCTCGTCGTCGCGTCTAGATCCGTCGTCGGTCTCAACGCCGCGCGGACGACCGGACAGATCACCAACTGTCCCAACCGTTCGCCTTTGTCGAATTGGACGACTTCCGAACCCAGATTGATCAGGATCATTTTGACCTCGCCTCGGTAATCGGCGTCGATCGTGCCGGGACTGTTGACCATCGCGAGGCCGTGCCGCAGGGCGAGCCCCGACCGGGGCCGCACCTGCCCCTCGTACCCTTCCGGGATCGCGAGGCGAAGACCGGTCGGCACCGCCCGCCGCTCGCCTGGCCCCAAGGTCACGTCCTCCGTCGACCGCAGATCCATGCCCGCCGCTCCCTCGCTGGCGTAGTGGGGGAGGACGGCGCTTTCGAGAAGGACGACGGGAATCTCGATCATGCCTCTATTCTGGACAGCGGCGAAGGCCCCGCGCCTTTCAGAATGGCGTCATGCTCGTCGCCCTGGCCCTTGTTCGAACGGGCTTCTCCCCGGTTGCCTCGCTCGATCGGCTCGCGAAAGAGTACGGGATCGAGATCGCGGTCCAGCGGACGGCACTCCGCGCCTCACGCTACGATTACGACGTGATCGCGCATCCGGTCCCTACCGCGACGCTCGCGCGCTATGCCCCCGTCTTCGAGGCGGAATGGCGACGCTATCCAGTCTTCCTGATGCGACGCGTGGGTCTCCGGCGGATCGTGATCGGAGACGACGTTCGCGTGCAAGGACAGCCTCGGGCCGTCGTACCGGAGTTCCGCGAAGGCTGCTTCTGGCTTGACGCCGGGGTGGCGGCGCGCAACATCGAGTATGGAAGGCGCGCCTTACACCACGACTTCTTCCACATGATCGACGAACGGGACGATCCTGACGGACGGATCGATCCGGCTTGGGCGAGCCTGAACCCGCCGGGAACGCGCTACGGCTCCGGCGGCTGGTGGATGCAGACGAAGGGGGTCGGCACGCTCCGCGAAGACCTTCCAGGCTTCCTCACCGCGTACTCGACATCGGCGGTCGAGGAGGACAAGGCCGAGGTCTACAGCCACCTGCTGCTCGACCCCGCCTTCGTCGAGAAGCGGGCCGCCGCCGATCCGGCGATCGCGGCGAAGGTCGCCCGGATCAAAGTCCTGCTGGCGACCTTCGAACCGGCGATGGACGCGAAGTGGTGGGCGGCGAACGGGACCAAGCCTTGATCGTCGAGCCCCTGGGCGAGTCGGCCCTGATCCTCCGGGAGCTTCCCTTCCCGGCGTCGGAGGCGGCGGCGCGGCTGACGGGAACCCCCGGCGTCACCGAGGCGTGGGCGGCGTTCGATGCGGTCGGGGTCGCCTTCGAAGGCGAGATCGACCTTGAGGCCGCCTTGCAGCGTCCCGCATCCGCTCAACCGAGCCGTTCGCACACGATCCCGGTATTGTACGACGGACCGGACCTGATGGAGGTCGCGGCGCGTTGCGGCCTTTCGACCGAGCGCGTAGTCGAGTTGCACGCGCGGGAGGTCGAGTGCCGGGCGGTGGGATTTTGCCCCGGCTTCGCCTACCTCGCTCCTCTCGCTCCCGAGTTGGACCTTCCCCGCCGCGACGAGCCCCGCCCGCGCGTGGCCCCCGGCGCCGTGGCCCTCGCGGCGGGCATGACCGCCGTCTATCCCCTGGAGCGGCCCGGGGGCTGGTGGCTCGTGGGGCGGACGCCCCTGACGCTCGTGGACGAGGCCGAAGGCTACTTCCCCATCCGGGCGGGCGACCGAGTCCGGTTCGTGGCGATCGGAGCGAGCGAGTACGCTGGACGCATGGGTGAGCGGCTTTGAGGCGGATCGACCTCAACGTGGACATCGGCGAGGGGTTTCCGTTCGACCGGGAGTTGCTCAGGTTCGCGACGTCCGCCAACGTCGGGCTCGGCGAGCACGCCGGAAGCCGCGAGCTCACGAGCGAGACGGTCGCCCTCTGCCGCGAGGCGGGCGTCCGCGTCGGCGCCCACCCAGGCTATCCCCACCGCCCCAGCCTGGGGCGCGACCCGATCCCGTCGGGCGAGCAGAAGCGGTACTTCGACCGCGTGTTCGTCCAGATGCAGTGGTTTATGGCGGTCCACGGGGCGGACTACCTGAAGCCCCACGGGGCGTTCTACAACGACACCGCCGTCGTCCTGCCCGAGGGCTGGCGCACGGAGAACGACGCGCCGACGCCCTACGGCCAGGAAGGCATCTTCCTCGCCCAACACCCCGGCCTCCAGTTTCTGATGATGCTTCTCCGGGTCCACAAGCTCCCGCTCATGGGACTCGACCGCACCGCGCACGCGGAGATCGCGCGGCGGGCGAACAAGGCGTTCCTCCGGGAAGGGTTCGCGGACCGCGTCTACCGGGACAACGGAACCCTGATGCCCCGCAGCCGCCCGGGCGCGGCGATCACGGATCCCGAGCGGGTGGCCGAGCAAGTCCGCCGCCTCGCGCCGCGCGTCGACTCGATCTGCCTTCACGGCGACGGTCCCGATTGCCTGCCTTTCGCGGAGCGGGTGCGCAAGACCCTGGAGGACGAGGGCTACGAGGTCGGGATTTAGGATCGTCTCGGCGTTCGGAGAGCGCCGGATCGTCGGGTCGCCGATCGCCCGTCGCGCCTTCGGCGTGCCGCCCGGCGGGCCGTTCGACCGACTGGGCGCCGCGCTGGCGAACGCCCTCGTCGGCTCCCCTGACGACGAGCCCCTGCTGGAGATCGCCCTCGGCCCGGTCGTGCTGGAGGCGACGGAAGCCGTCACGGTGGCGGTGGTCGGCGGTCCCGACGGCGCGTTCGCCCTCGTTCCGGGCGAGCGGATCGAGGTGCGACCCGTGGGAGCGCGGGCCTACGTGGCGGCGGGATTCGGGCCGACGCGCCGCCTCGCCGAACCACCCCGCCGGGGGGGCGGCCCTTTTCGGTTCGTCCCCGGCCCGCAGTCTGGCCTTCTTCCAGGACTCACAGGTGGGTACCGCGTCGGCCACGCCTCAAACCGGGTGGGGCTGCGCCTGGAGGGCGCCGCCGCTCCCCACGACCTCAGCCTGCCCAGCGAGCCCGCCGTTCCTGGCGCCGTCCAGCTTCCGCCCAACGGCCAGCCGATCGTGCTTGGACCGGACGGACCGACGATCGGGGGCTATCCCAAGATCGCGGTCGTGATCGGCGCGGATCTCGACCGCCTCGCGCGGCTTCGGCCCGGCGATCCCGTGCTTTTCGAGAGGGTCAGCCTCAACGAGGCGCGAACCCTCCTTGACGAGGCTCGTCGAGAACGGGCGAGAAGGGTGGCGGAACTACGCGCCACCCTGTAAAACGGTCCCCGGTTCGGGCATGCGGGCGCCCTCACGACCGAATATCGGCGCCCTCCGCGACCTCACGGAGTTTTGAAACCGGCGGGAGTCTTTGCCGGTCGCGCCGCTCTCCAGGGGGAACCGGAGTGAGACGGGTACAACCCTAGGCTCGGATGAGCGCCTACCACCGTGTCTATAACTTTTCCGCCGGGCCGGGAACGCTGCCCGTCCCCGTTCTGGAACGCGTTCGCGACGAGCTGCTGAACCACGGCGGGGCGGGGATGTCCGTGCTGGAGATGAGCCACCGGGGCGGGCCGTACGACCGGATCCACGCGGAGGCCCAGGCCGACCTGCGGACGCTGCTGAACGTCCCCGAGGGTTACCACACGCTGTTCCTCCAGGGCGGGGCCAGCCTGCAGTTCACGATGGTCGCGCAGTCGTTCGGAAACGGCGACTACGTGATCACGGGCGCCTGGGGCGAGAAGGCGCTGGAAGCGGCGCGGATCGAAGGGCGAGGGAACGTCGCCTGGGGCGGCCGGGAGGAAGGCTACGCCTGCATCCCGCGCAAGGACGAGATCGCGCTCCATGCGGACGCCGACTTCGTGCACATCACGAGCAACGAGACGATCGGCGGCGTGCAGTGGAAGGAGGACCCCGCGTTCGAAAGGCCGCTCGTCTGCGACATGTCGAGCGACATCCTCTCGCGTCCCGTCGACGTGGCCCGTTACGGCCTGATCTACGCGGGGGCGCAGAAGAACATGGGCCCGGCGGGGGCGACCGTCGTTCTCATCCGCGAGGACCTTCTGGAGCGGGTTCCGACGGGACTCGCGCCGATGCTCGACTACCGGGTCCAGGTCGCGAACGACTCGCGCTACAACACGCCGCCCACCTTCTCGATCTACGTCTCGGGGCTCGTCTTCAAGCACCTTCTGGAGACGGGCGGCTTGGAGGCCGCAGCCGAGCGGAACGCGCGAAAGGCGGGCCTGCTCTACGACGCGATCGACGCCGGGTTCTACCAGGGCCACGCGGTGCGCGAGGATCGATCCACGATGAACGTGGTCTTCACCCTCCCCAGCGAGGAGCTGACCAAGGCGTTCCTCAAGGAGGCGGAGACGAACGGTTTCGACGGCCTGAAGGGCCATCGCAGCGTCGGCGGCGTCCGCGCCTCGATCTACAACGCCTTCCCCGTCGAAGGGTGCGAAGCCCTCGCCGCCTTGATGCGCGATTTCGCGGGACGGCACGGTTAGGACCTTCCCACCGCCTCGCCACGCCGCCCCCATCTCCGACGCGGCCCGGCGAGGCGTCGAAGCGGTGCGGCACAACCTCCGTCCGTTCCTCCTGGTCCAGGGGATCGCTTTCGCTCTCGCGGCGGCGTACTACCTCGTGCCGGGCGCGCCGACGGCTCTCGGGGGCGTGGCGGCGGTCAAGCGGGCGGGCGGCCTTCCCTTCGCCGCCCTGAGCACCGCCTTCGCGGGGGCGATCCTTCCGGAGTTGGCGCGGCTCGCGACCGGGCGGGGACGCACAAAGGCGGCGGAACTCGTTTTCCAACTCTTGTTCTTCGGCTTCCTCGGAGTCACGGTGGACCTGCTCTACCGCGGTTTGGCGCACCTCTTCGGGAACGATGCCAGCGTTGCGACCGTGGGCAAAAAGCTCCTGGTCGACCAGCTCCTCTACAGCCCGTTGGTCAGCATCCCGATCTCGACCTTCGCCTTCGTCTGGCGAGACGGCGGCTACTCGCTGGCGCGCACGCGCAACGGCTTCCGGGCGCACGGCGACTCCGTTCTCGGCGGCTTCCTCGTCCGCTACCTGCCGAATCTGATCACCTGCTGGGGCTACTGGCCGCTCGTCCTCATGGCGGTCTACTCGATGCCGGGCGACCTCCAGTTCCCCTTGTTCCTCGCGACTCAGGCCGCCTGGAGCCTGCTGCTGCTCCACCTCAACGATCGGTGAGGGCGGAAAAGGATTGGGTTTCTCCCGTGCTATTCCGGCGCGTCCGCGACCCACAGGCCGTCGTAGTCCTCGGGCGACTCGGCCAACTCCTCTTCGACCGGAGCGTCGAAGATCGCCTGCCACCGTTCCTCGAGTTCGGCCTCGTCCCGCACGATGCGGTCGTAGCTCTCCTCGTAGAACGGCGGCCATCGCTCTTCCGTCTTCTTGACGATCTGGCGGCCGACCTTCGTCTTCGCCTTTTCGACGACGTCGCTCAGTTCATAGGGTCGTCCCGTCGCCATCGCCTCGCGCACCTTGAACAGCAGCTCGGTGCGCTCCGGAAGGACGACGACGATCAGCAGGTCCCACTTGCGCCCGTCCGGCTGCAGAAGCGCGCGCAGGAGGGATCGGCGCTCGGACTCGTCGAGCGGTCGACGGTGGCGGAAGGTGACGAAGTAGGTTACGTCATCCGCCCGCCAATGCGGCAGCTTGCCCTGCCACGTTTCGAAGTTCTCCCAGCGCACGATCTATTCTGAAGCCTGGACCAGCCCTCTTGGCCCTAATGCGCCGAGAGGGCTTCCTCGACGGTGCTGGTGACGCGGAAACCGTCTGACGTAAACTCGCCGCACGCTCCGCCGCCCTCGTTGGTCTCCAACTCGACCGTCGTTCCGTCGAAGCGGTGGACCGGGAAGTAGTAGCGGGCGACCTTCTGGGCCTCGCCGACGATGTAATGGCCCACGAGGATACGTCGAAAACGGTCGTGCGAGTCGTTCGGCCCGGAACCGTGGACGAGTTGGCCATTGAAGAACACCACATCTCCCGCCTTCATCGGCAGGTCCCGAACCTCACAGCCGGGCGGAACGGGCACCGTCTCTTTCGTGAAAGAGCGGGATCGGTCGCTCACGATCGGGCAGAGCAGATCCATCGTGTGGGTGCCGGGAACGACCTGGAGGCAGCCGTTCTCCGCGTCGCAGTCGTCCAGGGCGAGCCAAGCGGCCATGCAGGTTCCGGGCTCGACGCGCAGGTAGCGCTGATCCTGGTGCAGGGCCTGCCCCCGCGCCCCGGCGGGCTTGAAGTACATCATCGTCTGCACCGCATAGGGCTCCGACCCGAGGAGTTCGATCAGGACGCCCCGCAGACGCTCGTCCAGCAGGTAGGCGAGACTCACGGGATCGACCCGGTGCATCTGCATCAGGCGCGGGTAGCGGCGCAGAGGATCGGGCGATTCGGGCTCGATGGGACGTTCGGTCCAAGAGCCGATGGCGTGCGCGTCCATGAAGTGGTCGAGGAAGGCCGCGACCTCCTTCGGGGAGAACAGGCTCCGGGCGATGAGGTAGCCGTCGTTGGCGTAGTCGTCGAGCCGTGACATCGTCCTATTATAAAGGAGAAGAGGGCGGCGACCAAACGGTCGCCGCCCTCTTCTCTCCGGTCTCCTCGAGCGCGGGATCAGCCGTTGTAGACGGCGACGCGGCGCTTGTCCTTCGGACCCTCGAACGTCACCACGCCTTCGCGCAGGGCGAACAGGGTGAAGTCGCGACCGAGACCGACGCCCTCGCCCGGATGGAACTTGGTGCCGCACTGCCGAACGATGATCGATCCGGCCTTGGCGACCTGGCCGCCGTAGAGCTTGACGCCCCGCATCTTCGGCTTACTGTCGCGACCGTTGCGTGAAGAGCCCTGTCCCTTTTTATGTGCCATCTTACTTGCTCACCTCGGTGATCCGGACGTGCGTCTGCGGCTGGCGGTGACCCCATCGCTTTCGCTCGTTCTTCTTCGCCTTGTAGTTGAACGCGTCGATCTTCGCGCCCTTGCCCTGCCGGACGATCTCGCCCGTGACCTTCACGCCCGAGACGAACGGCGCGCCGACGGTGTGGCTGTCGCCGTCCGCCAGCAGGAGGACCTCGCCGAATTCGACGGCCGTTCCCGGCTCGCCCTCGATCTTCTCGATGATCAAGACGGCGTCCTTCTCCGCCTTGAACTGCTTTCCGCCGGTTTTCACAATCGCGTACATCGTCTAGCCTTACGCCCACCGGGCGCAACGGAAAAGTATAGCACGGGGAGTCGTGAAAAGGAAAGAGCGGCGTCTACATGTCCCGAAGCTTTTCCAGCATCGCCGCCACCTCCGGGTCGGCCATCGAGTCGTCCTTCGCGAGCAAGGCCTGGAGCAGACGGGTCGCGACCGGCTCGGGCATTTCCGGGCGATGGGGCCGCGCGATGGCGTCGAGGGCGGGGATCAGCCGCGCGAGCGAAGGTTCGTCGCGCAGGGGCTCGGAGTATTCCTCCCACGCCTTGGACACCACGATGAGCGCCTCCATCTCGGCCCGCTCGTTCGCCGTGAGGCGCAGGGCGAGCGACACGCCGTCGAGATCGGGAGCCAGCTGCTCCAGGCGCGCGGCGCCCGCTTCGTAGGCGCCGTCGCCGAGGACGGCGCGCAGGTCAGCCATCGCGGCGCTCTCCTCGAGGCCCGGGCCGGCCACCTGGTTCCGTCCGCCACGCTTCGCCTCGTACAGGGCCACGTCGGCCGCCTTGAGAAGACCGGGAGCGTCCGGCCCCTGCGCCGGATAGACCGCGCAGCCGACGCTCACCGTCAGGGGGACCTCGCGTCCGGAAAGGGTCACGAACGGGCGCTCGGCGACGCGAGCCCGGAGACGCTCGGCCAGCGTCCGGACGCCGGTGGGCGAGGCTCCGGGCACGAGGACGGTGAACTCCTCACCCCCATAGCGCGCGGCGAGGTCGTAGGGGCGCACCGTCCCCTTCAGGGCCTGCGCGACCTGGCGCAGAGCCTCGTCTCCCGCGTCGTGCCCTTCCTCCTCGTTGAAGTTGCGAAAGTGGTCGACGTCGATCATGATGCACCCCAGGCTTCCGCCCGTCCGATCGCACTCGACGATGCGAAGGTGGAGGAAGTCCTGGAGCGCGCGGTGGTTCGCGAGGCCGGTGAGGGGATCGTGGGAGGCGAGCCGCTCGAGGTTCTCGTAGAGGGTGGCGCCGTTGAGCGCGAGCGCGAGATGCTCGGAGACGGTGCGGTGCAGCTCCTCGTCCTCCTCGAACCGGTCGTCGCCCCGACGCCCGACCAGCTCGATGACGCCGAGAAGGCGCCCGGAGATTTCGAGCGGCAGAGAGCGCACGCCGCCCGGATCGAGGTAGCAGTAGCGTCCTTCGACCTCGCCGGTGAGCGCGTGATCGAGGACGCTCGCGGTGTAGAACGGACGGCGCCCCGCCGCGACCATCTCGGCGGCGCAACGCGCCTCGCCCTCGGGAGCCAACCGGCTCAAGGCCGCGACCCCCGGGCGCGTGACGCCAACGCTCGCGGCCAGCTCCATCGCCCCGGTCTCGGGCACGTGGCGCCAGATGAGAACCGCCGCCAACTCGGCGGTCGCGGCGATCTCGTGGACCGCCGCGACGCACAGGGGGCCGAGGTTCTGGTTCATGCTCAGCGCCTTGCCGAGCCGCTTGAGTCCCTGGGCGAGCCTTCCCAGCCGCTCGCCCCGCTCTTGGGCCACCCGCTCCGCCTCGCCGTCCACGACCAAAAGCCGCCATCCCCCGTCCTCGGGCGTTCCCAGCGCCCGGACGCTTCCGTGCCGCGCCGAGGCGGCTAGAAGAGCGAGAGCCGCGCCGAAGGGACCGCTCCGAACGTCCGTCCCGACCCGGAACTCGGCGAGCCGAGCGGCGAGGCCCCAACTTCCCCGGACCCGTCCGTCGGGCAGCACGTCCACGAGGCCGGTCGTCGACGGATCCAGCCCGAGGGCCTCGACCGGTTCCGGCACGTCCGCCACGATTCCGGGTCCGAGACGCAGAGGCAGGCCGTCGGCGACCTCTCCGGGCGCCAGAAGTCTCGTGCCTCGGGCGGAAGGCGACGGATCGTGAGGGAAATTGTTCACAGGGGAATAAATAATCGGTGAATCGCGCGACGCCCCCCGTATAGAGAGGCGTAAATCTTCCAAAGTAGTAGTGGGACCCATGAACCGAGTTCACAGTTTCTCCATCCTCGTCGCGGTAGCGACCCTTGTCGGGTGCGGCGGCGGGGGCGGCGGCAAGTCCAGAGGCGGCGGCGTTCTGGCGCTCAGCTTCGTGGCCGATGCCGGAACGGCCTCGGGTCCCGTGGGCGCCTCCCACCGTATCGTTGTTTACCGGAATGACGGCACGATAGTCGATACCAAGACTGTCGACACATCGTCCGGAACCGCGAACGTCAGCCTCTCCGGCCTCCCCGCCGGGACCCTTCGCCTCCATGTCGGCCTGAGCGCGACGGCGGGCGGCCCCGAGCTGGGGGCGGTCGACACGACCTTCCAGGGCGGCTCGGCGCCGGCGCCGATGACGTTCACGATGCGCCAGACGCCGGTCAGCGTCGCCGTGACCCCGACCGTCGGCTCGGTCGCCGTCGGATCGACGTTTCCCCTCTACGTCGCCGCGAAGGACTCGAGCGGCGCCTACGTCTACGAGGCGCCGTCGGACTGGACGTGGTCGAGCTCCAACCCGGGCTTCGCCACCGTCGACGCGTCGGGCGTCGCGACCGGCAAGGCGGAAGGGAACGCGACGATCAGCGCCGCCCTCGCGGGAACCTCGCTTTCCGGCTCCTCGAACCTCGGCATCCTCGCGAACGGCGTACGCCAGGGCAAGTGGACGGTGATGGTGTTCCTCAACGCCGCCAACAGCCTGTACACCGAGGCGGTCAACAACATCAACCAGATGGAGCGGGCGGCGAACAATCCCGACGTCCGGTTCGTGGTCCAGTGGAAGCAGACCGCCGAAACGGGTCAGGCCTTCAATCAGGACTGGAGCGGGACGCGTCGCTACCTCGTGGGCTACGACACGAGGTCGGCGGTCGCCTCGACGGTCGTCCAAGACCTCGGAGGCGGCGTCGACATGGGCTCGGCGAGCGCGCTGTCGAACTTCGTCTCCTGGACGAAGTCGAAGTACCCGGCGGACCACTACGCTCTCGTGGTCTGGAACCACGGCGCCGGCTGGAACACTCCCTTGCGCAAGATGAGCCTGCCTTCCCGAGGCGTCTCCTACGACGACGAGACGGGCAACCACCTCGATCTGCCGGACGTCGCGAGCGCGCTCCGATCGGCCAACCTCGACGTTCTGGCCTACGACGCCTGCCTGATGCAGGGAGCGGAGGATCTGATGGAGATGGCGAGCGCCGCCAAGTACATCGTGGCGAGCGAGGAGAACACGCCCGGACCCGGCTTTCCCTACGACAAGGTGTTCGCCCCGATCGTCGCGGATGCCGACACCTCGGCCCGAAGCCTCGTGGCCGCGATGCCCGCCGCGTTCACGAACTACTACGCGACATCGAGCGACTACCGGGACTGGGCCCTGCACCTGAGCGCGCTCGACACCTCGAAGATCACGTCGTTCCGCACCGCCCTGGACAACTTCAGCCTCGCGCTGACGAGTCCGACGGCGAACCTGGGCTCGCTGATGACGAACGTCCGCGCCGCCTGCAACCGGATGGATCCCTCGGGAACGTACGACGCCTACTACGATCTCGACCAGATCGCCGAGAAGACGGCGGCTCTCACTCAAACGGTCAGCCCCAACGTCTCGACCACCGCGACCGCCCTTCGAACGGCCCTGACGAGCCTCGTCGTGGCCTCGTCGACGAGTCCGAGCGGAACCTACATGCACGGGCTTTCGATCGAGTTCGGAAAGTCGAGCAAGTACGCCACCTACGCGAACTACTACGAAGCCCTGCAGCTCGCCCAGCTCACGAACTGGGACGAGTTCCTGGCGAGCACGACCGCGAACCCGTAACGATGGTGGCTTAGGGGTCCGGAACAGGCCAGAGGGCTTCCCTCTTGTATCCTGTTCCCAGACCCCTATGTCCTTCGTTCGAAGCTCCGACCTTGACGGCTTTCGCGCCGAGCTGCGCAAAGCCCTCCGCCCCCTCGACCACAAGTCGTTCGAGGCCCTACGCGATCGCGTCGTCGCCGCCCTCGACGCGGACGGTCGTCTCGTCGTTCAAAAAGCGCGCCGTACCGAAAAACCCGAGGCCCTCCTGGAAGTCGTCTGCGCCTGGACGGGCATCGATCCCGACCCGAGAGCGGTCGTCGCCGCCCTCAAGGAAGCCTGGCCCTACGCCGAGGCGTCCCGCGAAGAGGAGCGGCACCTCGCGGAGCCCCGCGACGAGACCGCCGTCCTGCTCTCCGCCCTGCGCGAGGGCGAGCGCTACGCGACGGTGCGCATCCTCGTGGTTCCGTAGGATCGGGCGCCGTAGACTCTTCGGTATGAAGTCCGTCGTGCTCCTTTCCGGTGGCCTCGACTCGGCCACCTGCCTCGCCCTCGCCCGCGCCGACGGAACCGAGCCCTACGCGCTCTCCGTGCTCTACGGCCAGCGCCACCTGGAGGAGATCGAGGCGTCCAAGCGCGTGGCGAGCGCGCTGGGGGCCAAGGCCCACAAGTTCGTGCGCGTCGAGTTGGACGCCATCGGTGGCTCGGCTCTCACCGACGACATCGAGGTCCCCAAGGACCGCGACGAGTCGCAGATGACGGACATCCCGAGCACCTACGTGCCCGCGCGCAACACCGTCCTCCTCGCCCTGGCCCTCGGCTACGCGGAGGTCGTGGGGGCGGAGGCGATCTACGCGGGCGTGAACGCCGTGGACTACTCGGGCTACCCCGACTGCCGCCCGGAGTTCGTCGCCGCGTTCCAGGAACTGGCGCGCCTCGCGACGAAGGCGGGCGTCGAAGGCCGCCCCATCGAGATCCGCACGCCCCTGATCCACCTTACCAAGCCGGAGATCATCCAGAAGGGCCTCGCCCTCGGCGTGGACTACGGGATGACCCACTCGTGCTACGACCCGGTGGACGGAAGGGCCTGCGGACGGTGCGACGCCTGCCTCATCCGGAAGAAGGCGTTCGAGTCGTTGGGCATGACCGACCCGGTTCTCGTCTGACGGCGCGGTGGACGCGAGTTCCACCACGCCGCCGAAAAGCGAAGACTATCCTCGGTTGTGGCCCACGACCGACTTGTTCGGATAGGGCGGGGGAACGAGCTTGGGCGGCGTGTAGGATGCGAGACGCTTGTTCAGCTCCTCGATCGCCCGCATGAGCTGGCTGTCCTGCCCCTTGCGCCAGAGGTAGGGGTCGAGATCGACCTCGATGTCGGGATCGACGCCGTGGCCCTCCACGTCCCAGGTGCCGTTCAGGTTGAAGAAGGCGTCGTTCGGGGCGTTGATGCGTCCGCCGTCCGCGAGGCCGAAGCCGAACGAGGCGACGAGGCCGCCCCAGGTCCGCTTGCCGATCACGGGACCGACCGCCTCGTGCTTGAACAGCCACGGGAACATGTCGCCGCCCGAGCCGGACATCTCGTTCGCCAGCATCACCTTCGGACCGAAGATCGCCGCGCCCGGCGTGGGCCAAGCGAGCCCGTCCCGCCCGACGAACGCGCCGTTCACCGTCTTCTTCATCTCGCGGACCATAAAGTCGTTGATGAGGCCGCCGTGGTTGAACCGCTCGTCGATCACCATGCCGTCCTTGCCGACCTGGGCGTAGTAGTAGCGCGTGAACGAGTCCCAGCCGCCGACGTTCGTGTCCGGCACGTGGACGTAGCCGCCGCGCCCGTTCGTCAGCTTCTCGACCAGGCGGCGGTTATCCTCCGCCCAGGCGCGGTTGCGCAGACCGAACTCGCTGGCGATGGGAACCACGACGACCTCGCGGGCGAGCTTCTCGTCCGTCGCCGGCCCGATCTTGATCTTGACCTGCCGCCCCGCCTTGCCTTCCAGGGCCTCGTACACGTCGTTCGAGTCGAGCAGGGGCTTGCCGTCGATGGCGAGCAGGTACTCGCCCACCTTGGCGTTCACCCCCGGCTGGGCGAGCGGCGCGTACAGCTCGGGGTTCCAGCGCTCGCCGTCGTACACCCGCACGATCCGGTAGCGTCCGTTCTCGAACGCGTAGTCCGCGCCCAAGAGCCCGCCGGGAACGCCGCGCACGCCGGGAATGTCGCCGCCCGCCGCCCAGACGTGGCCGATCGACATCTCGCCGAGCATGTCGGTGAACAGGTAGTTCAGGTCGTCGCGCGAGGCGACGCCCGCGAGGAAGGGCGTGTAGCGGCGGTCCATCGCGTCGGCGTCGATCCCGTGCAGGTTCGGCGCGTAGAGTCGCGTTTTCTCGTTGCGCCAGATCTCGTGGAGCATGTGCGCCCACTCTTTCTTCGGGTCGATCTTCAGTCGCAAACCCGAAAGGTCGACCGGCGCGGCGGTGGGCGGCGCCGCTGGAGCGGCGGCCGGGACGAGGGTGATCGCGGAGGCGCCTCGGACGAGGGCGACCTTACTCCCGTCCGCGGTCGCCATGACGGCGGAGTAGCCGCTCGCGAAGGGCGTGGCCGCGCGTTCGGCCATCGTGAACTTCCAAACCGTCCGCTGGGTGGCCGGGCTCGTGGGGGTCGTCTTCCCCGCCTGCGAGACGGCGAAGAAGCTTCCGGCGGGACCGGCCTCCAGCATCGTGTAGTCCAGGGCGGGCATCGGAAGGGCGACGATGCGGCTCTCGATCGCGTCAAGATCGACACGGAACGGGACCGGGGTGGCGGGCTTGGGCAGGGCGGCGGGGGCGCCCGCCTCCTCGTCGCTCTGAGGTTGGAGGGGGTTCGGGAGGTCGCTCCGCAGGACCACCGCGTAGACGCTGCTCGTGCTGAGCGGCGCGTTGTAGCTGGACATATCGAGCCAGCTCGATCCCTGGCCGGTGTTGGTGCTGGCGTAGAAGTAGAGCCTCTGGCCGTCGCGGTCGAACACGGGCGAACGCGCGCTCGCTAGGCTGTCGGTCACCTGGGTCGACTTGCCGCTCGCTAGGCTGAAGAGGAGCACCGCCTTGAGATGGCTCGGTAGGTCGCGGACGTAGGCGATCCACTTCGAATCGGGCGACCACTTGGGAGCCATATCGAGGCTCGGATCGGTGTAGAGCGCGGTGGCGACCTTCACGTTCTTGCCGCTCGTCACGTCGAGGGTCCAGAGGTTGTTCCGGTAGTCCGTGTAGGCGAGGGACTTCGAGTCCGGCGACCAGACGAGGCCGTCGTAGGCGGTGGGTCCTTCGCCCGGCTCGACGTGCCGCTCCCCGTTCGTGGCGAGATCGTAGAGGGCGATCTGCTCGTGCCCCTCCGCGTCGGTGACGAACGCCACCGTCTTGCCGTCGGGCGACCAGGCGGGCGCGCGGCGATGGACGCCCTGCGCCTCGCCGAGGAGGTGGACGTCGCCCTTGCTCGCGGGGACGGTGAAGATCGAGCCGCGCGCCGCGACGACGAGCCGCTGGCCCGAGGCCGAGACGTTCACCCCTTCGACGTTGGGGCGCAGGTCCTTGAAGGCGGACCGCACCTCGGGAAAGTCGCCCTTCACCTCGATGGGCACCCGTTCGAACGTCTTCGCCTTCAGGTCGTACAGCCAGATCGAGCCGAGCTTCTCGACCACGATCGCGCCCGGCCCCGCGTTCGCGGCTTTGAGGTCGAAGCCCTCGCCCTTGACGCACTCCGTCACGCTGCCGTCGTTCACGCCGTAGCGGTAGAGGCCGGGGACGCCGCCTTTGTCCGACAGGTAGAAGAGGGCGTTACCGACCCACATGGGGTCGGTCAGGTTCTCCTTCTCGCGCGGGATGGGCTTGACCTTCGAGTCGCTCAGGTCGCCGATCCAGATCGGGGTCGCCTGTCCGCCTCGGTACCGCTTCCACGCCTCCTGCCACTTCGGGTTCGGCACGTAGGCGAGGCGCGAGCCGTCGGGCGAGAACGCGCCCTGCGTGCCCGCCGGGAACGGCAGCGCCTTGGGCACGCCCCCGGCGACAGAGACGGTGAAGAGGCGGTCGTAGTCGTTGTTCGAGAGCGCGTTGGAGACGAAGAGGACGGAACGGCCGTCGGCCGACCAGCCCCGGGCGTAGTCGGCGGCGGGGTGGTAGGTGAGCCGCTTGGGAACGCCGCCGCCCGCCGGGACGGTGAACACATCCACGTTTCCGTCGTACATGCCGGTGAAGGCGACCGTCGAGCCGTCGGCCGAGAAGTAAGGGTCCATCTCCAGGCCCGGCGCGCTGGTGAGACGCGTCGCGGCGCCGCCCGCGCGGGGCACGGTCCACAGGTCGCCCGCGTAGCTGAACACGATGGCCGTCGCGCTGAGCGTCGGATGGCGCATGAGCAAGGGGTTGGGCCCGGCGTCGAACGGATCGGCCTTGGCGTGCGCGGCGAACAGCAACGTGGCAGGAAGCATCGCGCCATTTTAGCGTCATCCCGAAAGCTCGCGGCGAAAGGTCCTGGGACGTGTTAAGCTAGGCGCGTGCTTCGCGACGCGGCGCGGCGAAATCTGACGGGCTACCTGTTCATCGCCCCCTGGCTGATCGGGTTCCTGGTGTTCACGCTGGGCGGCTTCGCGGCGAGCCTCGGGCTGTCGTTCACGCGCTGGAACGTGGTGACGTCGCCCCGCTGGGTCGGGATCGCCAACTACGACGCGCTCCTGCACCGCGATCCGCTCTTCTGGACCTCGCTCGGGGTGACCCTCCGTTACGCGGCGGTCGCGGTCCCGCTCGGCGTCCTGGGGGGCGTGGGGCTGGCCCTGCTTCTGAACTGCAACGTGCGGGGGATCGCGGTCTACCGGACCGTCCTGTTCCTGCCGAGCATCGTGCCCGCCGTCGCCTCCTCCGTCGTGTTCGTCTGGCTTCTGAATCCTCAGATCGGCCTCATGAACGTGCTCCTGGCGAAGTTCGGGATCGTCGGCCCCGCTTGGCTGTCGGACACGAAATGGGCCTTGCGAAGCCTGATCGGCCTCGCCCTCTGGGGCGTCGGCGGCTCGATGGTGATCTACCTCGCGGGTCTCAAGGACATTCCGGTCCAGCTCTACGAGGCGGCGACCCTCGACGGGGCGGGGCCTTGGCACCGGATGCGGCGCATCACCTTGCCGATGCTCACCCCCGTGATCTTCTTCAACGTGGTGATGGGCACGATCGGGGCGTTCCAGACCTTTACCCAGGCCTTCATCATGACGAACGGCGGGCCGGAGGACAGCACCCAGTTCTACGCCCTGTATCTCTTCAACCGAGCTTGGCGCTACGGCGACATGGGCTACGCCAGCGCGATGGCCTGGATCCTTTTCGTCCTCGTCGTCGGCATCACGGCGGCCCTGTTCCGAACGCAGAAGCGATGGGTCCACTATGAGAAGTAACGATCCAAATGGGCGGAGGGGCCTTTGAAAGCCCTTCTTCAGAAGCTGGGCGTGGCCCTCGTCCTCCTGTTCGTCGCGGGCTTCTGGCTCGCGCCCGCGTTCGGGGCGGGCGCCCACCCGAAGGCGCGCAAGCCGGTCCGGTTCTGGCACATGTGGACCGCCGAGTGGAAGGACGTCGTCGACAAGATCGTCGTCCAGTACAACGCCAGCCAGGACGAGTACGAGGTGGAGGCGCTCTCCGTCCCGTCGGCGGGGGCCGACTCGAAGTTTCTCCTCGGCGTCATGGGCGGCGACCCGCCCGACGTCATGGCCCAGTGGAACCCCGTCATTCCCGTCTGGGCCGACGACGGGCTGATCGTTCCCCTCGACGACCTGATGTCGCCCTCGGAGAAGGCCACCTTCGACCGTGAGGCCTATCCCGTGGTCAAGAAGATCGGCGGCTACAAGGGCAAGCTGTACGGGATGTCCATCGGGGTCAACATGACGGGCATCTACTACCGTCCGGACGATCTGCGGGCGGCGGGCGTCGATCCGGCGACGGCGTTCCGATCGTTGGAAAGCCTCACCGAGGCGGGCAAGCGGCTGGATGTGTTCGACCGTTCGCACAACCTCAAGCGCATGGGCTGGGCGCCCGCCGACATCCGCTTCTTCGCCCCGCTGTTCGGCGGCGGCTTCTACGACGAGCGGACGGGCCGCCTCACCATCGACACTCCCGCCAACCGCCGCGCCCTCACCTACCTCGTTCAGGAGCGCAGGCGGCTCGGCTACGACCAGGTCGTCCGCTTTAACGCGGGACTCAACACCGCCTCCTCGGCGGCGGGCTGGCCCTTTATCGACGGGGCGTTCGCGGCGACGCCCGCCGGTCAGTGGTACGTAAAGCAGGTCGCCGACTACGCGCCCCACCTCGACTACGCCACCGTTCCCGTTCCCCCGCCTGCCGGGGGCGTGGCCCGCGCGGGCATGTCGGGCGGCAACTTCATGATCGTTCCGCGCGGGGCGAAGGAGGCGCGCGGCGCGTGGGACTTCGTCAAGTTCTGGTCCGGGCTGAGCGATCCCGAGCGCGCCGCCCCGTTCTACGTCATGGGCGGCTGGCTTCCCCTCACCCCCGCCGTGGCGAACGCGAAGGCCTACCGGGAGTACATCCGCAAGCATCCGCAGTTCGAGACCTTCGTCGACCTGATGTCCAGCGACGCGATCCAGGTCCTGCCGCCCGTGCCCTACCAACAGTTCCTCAACGACGCGATCGGCAAGATGGAGGACGCCGCCCTGCGCGGCACCGCCTCTCCCGAAGGGGCCCTGAAGGATCTTCAGGCGACGGTCGACGCGGAAGTGAAAAGGAGGCGCGAACTCGGTGAGTAAGACCCAACGTCTCCTCGTCCACCTCGCCCTCCTCGCCTTGTGCGTCCCGGCGATCCTGCCCTTCCTCTGGATGCTTTCGACGTCGCTCAAGCCCGAGAGCGAGGTGTACGTCCAGTCGGCGCAGACCACGTTGCGATCGCTCGTTCCCCACCATCCTTCCCTCTCCAACTACCCCGCCGCCCTCTCGACGGTTCCGTTCGCGACCTACCTCGTCAACTCGCTCGGCCTCGGCCTCACGACCGCCCTCGGTGCGGTCCTGTCGAGCGCGGTCGTGGCCTACGGCTTCGCCCGGCTTCGGTTCAAGGGCCGCGATTTTCTTTTCGGGGCGATGGTCGCGACCCTCGCCCTGCCGGGACAGGTCACCCAGATCCCGCAGTTCGCGATCTTCCGCGCCCTCGGCTGGTACGGCACCTACCTGCCGCTCGTCGTGCCCGCCTTCCTCGCCTCGCCGTTCTTCGTGTTCCTGATGACGCAGTTCTTCCGGACGCTGCCCGAAGAGACGGCGGAGTCGGCGCGGCTCGACGGCGCGGGCGACTGGACGATCTTCACCCGGATCGTCTTCCCCCTCGCCAAGCCCGCCCTCGCCACCTGCGCCCTTTTCCAGTTCCTGGGCTCCTGGAACGACTTTATGGGGCCGCTCCTCTACATCAACGACCCCTCGAAGTACACCCTGGCCTACGGACTCCAGCAGTTCTACTCGAGCTACGGCGGCAAGTGGGGCCAGCTTATGGCGGGCTCGGTCCTGTTCACCCTGCCGATCATCGTGCTGTTCTTCTTCGCCCAGAAGACGTTTATCCAGGGCATCGCGACGACCGGCGGAAAAGGCTGATTCCTGCGCTTTCGAATCGCTCGCCTCCTGCACGAAGCTCGTACAATAGACCCATGCACGAAACGGTCGATACGGCCTTTCCCAAGCTGTCCTGCGATCAGATCCACTCTCTCGAGCGGTTCGGCGCCTGTCTGAAGAAGTCCCAGGGCGAGTCCGTCTGGCAGGCCGGGCAGGCCAACATGTGCATGTTCGTCGTGATCGAGGGCGAGATGCGCGTCTTCGATCCCCGGACCGGCTCCACCATCGCGGTCCACGAGGAGGGCTCGTTCTCCGGCGACGTGGACGTGATCAACGGTCGCCCCGCGCTGATGTCCGCCGAGGCGGCGTCCGACCTCCGCCTGATCGAGATTCCCGGCGAGCGGGTGCGCGACATCGTCGGCGAGATGCCCGACCTCGGCGAGACGATCCTGCGCGCCTTTCTGCGCCGCCGGGCCCTGCTCCAGGCGAGCAACGCCGTGGGCGTGCTCGTCGTCGGCTCCCGCTACTGCCCGGATTCCCTCCGCCTGCGCGAGTTCCTGGTGCGGAGCCGGATCCCGATGCACTGGGAGGACGTGGAGGGCAACCCCGACGCGCAGCGGATGTTGGACGAGTTCGGCGTCTGCGTCCCGGACACGCCGCTCGTCGTCACCCCCAAAGGCGACGTGCTGCGCAGCCCGTCGAACGCCGAGGTCGCCTCTATCCTCGGCATCCGGGGGACGGTCGACGGCGAGGTCGTCGACGTGGTCATCATCGGCGCCGGACCGGCAGGACTCGCCGCGGCGGTGTACGGCGCGAGCGAAGGCCTGAAGACCCTGGTGGTGGACGGCGAGGCGCCGGGCGGTCAAGCGGGCACGAGCAGCCGCATCGAGAACTACATGGGGTTCCCGTTCGGAATCAGCGGCCAGCAACTCGCCGACGGCGCGATCACCCAGGCCGAGCGCTTCGGGGCACGGCTGATGGCCCCCGCCTCCACGATCTCCCTGACCTGCGGCGAGGCGGGCCTGCACGACCTGGAGATCGCGGGCATGGGCAAGATCGCCACTCGCTGCGTCGTGCTGGCGACGGGCGCGCGGTACCGCGAGATGGGCGTCGATCGGCAGGACGAGTTCGAAGGCCGGGGGGTCTACTATGCGGCGACGAACGTCGAGAGGCTCCAGTGCGGCAAGGCCCCGGTCGCGGTGGTCGGCGCGGGCAACTCGGCGGGCCAAGCGGCGGTCTTCATGGCCGAGCACGCGGGCCACGTCTACATGGTGGTGCGGGGCGACGATCTCCGCAAGTCGATGTCGAGCTACCTCGCCAACCGGATCGAGGTCCTGGCGCGCGAGGGCAAGCTCTCCCTCATGCTGGACTCGGAGATCTGCGAACTCAAGGGCGACCGATCTCTCAGCGGAGCCGTCGTCCGCAACGGCCGTACGGGCGAGGCCAAGGAGGTCGCGATCGAGGGCGTGTTCGTGATGATCGGCGCGGTGCCACGCACCGAGTGGCTCCGCACCGCCTCGAAGGTCGCGCTGGACGAGAAAGGGTTCGTGCTTACCGGCGCCGACGTGGTCGCCCGCGGCCTCTGGGCGAGCGGACGCTCCCCCTACTTCCTCGAAACCTCCTGCCCCGGCGTGTTCGCGGTCGGCGACACCCGCGCGGGCTCCGTCAAGCGCGTCGCCTCGGCGGTCGGTGAAGGCTCGATGGCCATCGCTCTCGTCCACCAGTACCTCGCGAACTCGTAGACTCTCCGCGTGGACGCAAACCTGGAAACCCGTCTCGGCGAACGGTTGGCGGAGCGGATTCCCGCCGCCTTCGGACTGCACGTCCGGCGTGGGGACGAAGGCCTCGAGATCGTCGCCGAAGACGCCTCGATCCTTCAGATCGACTCTGGGCGAGGTGAGTGGACGGTCTGGAGCTCCGACGGCCACGCCCACCGGGACTCGTTCGAGGAAGCCGCGGAGCTGGCCCTGAGCCTTCTACAGGGGGAGGCCCGCTTCGCGAGGGAGTACCGGAGCGACACGCTCGCCTCGACATGGATCGAGATCTGGGACGGCGATGCGTTCGAGGTCCACGACCAAGCCTGCTTCCTTCCGCCCTTCGACGCGGTCGAGTGGGAGGTGTGGCCGGACGACCGCTGGCGGGTCGTCCGAAAAACGCTCGCCCTGGGCACGACCGAGGGCGAACAGACCTTCGAGAGTCCCTCCGACGCGCCCTCGATGGCGGACTCGCCGATGCTTGGTTGGCTGGAGACCGCCCTCGGTCCTCCCGCCGAAGGGATGCGCTGGACGGTGGGCGGACAGAGCCGATTCGTGTTCCAGGTTCCAAGGGGGTGGCGACGCCGCCCCGTCGAGCCGACGGACCAAGCGCATAACCTGATCGACTTCCTCAGCCCGGAGCCTGGCCTCCTGCTCCGGGCCCGGACCTACTTCCGCGACGCGGAGATTCCCACCGCCCATCCCGAGGTTCAGGCGATTCTCCCCTACTCCGTCGAGCCCTTTGCCGACGACTCGGAGGGCGAGTGGTCGAATCTCACCTGGACCTTGCTCTTCTCCGACGGCGAGGGGGAGATGATGGGCGTCCTCGAACTCTTCTTCATCGCCTCCGAAAAGGACGCGGCGATGGCGATGCGGGACTCGATCGAGGCCTCCGCTCGGAATGCCCGGTTCGTTCCGGGCGAGTGGGACATGGGTGCGGATCGAGACTAAGCAGAAGAAACCAGGGTTGGCGGGGCACTTTTTGGGCCGTCGCCTGCGGTCGAAACCGCGTAGTAGACATCGCCCACATGCCGAACGTGCCGCGCTACGATCGTCTCGCCCGCGAAGGGTTGCTGACGGTGCCCACCCTCACCGCTCTGGCTCGGAGGGCCGAGGTTCTCGACGGCGAACCGCGTTTCCTCTCACCCGAGGAGTTCACGACCCTCACCGCCCTCTGCGAAACGTTGCGTCCGCCCTACGAACGCCCGATCGCCCGCGAGATCGCCCTGCGGATCGACGCCCGTCTGGCGGACGACGCCGGAGACGGCTGGCGCTACGAGGAGCTTCCGCCCTTTCGGGAGACGTACCGAAAGGGCCTCGCGGCCCTCCTGGCCGAAGGGACGCTCGACGCAAGCCGCGTTCAGGCCCTGTGGCGGAACCAGGGGCAGGCGGACTGGCCGTTCTCGTCCCGGCGGTTCGTCGAGGAGGTTCTGGCGGCGGTCGCGACCCACGCCTACTCGCATCCCGTGGGGCAGGACGCCATCGGTTATGTGGGCTTCGCCGATAACCGAGGTTGGCAACGCATCGGACTGAACGAGCGGGAGACCTGGGAATGAACCGCTTCTCCCCGGACGAGACCGTCGAAGCCGTCGTGATCGGCCTCGGCGCGGGCGGCGCGCCCATCCTGACGCGGCTGGCCCAGGCGGGCATGAAGGTCGTCGGACTCGATGCCGGACCTTGGCACGACCCTGCGCGCGACTTCGCCACCGACGAGGTCGCCCAGGGAAAGCTTTTCTGGAACGACGAGCGGCTGAGCGCGGGCGACACCCCGCTCCCTTTCGGGAAGAACAACTCGGGCACGGGCGTCGGCGGCTCGACCCTTCACTTCACCGCCTATACGCCTCGCGTCCAACCCGACGATCTCCTACTGCGGACGGAGTTCGGCGTCGGCGAAGACTGGCCGGTCGGCTTCGATGAGATCGTGCCGTATTACGAGGAGGTCGAGCGGTTCCTGGGCGTTTCCGGGCCGACGCCCTATCCGTGGGGACCTGCCCGCCGGGAGGGCTACCCTCTGCCGCCGCTTCCCCTCAACGGAGCGGCCCAGCTGATGGAACGGGGCTGCGCCTCCCTCGGCATCCGGACGTCGCCCGCCGCCAACGCGGCCCTGAGCGAGCCTTACTACCAAGAGGGGATCGGCTGGCGGGCGAAGTGCGCGAACCGGGGCTTCTGCCAAGCCGGTTGCTCGCTCGGCGCGAAGGGCAGCGCGGACGTGACGTTCGTGCCCGTCGCGGTCGGCGCGGGGGCGGAGATCCGGCCTCATTCGTTCGTGACCCAAATCGAGACGAGCGGCGGCGAGGTCTCCACCGTCGTCTACGTGGACGCCGACGGCAAGGAGCGCCGCCAGAAGACCCGGAGCCTGTTCCTGTGCGCGGGAGCGATCGAGACCCCGCGCCTCCTGCTCCTGAACGGGCTCGCCAACGCGAGCGGGCAGGTCGGACGAAACTTCATGGCCCACGTCGGGGTGCAGGTCTGGGGTCAGTTCGAGGCGGAGGTCCGCCCCTGGAAGGGCGTCCCCGGCGGCCTCATCTCCGAAGATTTCCACCGCCCCAAGAACGCCGACTTCGCGGGCGGCTACGTGCTCCAGAGCATTGGAGTGATGCCCGTGACCTACGTCCAGCAGCTCGTCCGGGAGCGCGGCCTTTTCGGCAAGGAGCTGGCCGACCACATGGCGGGCTACCTTCACACCGCCGGGATCAACGTCCTGGGGGACTGTCTTCCGGACGCCGGCAACCTCGTCGAACTGAGCGACGAGAAGGACGCGCGGGGGCTGGCCAAGCCGCGCGTGCGGTTCACCGCGGGCGACAACGAGAAACGGATGACCGCCCACGCCGAGCGGCTGATGCGGGAGGTTTGGGGGCTGGCGGGCGGACGCGACCTCTGGTCGATTCCCCGCTACGCCCACACCATCGGCACCTGCCGCATGGGAACCGACCCGGACGGATCGGTCGTCGATGCCTACGGACGCTCGCACGAGATCCCAAACCTTTGGATCTCGGATAACTCCACGTTCCCCAGCGCGCTGGGGGTCAACCCCGCCCTCACGATCATGGCGCTCGCCCTCCGTACCGCCGACCGATTCCTAGGAGCCCGCTGATCGAGGGCTTCATGCAGGTCGCGGATCGACTCGGCTTTATGCAGGAGGCGATCGGCGACACCCACGGCGGCGCCGCCGGACGGAACGGCAGCGGCCTTCCCACCGGCGGACGCGGCAACTTCATGTTCGCCACCGGGATCGAGTGCTCATATCCGATGACGAAGGACGGGCGCCGCGACCTTCTCGAGGAGACGAGCCACTACGAGCGCTACAAGGAGGACCTCGCCCTCGTCCGCGAACTGGGCCTCCGTTGCCTGCGCTACGGCCTTCCCTACCACCGCATCCATCTCGGTCCCGGGCGGTTCGACTGGAACTGGGCCGACGACGCGATGAACGAGCTGCGCCGCCTTGGCATCACGCCGATCCTCGACCTGCTCCACTTCGGACTTCCCGACTGGCTCGGCGACTTCCAGAACCCCGAATTTCCCTCGCGCTTCGCCGAGTACGCCGACGCCGTCGTCCAGCGCTACCCCTGGGTGCGCTTCTGGACGCCGGTGAACGAGATCTACATCACCGCCAAGCTCAGCGCCCAGGACGGAATCTGGAACGAGCGCCGAAAGGACCCCACCGCGTTCGTCACCGCCCTGAAGCACTGCGTCGCCGCGAGCATCTTCGCCAACCACCGGATCGCCCAACACCGGCCCGACTGCGTGATCGTGCAGAGCGAGAGCGCGGAGTTCGTCCACGATCTCCAGAGCGAACCCTGCGCGGACACCCTGCGCCAAAACCAGCTGCGCTTTCTCTCGCTCGACCTGCTCTACGCCAACCAGCCGGATGCCGACACGCTCCTGTACGTCATGGACAGCGGGCTGCGGCGCGAGGAGTTCGAGTGGTTTATGCGGGGCGAGCCGCCGGGTTACCAAGTGATGGGGAACGACTACTACATGACGAACGAGCGGGTGCGCCTTCCCGACGGCTCGTGGGGCCGCTCGCAGGACGTGTTGGGCTGGTACCTCCTCACAAAGGAGTACTACCAGCGCTACGGCAAGCCCGTGATGCACACGGAGACGAACCTCATGGACGCCGAGCGAGCTCCCGATTGGCTCTGGAAGCAGTGGGCCAACGTGCTCCAGATCCGTCGGGACCGCGTTCCGGTGCTGGGCTTTACCTGGTACTCCCTGCTCGACCAGGTCGACTGGGACGTCGCCCTCGCGGAGCGACGCAACGTCGTCAACCCCTGCGGCCTCTACGACCTCGACCGGAAGATCCGGCCCGTTGGAACCGCCTATCGGCAGCTTTTGGAGACCTTCGGCCAGATTTCGATCGTGCCCGAAGGCGAACTCCTCGAGATGTCGGAACGGCCCGCGACCCTGAAGACCGAAGCCTGACCAACGATGCCGAAAACCCTCTTCCTCCACTCCTGGGGCTCGTCCCGGCATGACTGGGATCGGATCGCCCCCGCGTTTCCCGAAGGCCATTTCGTCGATATGCGCGGCTTCGGAGACGCGCCCGCGCCTTCGGGAGCGTACGACGTGGCCTCCTACGCGGACGACGTGGCGGCCCTCGTGACCGGATGGACGGGTTACACGATCGTGGGCCACTCGATGGGCGGCAAGGTCGCCCTCGCCTTCGCCGCGCGGTGCCCGCCGGGGCTCCGAAGGCTCGTGCTCGTCGCCCCGTCGCCCCTCATTCCCGAGCCGATGACGGAAGGCGACCGGCAGGCGAACCTAGACGGCCACGGAAGCCGCGCGTTCGCGGAGCGAACGGTAGAGACGATCACCCGCGCGCCGATCCCCGAGCCCTACCGGACCCAGGCCGTCGAGGACTACGTGCGAACCTCGGAACGCGCTTGGCGGGCCTGGATGGAAGGAGGGTCGAAGGAAGACCTCGCCGCCCTGATGAACCGGATCGAGGTCACGGTAAAGGTGGTCGTCGGCTCGGAAGACCCGGTGATGCGGCCCGACCTCCTCCGGCGCGAGCTGGTCGCCCGGCTTTGGGACGCCACCTTGGACGAGATCCCGGGTTCGGGCCACCTGCTCCCGCTGGAGAAGCCGGACGAGCTGACGGCGTTCCTACGTCGCTGGCTTTAGGGGGCCGGTCGGGGTCAGGTGTTCCGTCGCCCGCCGCTTCCCCGCCGGAGCCGGGATGAATCCGAAGCGGGAGACGACGACCTCGACGGACTTGCCATCGGTCGGGGGCTTGCCCTCGTTCAGCCAGAGGTTGATCATCGTCCGCTCCTCTCCCGGCCGGGGAAGGCCGTTCACAAAGATATGCTCGGCCAGAACGCGTCCCTCGCGGGTACGCGACGAGAAGGCGACGGACTCCGGCAGCCACTCGAACTGGTGAACCGTTCCCGTGACCGGAGGCAGTTCGTAACGCACGAGATTCCCGAACGTGTCGAACGGTTGAACCACCATCTGGCCGTTCGAACGTAGGGGGTCGCTCCAGCGGGAGAACTCGAAATCGAGCTCCCGGTGCGCGTCGGCTTCGTCGTCGTCCCAGGTGAAGAGGCCGAGCACCGCCTGCGGGTCGAGCGCGTCCACCCGGCTTCCGAGGGTAAAGCGGTAGGTTCCGTAGCCGAGGGAGCGATCGAGCACGACCTGGCTGCTCCGCCAGACCCCGCCCCGATGGGAAAGGGTCAGGTGGAGTCCCTTCGCGTCGACCCAGACGTCCCGAGAGTCCGGCGAGAAGAGGTTCGGCCCCGGCCCCTGACGTTGGCCTTCGGAGTCGCGAACCTCCCAGCGGTAGCCACCGAACTGGACGAAGCGGGGCGCGGCGAGGACCAAGGCGATCATTGCGGTGGTCACCCGTGTAGTATGCAGAGAGCATGACCGCCTTCGCCTCGCCGACGACACGACCCAACCCGAGAGGACGCGCGTGATCCCCCTGGTCCTCCTCGGCCTCCAAAACGGCCGGACGGTCCTGACCGACGGCGTCGGACCCTTGTCCGCGCCGGGGGCCCTGCCCGGCGCGATGGTCGCCTCGAAGACGGCGTTCGTCGTCCTGGCCGCCGGCGGCAAGCCGGTGGCGGTGGCGGGACCGGTCGGTTCGGGAAGAGCGCTCGCGGTCGGCCACGAGTCGTACTTCGGCGCGGGGCCGCTGAGGGAACGGAGCAACGCGCGCTTCCTCGCCAACGCCGTCGCCTGGCTGGGTGGCCGCGCGGCCCGACCGCGCGTCGGAACCCTGGGAATGCCGGGGATCGACGGACTCCGGCTCGATCGCGGACAGCTGGAAGCCGGGCTGCTCGGCATCGACGTCCTCGCGATCGACCAGGGCGAGCTGGACGGCGATCCGACGGCCCAAGCGGCGGTCGTCCGGTGGGTGGGGAACGGGCACGGGATCCTGGTGGCCGGTCCGGGGTGGGGCTGGCAGCAGGTCCATTCCAGCAGGTCGCTCCGAACGGACCACGGCGGCAACCGGATGCTCCTCCCGTTCGGTCTCGGCTTCTCGGACGAGACCGTCGACGGCTCGCCCGCACCGAGCGACGATCCGCTTCTCCAGACCGACGCCGCCCTCGCCGCCCTCCGCCGGGGCGAGACCTCGCCCGTCGCCGTCGGCGCGGTCGCCCGCGCGCTCGCCCTCTCGCCGCCGGACGAAGGGCTCGCGAAGGAGATCGGAGGACTCGCGGCGGCGGAAGCGAAGACCACCTCGGCGATCACGGCCAAAACGCCCTTCACCCGCCTGCTGACCATCCTTCGCTACCGCGCCTGGGAAGAGGCGGCCCCCGACAAGGTCAAGCCGATCCCCTCGATGGGCTTTCCGGGATCGGTCGACCCGGGCGCGAAGCCGACGACGCGGCGCGTGAGCGTCGATACCCGCGTCTCGGAGTGGCACGGCACCGGGCTCTACGCCGCTCCGGGAACGGTGGTGACCGTCACCCTCCCGCCGGAGGCGGCGGCCAAGGGGTTGGGCGTCCGGATCGGAGCCCACACCGACGAGCTGTGGGGGCTGGGCGAGTGGGACCGCTTCCCCGCCATCAGTCGCCGCTGGCCCCTCGCCCGAACGGAGACCCGCGTCGCGAGCCCCTTTGGCGGTACCGTCTTCATCGACGTTCCCGGTAGCGACGTTTCTGGGGACGCGAAGCTCGGCTCCATCTCGGTGACGATCGCCGGAGCCGTTCCCGCCCCGCGCTTCGTGCGGGGCGAGACGAGCGCCGCCGAGTGGCAACGGCAGCTGGCCGAGCCGGGCGGGCCGTGGGTCGAGCTCGAGGGCCGCAAGGTGATCCTCTCCCTGCCCCGGACGGCGGTGAAGGACCTGAAGGACCCCGAGCCCCTGATGGCGTTCTGGGACGAGACGTTCGAGGCCGCCCGCGAGCTGTACGCCGCCCCGCCGCGTCTCCGACCGGAGCGGTACGCCGCCGACCGCCAGATCTCGGCGGGCTACATGCACAGCGGCTATCCTATCATGACGGGCCTCGACGTGGCGAACACCTTCGCGGACGTCGTCAAGCTGCGCGGCAAGGGCGCGACCTGGGGCTTCTTCCACGAGCTCGGCCACAACTTCCAGGAAGGCGCCTGGACCTTCGACGGCACGGGCGAGGTCACGAACAATCTCTTCTCCCTCTACGGATCGGAAAAGCTGAACGGGATCACGCCCGCCGAGTACGGCGTCGCCCACCCTGCGATGGCGCCCGAAGCCCGGAAAAAGCGGCTCGACGCCTACCTCGCCAAGGGCGCGCGGTTCGAGGACTGGAAGTCCGAGCCTTTCCTCGCGCTGACGATGTACGCCCAGGTTCGCGAGGCGTTCGGCTGGGAGCCGTTCACCCGCGTCTTCGGCGAGTACCGCCGCGAGAATCTCCGTCCGCAAGGCGAGACCGCCCAGCACGACGTCTGGATGGTCCACCTCGCCCGTGCGGTCGGTCGCGACCTCGGGCCGTTCTTCCAGGCCTGGGGCGTCCCGACGAGCGAGACGGCCCGCAAGTCGATCGCCGGCCTCCCCGCCTGGATGCCTTCCGACTGGCCCAAGCCCTAGCGCTTCTACGCTTCTACGCCGCAGGCGTGTAGTCGGAGGCGGAGCCTTCGGGCAGCGTCACGTTCTCGCGAAGGCTTCGCCTCCGACTACAACGCTTCGCGTTTAGTAGGAGCCCCGGCGTCGCAGGGAGGCGAGCGCACGCCCGGGATCGCCTCGGTAGATCGGATGGCGGTCGACGTAGAGGAAGAAGGCTTGCGCCTGCCGATGCGGGTTCCAAGAGGGACTCAGCCCCACGTCGCGCCAAGCCCGCCGCCGCATCCCCGCGAGCCCCATCGCCCCCGAGCGGCGGTTGCGGGCGCGCGGGTTATAGGAGCTCTCTCGCCACCAGAGTTCCATCACCTCCCGTCCGCCCCGGCGGCGCACGAGACGGGCGCACTTGGTGCGAGACCGACGGGCCGCCTCCCTCAGAAGGCGTCGGGCGTAGGCTCGACGAGAAGCGACGGAGTGGCGCGGGTGATGCGAGGGGGCGAACTGAAGGAGAGCCGGTAGGGGAATCAAAGATAGACCTGGGGGTACGCCGACACGCGGACGCCCCTAGATTCTACGCCGCGCGCCCTTCTCCGCTTCCGATCGCTCGGCGGAAGCCGTCTAGGTAGGCTAGACGACGCCCATGGAACGCATCGACTACCTCGGCCACAAGGACTGCGTTCGCCTGACGAACGGCGAGATCGAAGTGATCGCGGCGACCGGATTCGGCCCCCGCGTCCTCCACTACGGCTTCGTCGGAGGAGCGAACCTTTTCGGGATGTTCCCGGACGTGGAGGCCGAGACGGAGATGGGACGTTGGCGCGCGGTCGGCGGCCACCGCCTTTGGACCGCCCCGGAAGCGAGCCCGCATTCCTACGCCCCCGACGACCGTCCGGTCGAGGCTCAGGAACTCGGCGCCCTCAACATCCGCCTGAACGGGGCCGCCGACGCGGCGGGGCTGGAGAAGTCGATCACCCTCGGCCTCCTCCCGAAAGGGAGCGACGTCGAGGTGCGTCACCGCATCGTGAATCGGGGTTCCGCGCCCGTCGAGATCGCGCCCTGGGCCCTCACGATCCTCGATGGCGGCACCATCGTCCTGCCCCTGGAGCCCTACCGCTCGCACGGCGACGCCCTTCTCCCGACCCAGCCCCTCGTGCTCTGGCCCTTTACCGACCTTACCGATCCGCGCCTCTCGTTGGAATCGCGGGCGATCCGAGTCTCGGCGGAGCCGCTGTCGAACGAGCCTCAGAAGATCGGCCTCGCGAACAAGCGCGAATGGGCGGGCTACCTAAACGAGGGCACCCTCTTCATGAAGCGATATCCCTTCCTCGAAGGCGAGACGTACCCGGATTACGGCGTGAACACGGAGGTTTTCGTCAAGGGCCGCTTTATGGAGCTGGAGTCGCTCGGCCCCGTTCGCCGTCTCGCGCCGGGCGAGGCGGTCGACCACGTCGAGCGCTGGCGCCTCGTCGCGAACGTCGGCAAGGACGAGCTGGCCGCCCACCTCGAGGGCGGTTAGGGACAGACCCCGCAATCCTTCTAGGCGCCTAAATAGGTTTTTCATGCGATAGAAAGGCTCGTGGACGCCCGCGCTTGGGAACTCTTCGATCCGGCCCTCGCCCCGACGGGCGAAGACCTGGGGCCTTTCCTGCGGGAGGCCCTGGGAAGGGCGGTGCGCTGGTTCCGGGCCGATTCCGCCTCGGCCTTTCTCGCGAAGGGACCTGAGGAGTACGTCCTCGCCGCCCAGTTCGGCGGCCACGCGCTTCCGGTCGGCGCGACGCTCCGCAACGGCGTCGCCCAGGCGGCGATCGATGCGCGGGAGCCGCTCCTGGTGGGCGACCCGGCGGACCATCCGCGCCTTCGCGATTCCCGCGTCTCGCGTCGCAACGACGTCGCCTCGGCGATGGTCCTGCCGCTGATCCTGCCCGACGGCGAGCCCGTCGGCGTCTTCAACCTCGCCCGCAAGCCGGGCGAGGAGCCCTACGGCGGGGACGAGCTGGAGCAGGCGCGACACATGGCGAGCCACTTCGCGCTCGCGGTGGGACTGGCCGTCCGGACCTGCGCCGCCGCCCGGCTCGCCCGTCGGGAGGCCGATGGCCGCCACCTCGCGGAGATCGGTCGCATGACCGCGATCCTCGCCCACGAGATCCGGAATCCGCTCGCCGCGATCCGCGCCGCCGCCCAGGCCGCCGAAGATTCGCCGGAGCTGCTTTCTATCGTGATCGAGGAGGCGGACCGACTCGATTCGATCTGCGAAGGGTTTCTCGACGTCTCTCGCCCTCTGCAGGTCCGGGCGCTTCCCACAAAGCTGCCGAGGCTTCTACGCGACCTTGCGGCCCGCGAGAACGAGGCGTTCCGGGCGGCGGACGTCACGCTGCGGGTCGACGCCGAGGCAGGCGGAACGGTGGCGATCGATCCGCTCAAGATCGAGCAGGCCTGCCGAAACCTCCTGAAGAACGCGCGGGAGGCGGCGGGCGCGGGCGGGCACGTCACGCTACGCGTATGGGAGGACGGCTTCGAGGTCGCAGACGACGGGCCGGGACTGCCGGACGAGATCCGGCAGGAGCTGTTCACGCCGTTCGTGACGGCGAAACCGCGCGGCACGGGCTTGGGCCTGACCGTCGTCCGACGGGTCGCGGAGGCGCATGGGGGACGGGTGGTCGTGGGCGACGGCAAGGGCGGCGCGTCGTTCCGGGTGGAACTGAAAGGGACGGAGATGAGGAGAGCATCGTGAAAAAAGAGCTTCTGGTCGTCGACGACGAGCCGAACCTGCGGCGCGTGCTGCAGGCGGCCCTGGAGAAAGCGGGTTACGCCGTTCGCACGGCAGAGGACGCGCGGCTCGCCCTGAAGGCGCTCGAAGAGCGGCCCGTCGACCTCGTGATCACCGACATGACGATGCCGGGGATGGACGGCCTCGCCCTCAACCGCGAGATCGCCGCCCGCTGGCCCGACACGGGCGTCATCCTCATCACCGCCTTCGGGACCATCCCGACCGCCATCCAAGCGATCCGCGAGGGCGCGCTGGAGTTCATCACCAAGCCGTTCGACCTCGAGGTTCTCAAGCGCACCATCGACGGCTGCCTGCGCGGCGCGAAGGCGAAGAAGGGACCTCGCGAGACGAAAGCCTGCTTTATCGCGGAGTCGCCCGCGATGCAGGACGTCGAAGCCCTCGTGCGCCAAGTGGCCGATTCGCGAGCGACGGTGATGATCGGCGGCGAGAGCGGCGTCGGCAAGGAGGTCGTCGCCAAGGCCCTCCACACGCTCAGTTCCCGAAGCGGCGCGCCGTTCGTGCCCGTGAGCTGCGCGGCGATCCCGGAGACCCTGCTGGAGGCGGAGCTTTTCGGCCACGAGAAGGGCGCGTTCACCGGCGCGACGGGCGCGCGGGCGGGCCGTTTCGAGGCGGCGAACGGCGGCACCCTCTTCCTTGACGAGGTGGGCGAGATCCCGCTGGGCGTCCAACCCAAGCTCCTGCGGGCGGTGCAGGAGCGGGAGATCGAGCGGCTGGGCTCGAACCGATCGACCAAGGTGGAGCTGCGCCTCGTGACCGCGACCCACCGGGACCTCGACGCGGCGGTGGCGGCGGGCCAGTTCCGGCTCGACCTCCTCTACCGCCTCCGCGTGGTGGAGATCTATATCCCCGCCCTTCGCGACCGCGAGGAGGATCTCCTGCCGCTGGCGCGGATGTTCCTCGCCCGCTCCGCCGAGCGGGAGGGCCGCTCGGCGCTGGAGATCGGGCCGGAGGGCGAGCGCACCCTGCGCGCGCACCACTGGCCGGGCAACGTCCGGGAGTTGGAGAACGCGATGGAGCGGGCGACCGTCCTCGCCCCCCTCAGCGAGGACGAACTCCGCTCGCGTCTCCTCCCCAACTGGGGCCGGCTCAAGCTCGCGGCCTAGAGGACTAGGCCGCGTGGACGGCGGGGCGTGCCTCGGGATCGGGCTCGACGCGGCGCAGGATCTCGCGGGTGAGAGGGGCGATGTCGCCCTTGCCGGAGAGGAGGTACTTGACAAGGAAGAGTCCCGGATGGTTCTCGCCCCAATTGAAGTAGAGATGGGGCCGTTCGCGGGTGAGATCGCGGACGCGGAGCGAGACGGCGGCGAGGGCGTTGGGAACGGCGGTGCCGGTCACGCGCAGCACCTGGTACTTCCCGACCTGGACGCCCGCGACCTTCACGACGCCGGAGAACTCCGACGCATCGGGAACGGTCACCTCGACGAACAGGACGCACTCCTCGGGCAGGAGCTTATGGTCGCGCCGAGCCTCGTAGTCCTGGCGGGCGTACTCGTCCTCGTCCATCGTCTCGGGCCGGTTCGGGACAAGACAGATGCGCGCCTGTCCCACGTCCACCGCCTCGCGCACGAAGTTCAGGGCGGGCAGATCGAGGTCGACCCGGTCCACCCGCAGCTCCAGCGTCCGCCACACTCGGGAGACGAGGGAGAGGGCGACGATGATGAGGATGAAGAGGCTCGCGATGCGGATGCCGTCGGGCCGCTCGAACACGTTCGTGGCGGTCGTGTAGGCGAAGACGAGGGCGATGAAGCCGAAAATCCACGCCGAGGTCTTCGCGCCTCGCTTGCGGGCGGAGATCGTGACCGCGACGGCGGCGCTGGTCATCAGGACGAGGACGCCCGTCGCGTAGGCGCCGCCCTGCGCGTCCACGTCGGCACGGAAGATGATCGTGATGAGGAACGCGATGCCGGTGAAGACGAGCACCAGGGGACGGGCGGCCTTCGTCCACTCCGGCGCCATACCGTAGCGCGGCAGGTAGCGGGGAACGATGTTGAGCAGCCCCGCCATCGCGCTCGCTCCCGCGAACCAGAGGATGAGGATCGTGCTCACGTCGTAGACGGTGCCGAAGCCCTCGCCCAGGTACTTATGGGCCAGGTAGGCGAGAGCCCGGCCGTTCGCAGGGCCGCCCTTCGCGAAGGCGCTCGGCTCGATCAGGAGCGTGGTCACGAGCGAGCTCGACATCAGGTAGACGCTCATGACGACCGCCGCCGTCCCTAGGAGGCGGTGGGTGTTCTTGATGCGGCGTACCGGGTTGCGCTCGCTCTCGCCGGGCGCGCCTTTCACCAAAGGCATGACCGCCACCCCCGTCTCGAATCCCGACAGACCCAGGGCCAAACGGGGAAAGGCGATCAAGGCGAGTCCCAGGAGCACGAAGGGATTGCTACCGTGATCGTGCGCCAACCGGACGTTCCAATCGTGAAACACCCTGGGGTTCTCGAACACATGGATAAAGCCGACCGTCACGACCACCGCGTTCAGCGCCAGGTACGTCGCGACGAGCACGACCGCGATCCCGACCGCTTCCCCGAACCCCTTCAGGAACACCCCGCCGAGAAGCGCGACCAGAGCGAGGGTCACGATCACCGTCTTGCCCGCGAGGTACGGCGCGAAGAAGGGGTTCTCGATCAGGTGGGCGGTGGCGTCCGCCGCCGACAGCGTGATCGTGATGATAAAGTCGGTCGCCACGAAGCCCAGCAAGGCCAGGACGAACAGCTTGCCCTGCCACCAGGGCAACAGCTTCTCGAGCATCGCGATCGAGCCCTCCCCATGGGGGCTCTCGATGGCGACCCGTTTGTAGATCGGGAGGGCTCCGAAGAGCGTCAGGAGGATGAGGATGAAGGTCGCGACGGGCGAGAGGGCTCCGGCGGCGAGGGCGGCGATGCCCGGCTGGTATCCGAGCGTGGAGAAGTAGTCCACGCCCGTGAGGCACATGACCTTGAACCACGAGCTTTGCGGATGGCCGCCGTGTTCGCCCTCGTAAGGACCTTCGGGCTCCTTGTGATAGCCTTGGAGAAGCCACTTCTTAAGCGGGGAAGCGGCGTTGGTGGCGGCTGGCATCGATTGCTTGAATGCTACCCAGGTAGGCGGTGAGGGCAGGCGGGCCTTTCGTCCCTACGCGGCGACAGAGTCTCCCCCGAGCAGGTCCGCGGCCGGTATGTCAATTCGCGTTCGGTATCGGTTTTCCAGCCCCCTCGCGCCGATGCGCCACAATAGAGCCCATGCGCGTCGCGCTCCCGCTGTCCTTCCTCGCCCTGGTCCTCGTCGGCTGCGCCCCTCAGCCTCAGCGCGTGGGCGGGACGCCCCGCCAGGGCGCGCCGCCCAAGGTCGTCAGCCTCAGCCCGAGCGCGACGGAGGTCGTCGCCTCGACGATGAACTCGTCGCCGCTCGTAGGACGGACGTCGAGCGACAACTACCCCGCGAACGTCGCCTCCGTGCCGGTCGTCGCGGAGACCAAGCCGGACTTCGAAGCGATCCAGAAAGCGAAGCCCGACATCGTCGTCTACGACGGCGACCTCTTCAACGAGGCCGACATCAAGCGGATCGAGGGAATGGGCGCGAAGTCGTTCGGGTTCAAGGACCATACTGTGGAGGGCTTCGAGAAGGAGCTGTTCACGCTCTCCGGCCTGCTGGGCA
>Ga0160428_1000208_pt1 | contig 74085 bp, 60 predicted proteins | sample SolpanmetagenomM_FD_108198 | JGI IMG/M metagenome (GOLD analysis project Ga0160428, IMG submission 108198) | Solar panel surface microbial communities from Lawrence Berkeley National Laboratory, California, USA - M | ecosystem: Engineered > Built environment > Solar panel > Unclassified ... | reverse complement strand
TACTTACAAAGTACTGCGTCTTTACGAGCGACCGGCTCTTGCTCGCCATGCGTCCATACCAAATTGTTGCAACAGAACGAATACTGAACCGTGTTGAGATATCTACGAATTATAAAAAGCTGGGTTCTGTTGAAGCTGGTGGTTACATCTGGCACACCACCGGATCCGGCAAGACGCTAACAAGTTTCAAAACTGCGCAATTAGCTAGCAGATTATCCTATGTCGATAAAGTCCTGTTCGTTGTTGATCGTAAAGACCTCGACTACCAGACAATGAAGGAATACGACAAGTTCGAGAAAGGCGCGGCAAACAGTAACACCAGCACTGCGAAACTTACAAAACAACTCGAAGACGATAATGCACGAATTATCATTACTACTATCCAGAAACTAGATAAGTTTGTGAAGAAGAATGAAAGTCATAAACTGTTTGACGATCACGTGGTTATTATTTTCGATGAATGTCACCGTTCACAATTTGGCGATATGCACCACGCTATCACGAGCAGCTTCAAAAACTACCACTTGTTCGGGTTTACTGGCACGCCAATATTCGCCAAGAACTCATCGAGCGGTGGCCGTGTTGATCTAAAGACGACCGAGCAGGCCTTTGGCGAAAAACTCCATACTTATACTATTGTTGATGCCATTACTGACAAGAACGTATTGCCATTCCGTATTGACTACATTCGAACTATAAAAGAAGCCGATGATGTTAATGATTCACAGGTACGTGATATCGACCGTGAGAAGGCTCTGGCCGCGCCGGAACGTGTTTCAAACGTGACTCAATACATTCGTGACCACTTTGACCAAAAGAATAAGCGTAATAGTAAGCCATACGCATTCACCAGACTTGCCAATGTCCATGAGGCCGCATCGGCACGTGATCGTGGAGCGATCGAAGAAGTTAAGGAAAAGATTCGATTGAGTGGCTTTAACTCCATTTTTGCGGTGAGCTCGATTGATGCAGCGAAACAATACTACGTTGAGTTCAAAAAGCAGCAAGTAGAAGTACCGGAGCTTGCGCGACTCAAGATTGCGACTATCTTTAGCTACGGAGCCAATGAAGCCGACGACGAGCTCGATGGCGTCGAGGACGAAAACTCAGACAACACTGAAGGCCTAGACAAGACCTCTCGCGATTTCTTAGACGAAGCAATCAAAGATTACAACCGAATGTTCGGCACAAACTACGACACGTCGTCTGATAAATTCCAGAACTACTACAAAGATGTGTCATTACGAATGAAGAACCGCGAGATTGATCTACTCATTGTGGTTAACATGTTCCTGACTGGCTTCGATGCAACAACATTAAATACACTCTGGGTCGACAAGAATTTGCGCATGCACGGACTGTTGCAGGCGTACTCACGTACAAACCGCATCCTTAACTCCATTAAAACATTCGGAAACATCGTTACATTCCGCAACCTTGAAAAAGCAACAAACGATGCGCTTTCACTATTTGGCGACAAAGAAGCCAGTGGTATCGTGCTGCTCAAATCTTTCCGGGAGTACTACGACGGGTACGAAGCAGATAGCAAACAGGTACGCGGATATGCCGAGCTGATCAATGAACTCATGGAGCGATTCCCGGTCGGTGAACCGATCATCGGTGAGCAGAACAAAAAGGATTTCATCAAGCTGTACGGTGCAATTCTAAAAGTACGAAATATACTTTCAACTTTTGATGACTTTGCTGGCCTCGAGATTCTCTCTGAGCGTGACGTACAGGATTATCACAGCATGTACATTAACTTCTACGACGAATTTCGTAAGGTAGATGAGAGCGACAAAGAAAACATCAATGATGACATTGTTTTTGAAATGGAGCTCATCAAACAGGTCGAGATCAACATTGACTATATTCTTGAACTGATCCGCAAATACCACGCAAGCAACCAAGAAGATAAAGAACTGCTAATTGATATTAATAAGGCTATCGATTCAAGCGTTGAACTGCGCAACAAGAAAGAACTCATCGAACAGTTCATTAATAGCGTTAACGCCAATTCCTCAGTTGACGATGACTGGCGATCGTTTGTTGATGCAAAGAAAATTGAAGAGCTCGACAAGATTATCACAGACGAGAATCTTGATCGTGACGAAACCTACAAATTCATCGAAAGTGCTTTCCGTGACGGTAACGTTCAAACAAGCGGAACAGCAATCACAAAAATCATGCCACCAGTATCCCGCTTCAGCCCCGACCAAAGCCGTGGTAAAAAGCGTGAAACCGTATTGGATAAGCTAGCCTCATTCTTTAACAAGTTCTTCGACATTTCGAACGGCAGGCTGTAAGAAGAGACCATGACGGTTAACGGAGCTACATCTACATGGAGTGGATACAACCACCAAGGTAAGGTTGGTTTATTGGTTGCGCTGCGTGAAATCAACAGGCTAATGGTAGAAAACAGCGAACTGAATATCGATGAAAAGCTCGAACTCCTGGCAAAATGGTACGTCGCGTTTGAATCTAGCCGTGAGGATTTTGATATTTACACCAAATCAGATGACGTGGTCATACCGTATTCCCGTCATCAGGTTAAAGCAAAGACAAGCGGCGTAAATGAATCGGACTACGCCAAAGTCTTAAAGCCCCGAACTAAGAATAATGAAGATGGTACCATCACGGTCACTGATGGTTTTGATTGTACTGGTGTTGGCGAAGACAGCAGATACCTACACGTAATTCGAGATATTAATTTAACAGGCTGGAGCAATCCCTACTGCGTTCAGTTGTATGAATATCCGTCGCTTCACGGCGCAGCGGCAAAGTCATATTGTGACTTTTCGTCAGTTGATGCGGATGACGATGAAGTGATACAGATGGGTCTGCAGCAGCTCGGAAGCTTATTCGACACCAAAACAGACATTGAGAGAAAGATCATCTGGAAAGACTTGCAGTATCAACTGTCAGTTCTGATTGCGCGAGGCCACAGGGACGGAACCATAGCCGAGTTGTCATTCAAGGAGTTATACCAAGCTTCTCTATGTAGTGAAATTTCGGGATATGATTCAGACCGATTCCAAAGATCCATCCTGGAGTACTGGGATGACTACCTTGAGGAAAACAAAGATAATGCCTCATTCACCGATGAAATGTATGCGCGCGCAAACAAGTATGTTCAGAATCTAACTTGTTTACAGGCCGATGACTTACTGCGTGTCGTCAGACTTATGCACCCAAATGAGAGTGCGGGAAACAGAAATCTCAATAAGGACGGCCTAAAGCAGGTTGTATTAAAAGTCATTAGTGAAGTCACTCAACAATTAGAAGACGCAGAGTACATCAAGCTTGATAGTCCAAGTTCTTCACTTATCTTAACAACGATCACAAACCTTACCGAGGAAGATGCCGGGTCTTCCAGGGTTGCTGCTAACCGAATCATTAAGACAATATCCGAAGAGGGAGATGTGGCTTCATTGTTCACTCGGAGCAAGATAATCAACAAATCTTTAAACTCTCCATTCTTGGGCCTGGCCGACGTAGATCCGGAGACTGGTAAAATTGCCGGTAAGGATTACGAAGACATTTCGACGTATGCACCTCTTGAGTTTATATCTGCTGACAACGCTGTAGTTGAACTGAACCAGGGTGCTGTATGATGCAGGAAATAGTCTCTAGGGCAACACGCACCAATGGCTATGAGCAATTAAGCCTTCAGGTAGAGCACGTTTCAGCCTTTAGGTCACCTAGGTTTAAGGATGTACTCCTAGTTGCAAACTACAGTTCCGATGAGCTTATTCACTTCGATGACTGCGCGACCACAACTGAAGTTATGGATGCCTATGACGAAGTATGCAAAATATATCCCGACGCCCTAAGAAGTACTTCGCTCGTAATTTGTCACAAAGTCTCGGACGTAGGCGAACGTGATATTGCGAAGAATACCATTCTTAAGATCGAAGAAAACTCCTTCGGTCTCAGAAAATTTATAGTGAGCTACACGGATACTTCTATAGCCGAGCTCCTGAAAATTGAAGAAACTGAACTCGTCAGTCAACTACACGCAAAGGTTGAATCTGGCTTTGGCGCTTTTATCGACTCAAGGGTTGTCAGCTCCATCGAAGAGTACGATATTGTGCTCCAGCTTTTTATTAAACTTCCATTCATGAAGATGCAAAGCTCGCGAGCAAAGACGGAACTTACACCTCTGCCCGATTTCCTGACTGATAAACTTTCAAAACACTCATCGATATTAGGTTTAGCGCGAAGACAGAGTGCGGACGAAGACGTGTACGATATATTTCAACAGAATAATAATTTGGATCTTGAGATAGATAATCTGCTCCAAGATCCCGATATAGATCTCGTACTCAATTCAACTAAAGGGCAAGAATGATGTTGAGATTATTGAATCTAACAATAACTGATTTCAAGGGCGTAGAGGGAACGTTTAATATCAGTTTTGATTCAGAGGTTGTTTTTCTGAATGGCCCGAATGGTTACGGTAAGACGACTATCTATGATGCTATTGAACTGTGTATGACTGGTATGATTGGGCGAATAGAAGAAAGGCGATCCTCAGAGAACGCCAATAAGAGGCATCAAGGTTCGGTACTTCACAATAAACCATCAAAAGACATCATCATTATCCTCGAGTTGAAAAAGGATGAAGCGACAAGAGCTGTAAAGGTCACGTATCCAAAGCCTACGGCCGCACATCAACTGGTCGACTGGTCTAACCTTGTTACTGAATTATTGGATGAAGAAGGTTCAGTGATCGGCGCTCGAAAAGAGGTAGGAGAGTTACTTGGTATAGATGGTGATAACTACAGACTATTCACCTACCTCCAGCAAGCAGATAATACCTACTTTCTGAAAAGGGCGCAAAAGGATAGGCATAACTTGCTCAGCCCATTACTTGATTCTAGCGGAAAATACAGTGACGAACTTTCGGACATCGATAAGTACAAGAAAAAACTCAATTCATATAAGTCGCACCTAGATACCCAACTTAAAAGCTTTGATATCGACGATGTTTCAAAAACAGATGATGTAGTTGCTTATGAGAAACTCATCGATGGAGACGAGGTATATGAATATGATACCAAGGAACCCTTTGATGGTTACGAGATTGAAGCCGCAAAAACTCAATACAAGAAGATAGTCGCTGAACTTAACCGTGTCAGTGAGTTGTTGGATGAATTCAATCCGGATGAATACATTAAGTCTGAGAAACTAAACTTTTTAAATGCTAGGTCTGATGATAAGAGCTTTTGCAGGTACATTGCCTCTAGAAATATTATAAGCAACCAAAGTTTAATCGACGACGCGGCTAGATATCTTAAGGTAAATGCATATGTCCAGGACGCTGATAAGGTCAAAAAATATGTGCTACGGAGGGTTCTTGATAAAGATTCATACGAAAAGACAAAGTTAATAGCTGATCAGTACGCTAAAAATAATCGTGCATTATACGATGGTAATGGTGAGCTCCAGCCAGTACATAAAATCATGACTTATATCAGTCTTGAGCAAAATGGCTTTTCGGAAAACGACAGAGCTACTGCAAAGAAGTTTCTAGAAGAGTATAGCCCCTTGGCAAATGCTACAGACGCATATGGTAAGGTAATTGCCGAGCTTCAGCGTAGCCGACGTGATTTAATGACACAATTTGAAGCAGCCTTGACTCATAAACACCAGGATTCCAGTAAATGTCCACTTTGTGGGTCAAGTTGGGCAGATAGTACACAGCTTCTCGAATCTATCAATAAAGAGACTGAGGTAATTCAGGGGTTACTAACATCACAATCCAAGCAGCTTGCTACTCTTGAAGACAAAATTAAGTCAGAGTACCTAGATCAATTGAAAACGCTCAACGAAGGCCTCAAGACGGAGGCGACTAGATTTGAAGCATATAGATCTATCGGGGTGTTGAATGAGAACGACATAGAGGCTAATCTCTTAATCGATAAAGCGTTCCCGCTACTCCAAAATACGAGTGGGGTTACGAGCGGCGGTAGCGAGGCTGAAACGGCCAATTCCACACGCCTATTGAAAGAATATGTATCTAAGGAGCTATCGGAGAACGCAGTAAAGGTAGCCGATTCTATAGTTTCGTTAAGTACCAAAGATTACTCAAAATACATAGATGCAGTACAACGCCTAGATATCAAAATAGACGATGTGCATTTGTTGCCGGGCACATCTCTTCCTTCGCCAGAAGAGTTTATTAAGGCACCGAATGGCATTATAGAAATATTCGAAAGTACGGCAAAGCTCATAGTAATTAAGCCCGAACAAGCAACGCCAGAACATGCATCGCTCTACAAGGAATTATTTGGCTCAAACAAGCAAAAGTTTCAAAACGCAAAAAACTCTATAAAAAATAAGTACAAGTATATTGACCAAAAATTCGGTAATACGTATCTACATAAAAAGAAATTAATCGAACTCAGGCATGAGAAGATCAAGGGCTTGATTGGTAAAGTAGCCGACCTCCAAACTGACTACCGCAATGCCCTCAAGGAATACCAACACAACATTACGAAGAATATCCAACTTCCTTTTTATATTTATTCGGCGAAAATTCTCCAAAATAGCCCTCAGTGCCAGGGAGTCTTCATGTTCGTCCAGAAAGATACAGGAACCGTTGTGTTCACCCCGGAGCGTGGAGCTACTCATGATGTTATCCACCAACTCAGCTCGGGGCAACTTGTGGTTGTTTCGATGGCCTTCTATTTGGCTATCAATGCCGTATTCAGCGAACAGTCAACAGGATTAATGGCGATAGACGACCCGATTCAAGATCTCGACTCATTGAACGTGCATTCCTTGGTTGAATTAATGAGGCGAGAATTTGTTGGTAAGTATCAGCTCATAATGTCAGCACATAGTGAGCTAGACGTGAACTATATGAAATATAAGTTTGGGGTTGCATACGAAGGTAAGCCGATCATTGATATAAATGTACAAGAAACATTCTTTAAGGCCCAGTTGGGTTAGGAGTTGATATGAATGAGATTATTTGTCCACACTGCAAAAAAGCATTTAAGGTTGACGAGGCTGGTTTTTCCGATATCCTCAAGCAAGTTCGCGATCATGAGTTCGAAAAAGAACTTCACGAGCGCTTGGCGCTAGCGCAGAGGGATAAAGAAAGTGCTGTGAAGCTTGCGGAAGCCAATACGAAGAATGAACTGCAGGCTGACGTAGCTAAAAAAGATGCGTTGATAGCTGAATTAAAGGCTGCTAAGGATATGGAGATTGCTAAGCTTCAAGCTAAAGTTGAATCTGCCGAGACAGAGAAGAAACTTGCCGTCACGGAGGCTGTAAACGTAGTCGAAAAGCAGCGCGACGAACTTGCTGGTGAACTAAAAGGCAAAGATACTGAGAAGCAGCTTCTGGAATCATCTCTGAAAGAAGCGTACGAGGGCAAGCTAAAGTCTAAAGATGAAATGATCGCTTACTACAAAGACATGAAAGCAAAACTTTCTACCAAGATGGTTGGTGAAACACTAGAACAGCACTGTGAAACAGAGTTTAATAAACTTCGTGCAACAGCATTCCCGAATGCCTACTTCGAAAAGGATAACGATTCAAAAACCGGCAGTAAGGGTGACTATATCTATCGAGAAGCGGATGAGGCCGGAAACGAAATTATCTCAATCATGTTCGAAATGAAAAATGAGGGTGACGAGACTGCAACTAAGCACAAGAATGAAGACTTTCTGCGTGAACTCGACAAAGATCGTGTTGAGAAAAAGTGCGAGTATGCCGTCCTTGTGAGTTTACTCGAAGCCGATAGCGAGCTATACAACTCTGGTATCGTGGATGTTTCGCATAAGTACCCAAAAATGTACGTCATACGTCCACAGTTCTTTATTCCTATGATAACCCTACTACGTAATGCTGCCCTCAACTCACTCAAGTACAAATCTGAGTTGGCGCTCGTGAAAGCACAGAACGTAGACATCACTCACTTCGAGGATAATATCGCTGAATTCAAAGAAGGCTTTGCAAGGAACTATGATCTTGCGAGCCGTAAGTTCAAGACTGCCATCGACGAAATAGACAAGACGATCGACCATCTGCAAAAGACTAAAGATGCCCTGCTTTCTTCCGAGAACAATCTCCGTTTGGCTAATAACAAAGCCGAAGACCTGACGATCAAACGCCTGACCCGCGGTAACCCGACTATGGCAGAGAAGTTTTCCGAGTTAAACGATAATTAGAGCACGATAGTTTCGCCGCTCATGGGCTCCTGCGTCTCGATACCAGAAATCCGGCAGTAGAAATTGTAAGCAGAGAGATTGGATATCTCACCCTTTTCAATGTAGGGTTCAAAGAGTGGCAGCAGGAGCTCCTCATCCTTAGGGCTGCCCGTACGGAATCCAACGACTGTGCCAACATTGGCCAGAATGATATTCACTAGTTTTTGGTCATCTTGTTGTTGAGTGCTTTGCTCGGCCATCGTCAGGAAGACTTTGTACTTCCTGGCCTCGCTGAGCATTTGCGTGAAGGATAGAGTCGCAAAGTTCTGGAACTCATCAACGTAGAGATAGAATGACTTGCGGTCTGCTTGTTTCTTTTCGGATCGTTTCAGCGCGGCGAGCTGTAGCTTGGCTAGGATCGTTATACCGAACAACATGGACGTGTCCTCCCCAAGGCGACCTTTAGAGAAGTTGCAGATCAAGATTTTACCATCCAATATTTCATCAAAGCTAATAGTAGACTTTTCCTGTTCTAGCATTGCGCGAGCACTTGCAGAAAACAGGAAGCGTCCGATCTTGGCGGTAATACCTGCAGCCATTTTAACTTTCTGCATACTGCCGGCCTTGCCGAGCTCGTTCTTCCAGAAGGCTTTTAGATCCTCGTCCTCCAGATTCTTTATAGCTGTCTTTGCATATTTACCATCATTCAATAGACGGAAGATCGTAAACAGTGTTGGTTTTTCCAGTGTGAGCGCTGTCTGGATTGTATTGCGGAGGATGTATTCAATGCGGTGGCCACCGCTGTCATCTTCTGAAAATATCTTGCGCATAACAGATATGACTGACTCTGTGACACGGTCTTTCTCTCGCAGCAGGTCGTTTCCTTCGAGCCCGTCAGGCAACTCGAGCAGATTGACGCCGATTGGATGGTCGAGATCATCTGGGTTTAGGTAGATAAGGTCTTTCTGCCTATTCTCTGGGATATATTCCAGTAATTCCTCGGCAAGATCACCGTGAGGGTCGACGATAGCCAGACCTTTGCCGTTACGGATATCCTGGATGATCTGGTATTTGAGCATAGTTGTCTTGCCGCTGCCTGTTCCGCCAACAACAAACATATGTCGTTCGCGCTCTTGCCGGGTAAGTCCTATAGGCGTTTCTGAACCGTGATGCTTGTTGGTGCCAATGACTACATCAAATTCGTCATCAGTCCTCATGCTGATCGGCGCTGGTAAGGTGCGGCTATGAGAACGCACCATGCCCTCTGTCTTGATGACTCCATGCGGGAAGTGAAATAATGCCGCAAGCTCACTAGCGCTCATCACGGAGCTATTGAACGAGAAGATCGATGATAGTCGCCGGGTAAACATATGGTTACGGTAGCCCTGAAACCACTCGCTGAAGCGGGCTTTGCGCAACGTAAGATATTGGAAGCCTGTGGTGTTCAGTGGCTCAAGTGACGATATAAAATCACTCACAAGCTTCTCTGTGCGTTCGGGTGAGCGCACGGCAAATCTAATATCTGTTTGCAGTAGTGGCTGTTCGAGCTTGGCCGCAACTTCTGCGTACATTCTTTCCTCTAGCTGCGTAAGTTCCTTCTCTTCCTTCTCTGCGAAGAGACTAGGGACCCACAGGACAAGCGCTACTGCGACGCCAACTTGCCAGCTATGCGTGAATAGTCCAACGATGAGTGATGGTATCCAAACCCAGGCGTATGCCATGGTGTAGTATCGAAGCTTACCGTCAATTTTTGCCTTACCCTTACCGAGCAATTGATTATAGATCCGCATCGCTTTCTTAGAAGAATATCTTCGCATGACAAGCTGCAAGGTGACTTTTTCGGTGTCCTTAAGCTGTGTCATGGAACCTGCGATGAATGCAATTGGATCAGTATTAGCTAGGTCCTCTTGCGGCTTGAGTGGGTACGCAAAATGTCTTGACTGTGTAACAGTGAATATACTTGGGTTGCGATCGTTTTCTAGACTTAGTTGCTTAAACTTGAGTTCAGGTAAGTACGATGCAAGGTGTTTTTGGATACTATCGATTTCTTGCTCTGGTGCAACGATGCAATACCGAATACCGTCTTTTCTGCTACCGGTAATCTCTAGAGAAACCGCGTCATATTTTCCGAGTTGCTGTTGCAGAACAGATATGAGGTTTTGGGTACTTCCAGGATGTACCTCTGATCTCTTCGGCGGAATAATTTCAAGAGTGGCTAACTGGCTGCTTCTGAATAATGCACGAATGTTTGCCACTATGGCTAGGATAGGACTAACTACAATTCTCCACAGAATGATCGCAATTATTGCTATGAGGACGCTGTTAACAACCGCCTCGAATGGAGTGTCTCCAAAGATCTTAACGAGTAGTGATGGTTGCTGCGTATCCATGCGTCTCCCGGTGTCAGTAAGTCCCTGACTATTCCTATAGTAACTGTTTGTCCACCGCTGGCAAAGGCCTTTGTTTCTGGAGGATAATTGTTATGGACGGTAACTAAGGTTGAAGGAGGAATGATGGCATACATAAAGACTGTCACACTCGCTCGTGTATCGAGCAGGTCGCAGGAAGAAGAAGGCTACTCGCTTGACGCACAACTCAAACTACTCAGGCAGTATTGCAGTGAACGTAAGCTCGATGTCATTAAGGAGTTTCGTATATCTGAGACGGCATCAAAGAATGAGCAACGCACCGTGTTTCATGAGATGTTGCGTTATATAAAGCAGAGCAACATCACGAATTTAGTCGTTGAAAAGACGGACAGGCTTACGCGGAATTTCAGAGATGCGGTTGTTGTCGATGATTGGCTGGAGGTCGACCAGCGCCGCGTACTCCATATGGTTAAAGAGGGATTGGTTATCCATAAATACTCTCGATCCGACACAAAACTCATGTGGAATATCTATTTATCGTTTGCTAAGAAATATACCGACAACTTGCGAGAAGAGGCAATGAAAGGTTGGCAAGAGAAACTTGCTCAAGGCTGGATGCCCGCAGTGCCGCCTCATGGATATAAAACTGCCATTGAGGACAGTAAGAAAATTCATGTGATAGATGAAGAGCGTGCGTTTTTGGTTGAGCGAGCATTTAGGTTATATCTTGAACCCGGTCAAAACATCCAGACAGTAACGGAAGAGGTTACATCTATAGGCTTGGTTAGTCGGAAAAACAAGCCTCTCACCCAGAGCGCAATTCATAAAATGTTGCGGAACCCATTCTATGTAGGAACGATTCGCTTTAATGGCCAGGATTATCCAGGCGCGCATGAGCCATTACTGAGCACTGATCTATTTCGAGCGGTTCAGCTAAAGCTTGGTGAGCGACATCAGACAAAGATAATTCGACACAACCCGTTGTTTAAGGGCGTATTGAGGTGCGAAGACTGTGGTGCTGTTGTCACCTGGCAATGTCAGAAAGGCCGATATTACGGAAGCTGTCAGCGTCGTACGGGAGATTGTAAGGGACGACGGCTACTGCGCGAAGACAGACTGGAAGAGAGTTTACTTACCCGTTTGGGCGAGATTGATGAGGGGAGTCTTGGCCCTAAACGTCTGCACGCACTCATCGAGATACTGCATCTCAGACAACAGCCCTATATCGGGGACCATCGTCTGCTAGTTATGAAGACGATCAAACAACAGATTAATAGAATGGAGCGCATGGAGGACTCTCTTGTATGATGACAAGCTATCGAATCTCATAAGCGAGCAAAGGTACAAGCAGAAGGTCGATAAACTACACGACGAACTCGACTACTTACGCATGCGTCTTGATCGTCTTGAGCTAGTAGAATCGCAAACTCCAGTTGCCAATGATAAGCCGACGTCACTCTCGGGCCTTTATGTGAGTGAGTCTAAGATAGGTAAGCGAATAATTATGCAAAAATTATTCAAGATAACCACAAGGGGTGGCTTACCCTTGTTTGTGCCTGTAAAAAATTAGCATTTTTCGTGGTATTATTGTCTGATGAGCGATACTGAGTTTCTTGATCAAATTTCCGCTAGTCTTTCGAAGATTCGTAAGCAACAGCGCTATACACAGCGTGAGGTTGCTGAACTGGCCGGTCTCAATCCTAATTACTATGCAAAAGTTGAGCGTGGCGACAGTATACCGTCACTGAAAACAATCTATAAGATCGCAAAGGCACTCAAGGTTTCCGCTACTGATATCGTCGGTTTCTAGTTCGCGGAGTTTTGGTTTTTGAACTCGTCCATCTCTTTATGGAGGAGTTCTTCGTCGACACGACCAAGCTCACGGTACATTAGCTTCATCTTGATGAGCATCTGTCGTGCATATTTAGGATTGGCATTTTCTGGATCATTTTTCTCCAGGTCACGTACCATTGTCGCAATATCTTCATCTGTTGGGACGTATCCAGTCATATTCATAGTATAGCACCTCTGTTAGTGCGGCTAGCTTCGTAAATCCATTCGGATAATGCCTCACGGTCAATAAGAGGGATCTGATTATCTTTTGCCAGCATTCGTGCGGGATTTGAATACGTACTATTTGTTATTACCATCGCCCGATCACATTTGTATCTAGTTAGTGCGGTATATGCTTGACGCACGGCTTCGGCTTTGACGGGGCTGTTGTATCGTTTTGCTTGGATGCCCCAAGTTACGCCATCTTTTTTAGCGATAATATCAACACCGAGATCATATTTTTCTGTGAGCTGTATATTCGTATAGCCTCTTTTTCGTAGCAAGTCGGCGAGTTAGCGCTCGAACTCAAGACCGTCCATAGTATCAACGGCAGCAACGGTAATCGCATCGTACATATGTTTCTTACGCAGTGCACGGTGCACGAATAGGCTAATTACGAGCAATAGAGTCATGGCAGCAACAGCTATCGCCATCGGCAGGCCGTAGGGGTATTGTTCGGTAAGGTCTTTTGCATGGGCGTAGACATACGCAAACACGGCTAGGGTCAGTATGCCAATCAGGCCACCAAGCTCATCATTTTGTTTTCGGTATCGTCGTTTTTTGTAGTATCGCGCCATAGTCTTCTCCTCGAGTATAAAAGTTAAGATTCTTCCGATATTAATTCTTCGATCGCCGCATCAATCCGCACTAGCCCCTCGAGTAAAGAGTTCCATGTTTGGTCAACGTGGGTCACCACGAAAATAGCTCATCCAACGGATGGGCTTTTTTCGTGGTGAATTGCCATGGCCAATTTCGAACCCGGAGTTCGCTAACTAGTCGAACACCCCAGTCATAGCGGGCGTGTCGATTAGATATACCTAGGTATTCTCCGTGAGGCAACCAAAATACCACTCCAAAAGGAGTGGTATTTGACTAAGCTTCAAGATGCTTCAGTTAACGGTTCATGTGTTGTTTAACGAATGTTAACGCAGTTCCACCCTTACCGGCACGACCAGTGCGACCGATACGGTGAACATAATCATCGTAGCTTTGCGGAATATCAAAGTTGATCACATGGCTAACATTTGGAATGTCGAGTCCACGAGCTGCAACGTCAGTAGCAACCAATACCTTGGTGCGATTGTTCTTAAAGTCAGTCAACGCACGGTTGCGCTGGCTCTGTGACTTGTTGCCGTGAATCGCGCTTGAGCGAATGCCGAGACGTTCGAGGTTGTCTGACAATCGTTGGACACCAAATTTGGTTTCACCAAAGACGATGACACGGTCAAACTCTTCGCTACTCAGCATAGCGACGAGTAATTCGCGTTTGTGATCAATATCAGTGTAATTAACGACATCTTGGTAGATGTGATCGTTCGTTTCACTGACTTTGACAGAGATAAGCTCAGGGCTTTTCATGAAATCGTTGACGATCGCACGGATGCCGTCACTAAATGTCGCGCTAAAACAAAGCGTCTGACGATCAGCGGGCAAACGAGACGCGATTTCGCGGATGTCATTCACAAATCCCATATCGAGCATGCGGTCAGCCTCGTCAAGGACAAATGTCGTGACGGTGTCGAGCTTCAATGTGCCGCGCTGGATGTGATCTTTGAGACGACCCGGTGTGCCGATGATGACATGCGGTCGACGTGACAGTGCACGTAACTGCGAGGTGATATTGACGCCACCAACACAAATTGCAGAGAACAGCTTCATGCCATTTGAAAATTTGCGGAATTCATCATCAATTTGCTGTGCAAGTTCGCGAGTCGGCGCCATGATCAAAACAGATCCAGGGGTTCGTTCTTTGTAAAGCTTGTTTAGAATCGGCAATAAGAACGCTGCCGTTTTACCGGTACCGGTGTTTGCAAGCCCGATCACATCTTTGCCTTCCATAGCAAGAGGGATTGTCTGGTCTTGGATTGCACTAGGTGCGGTAAATTTGGCGAATTCAAGATTTTTCTCGATAATATCGACAAGTTCAAAGTCACTAAACTGGTGTTTTGGTTCGTAGGCTACTTCGGTTGCAGCCGATACGACAGTTCGGTTGACAAACTTCGACGGGTGAATCGTTGAAGCGCTACGGTTGTTTTTTCTTACTGGTCCGCGGCGTCCGCCGCCTCCAGAGCGTTGTTGTGAGCCCGCGTGAAACGAGCGTGTTCGTTGTTGCATATAAACCTTTCGTTCATCTGAAACATGATGAATCGCCAGAACTAAAGGTGAGCATCCATCCGAATTTTATGTACAAGAGACGTAAAACTAACCCCATTGTAGCCCATAATTCTTGTTACGTCAAGTTGCGGGAACTGTTAGTGATCTGTACGCGCTCGACTAATGTAGACTATAGCTATGCAAGGAATCAATCTCGGAGGCTGGATCATACCGGAGCGGTGGATGTCACCGTCCCTATTTGCGGGGACTGACGCGGTTGATCTCTATAGTCTTCTTGGACGTTCAGACGGTATGTCTCGCTACCAAAAACACCTTGATGAATGGATAACTGAAAAAGACTTTGCATGGCTTGCCGAGCATAACATCCAGCTGTTACGGCTGCCTGTTGGATTTTGGGCAGTTTCTAGTGACAAACATTACCCCGATATCTCAAGCACAGTAGATTGGGCATTTGCTATGGCAAAAAAGTACCATATGCAGCTTCTCCTTGATTTTCACGGAGCAAAAGGCTCGCAAAATGGCCACGATCATAGCGGGCGAATCGGTGCAGTTAGTTGGTGGCAACAGCAAAAGCATGCTCACGAAACGCTGATCGCGCTCGCACGGCGCTACGGCAAAGAACCAGTGCTGTGGGGGATCGAACTCATCAATGAACCCGCAATCGGCTTGCGGTATTTTTCGCTGCTGCATTTTTATCGCCGAGCATACCGAGATCTTAGAGAGGTGCTACCAGCTGGAACAAAAATAGTGTTTCACGATGGATTCATGCCGCTACTGTTGAGTGGGGCACTCTGGCCTCGACAATCACACCCAGTGGTAATGGATATGCATTTATACGGCTTACCGGCGGTATTTGCATCAAATATGCGCGTCTATACATTCTTTCAGCGTCTGTATTTCACATTAATCATTGTGCTTTGCCGAATGAATCAGGATGTCATGATCGGCGAGTGGAGCGGAGTGTTGCCACAGCGTTTATTTGATCAATATCCCGAAGAGCAGCACATTGCGCTGGTGATTGAGAATATCGCTCGTCAAAAACAGCTCTTTCATGGCACGGTCGCTACATGCTATTGGAATTACAAAACTGAAGCTGACGGCGTCTGGAATTACCGCTCACTTGAGTAAATAAGATCTGTAAACGTGCTACGATACTAGTACTATGACACCAATTTTTAAACGCTCGAAAATACTTGCAACCCTTGGTCCACGATCGGATAGCTATGAGACAATCGAAGCACTGGCATATGCTGGGGTGAACGGCTTTCGGCTAAATTTCAGCCATGCTACATTCGAGCAGGCAGATACACTAGTTCCACTCATTCGAAAAGCGAGCCAAAAACATGGCAAGCCTGTCGCCATACTTCAGGACCTGCAGGGTCCAAAAATACGTCTTGGAATGCTGAAGGACAATCACCTCGATGTCAAAAAAGATGATGTACTGACTCTTGATTACGCCGCAGAACACGATGCCATGACCTTACCAGTGCAGTATAACTTGGCCGAAAAAGTGAAAGCTGGCGAATCGATTTATTTATTTGATGGAAAAATTCGCGGCGAAGTGATTGACATCGTCTCGGAAACAGCCATCACGGTAAAAGTGATGAACGACGGGTTCCTCATGAGTAAAAAAGGAATTAATCTTCCGGATACCGATTTTGGTGGCGATATATTGACGCCAAAAGACATTGCTGACATTGAGTATGGGGCCGATAAAGATTTTGACTACGTGTCTCTCAGTTTCGTGCAAAGCGCCGATGATATCCATAATCTGCGCCAAATGCTGGTCGGACTTGGCTCAAAGGCGCAGGTGATCGCAAAAATCGAAACGAAGGCCGCAATAGAGGACAAAATGCTTGTAGAGATTGTCCGCGCAAGTGATGGGGTCATGGTTGCTCGCGGCGATTTGGCCGTAGAAGCCGGCGCTGAGGTAGTGCCGATCGTCCAACGCCGAATCATTGCGCTCTGCCGCAAATACGGCAAGCTGAGCATCGTTGCAACTCAGATGATGGCTAGCATGGTTGATGCTCCAGAGCCAACCCGCGCCGAAGTCAGTGATATTGCGAATGCGGTGATTCAGGGTGCGGATACGTTGATGTTATCAGATGAAACCGCCAATGGCTCGTATCCACTCGAAACCGTCGAAGCTATGAAAAGGGTGATTTTATATACACAGGAACATGTCACTGTTGCGCCAGTGTCTGATCGAGTCGCGAGTGATGACAAAGTTCGTCAAGATGCGATCAGTGAAGCTGCGGTACTTCTTGCCGAACAAGTCGGAGCAGTCGCTATTGTTGCCGAAACAAAAACGGGTTCAACAGCGGCGAACATTGCTGCAGTTCGGCCAAACCTACCTATTGTCAGCGTGACGAGTGACCTCACGGCCGCTCAGCAACTCGCATTGAGCTATGCGAACAAGAGTTTTGTACGCCCAGATGGTGAAAAAGCCGGTCTGAGTCTTGCTCGTGAATTAAAAGAACAAGGATTTTTTGGCAGTAATGAAACAATTACAGCCGTGATTGTTAGTGGTCGTCAGCCAGGTCTGCATGGAGCGACCGATACTATCAAAGTACGTGTGCTAGAATAGCAGTAGAAAAGAGGGTGGGATGAAATTCTTTAAAGAGACACTGGTAGATGTGCCGCTAGATAACAAAACCGTGCTGGTGCGTGCGGACTATAATGTACCACTTGAAAAAGATGGTTCAATTGCTGATGATTACCGGATCAGTTCTAGTGTACCGACGTTGCAGGCGCTCCTAAAGCGTGGCTGTAAGATTGTTATAATTAGTCACTTAGGCCGTCCTGAGGGTCGTGACAAAAACTGTAGCCTCGAGGTTGTTGCAACGCGCCTTTCAGAGCTTCTCAAAACTCGCGTGAGCTTTGTCGATGATTGTATCGGCGATAAAGTGAAAATGGCCGTCAAAAAAGCTCCTCAGCATTCTGTTATTTTGCTTGAAAACCTACGCTATTATCCAGAAGAAGAAGCCAACGATGCTGCGTTCGCTAAAAAGCTTGCCTCCTCAAGTATGGCGCGCTATTTTGTCCAGGACGGTTTCGGCGTTGTTCACCGTGCGCACGCCAGTACGGCTGCGATAACATTGCAGCTACCGAGCGTTGCTGGAATGCTACTTGAAAAAGAATACACTACGATCACGAGCGCCATGAAGCACCCGAAACATCCATTGGTTGCTGTACTCGGAGGAGCGAAGGTTAGCGATAAGATCGAAGTCATCGAAGCACTCGAGCCAATTGCCGAACAAATTCTTATTGGGGGAGCCATGGCAAATACCTTTCTAGCAGCCCGAGGGATCAATATGGCAAAAAGCAAATTTGAAGCCGATCAAGCAGACGAAGTGCACCGTATTTATGCCAAGGCGACAGCTAAAGTCGGTGAAACGCACGAAGATGATTTTTTAGTTCTTCCGACTGATTTAGCGGTTGCAAGCGAGTTATCTGAACACGCAAAACGTGAGATTGTACCCACGGGTGCAATGCCGGCAGACAAAATGGCCCTTGATATCGGGGACGCAACCATAGAGAAGTTTGTCGACTGCATCAATAATGCAAAGACTGTAATCTGGAACGGAACGCTTGGGATGGCCGAATATGAGAATTTTGCTCATGGTTCTGCGCGTATTGCACTCGCTCTGGCAACTCATCCGAACATTGTATCGATCATTGGTGGGGGCGATACGGCCGATTTTGCGCTACATTGGGATAGCAAAAATGGTGGTAGTTTCAGCCATGTTTCTACTGGTGGTGGCGCAAGTCTAGAACTGATGAGCGGCAAAAAACTGCCGGGAATTGAATCTCTGCTAGACGCTCGGCACTAGTACTGGTAAACTGTAATAAAAGGTAAGCATAAGAAGCTAAAACGTGGGCAATACAACTTTAATCATAGCGAACTGGAAAATGAACCTCACCGTAGGAGAGGCAAGTTTGTATGTCCACAAACTTGATAAAAGTATCGTCGCGCATCGAAATGTTGAAGTTGTTCTTGCTCCGACAATGTTGTGCTTACAAACACTCAATCTACAGATCGATCACCGCAAGTTTAAGCTTGCTGCTCAAAATTTGTATTGGCGTGATGAAGGAGCATTTACGGGCGAAGTATCGGCGCACCAGCTACGAGGTTTAGTCCGTTATGCAATCGTAGCTCATTCAGAACGACGCCATTTATTTCACGAACACGATAAAGACATTCGTGCCAAAGTACAAGCTGCGGTGCGCAACCACATAACACCGGTCTTGTGTATTGGTGAAACAGCTGCTGAAAAATCTGACGGTGAAACTGATGCAGTCTTGCACGATCAGATAATTGGTGGACTAGCCAACTTGACTGCAGATGAGGTCGCTGAAATGGTGATTGCCTACGAACCAGTGTGGGCAATATCGGGTGGTGCGGATTTTGGTTCACATCCGGTTGCAACACCGAGTGTAGTCAGTGCAGTCGTTCGCTCAATTCGTAATCAGATCAAACATTTATTTGGCGCTGAAACTGCAAAAAAAATCCGTATTTTGTATGGCGGTAGTGTCAATTCATCAAATGCTGCTGGATTTATGACCATTCCTGGAGTCGATGGCTTTCTTATCGGTGGCGCTAGTCTGATACAACACGAATTTGAAGAAATTATCAAAGCAGCCCACGAGCGAGGAAAATAAAGGATTGACGATGAAAGACTTAGATTTTGACGAACTTGACCGCGCAGTGAACTCGCTGATGACTAAAAATGATAGTAAACCAACAGTTACGGCTCTCACCGACACAGTCGCACAGGCAGAACCCTCAACGGACACTTCGCAGTCACGATTACCATCGACAGCTACACCCGACGTCGATGACTCATTGATTTCTGAAGACAATACGATGACTACTCCATCTAAGACCATCGCTCCACGACGATCGGGTCGCTTTATGGATATGATGCCAGCTTCAGCTACAACTGTTTTGACACCAGCCCGTAAGTTCACTTCTCGCCAAGGCGTTTCACTCAGTCCGATGAACGATATAGTCGCAGCGTCAGCTGTCAAAAAATCTCCAGAAGTTAGTGAAAACAGCGAGAATACAAGCAGTTCTGTTGATGAGGTGAGTACGCCAAGTCACAGTTGGCCAGATCCAATTGATCTTCATGAGGCGCAAAATCCTGTACCAGAAGCTGAGTCTATTGCTGAACTGCCGGTTATTGCAACTGAGGCTGAGGTGACTTCAGAGCCAGCCACACCTATACCTGAAAACGATTCGCCATTTATATTAGATGCAAAAGTTGAAAAGCGTCCGCTTGGCGGGAATGAGATGTCATCAGTATCTTCAGCAGATGAGCCAGTCAATTTAGTAGCTAATACTGATACGCAGTCCACACCGCAAATAATGCCGGCAGAATTAGGAGAAGATCTTTTGGCGATAGAAGCTGGTTCGAGCGCGACTAGCCCTGATACGACACCTGCAAGCGCTGCTCCAGCTTCTACTAGTTTACCGGCTGAATCACCAGTTACTGAGGAACCATCTTCTATGGCGACGCAGCAACCCCAATCAGTCCCACAGCAACCTGGTGCGTCCTCGTCAATTAGTCAACAGTACAAGGTAGCGCAAAGTACTCGTGACCAATCGCACGCTGCGTTATACGACACTGCGGCTGAACCACTCAAGCATCCGGCAAAACAATCATCTTCGTGGCCAATAATCATTGTCATTATTTTGTTGATTGTGCTCGGCGCAGGTGGCGCTGCAGCGTTGTATTTTCTTAAGCTTATCTAATCATCTGTTCAACTAGTTGCTATACTGGTAACAGATGAATATTTTGGGGGAACTGAATGATGCCCAGCAACAAGCGGTGCAAACAACGCACGGACCGTTGCTGATTCTGGCTGGGGCTGGAAGTGGGAAAACTAAGACGTTAACTCACCGCGTTGCGTACTTGATCGCTAATGAAAAATTATGGCCAGAAGAAATTCTTGCGGTAACATTTACCAATAAAGCCGCGCGCGAAATGCGCGAACGATTATCGGCGCTGCTTGGTCAAGCTAATACAAGAAATTTTATGCCGTGGATGGGAACATTTCATGGGATATGCGTCCGATTACTCAGAATAGATGGCCACACTATTGATATTGCACATAATTTCGTCATTTATGATGAAGATGATCGGCAAAGTCTTATCAAACAGGCTATGAAGTCAAATGGTATCACTGATCGTCAAATCAAAGCCCGTGCTATTAGTGCAGCGATTTCGAATGCAAAAAATCAACTGCTAACGCCAGATGATCTGGAGGCAAGCGCAAATTATCCATTTGAAAAAACCGTTGCCCAGTTATACAAAAGTTATGAAAATGCTCGCAAATCGGCAGGAGCACTTGATTTTGATGATCTACTGACTGAGACAGTGCGTTTGTTTCGTGATCAACCAGATGTACGAGCAAAATGGCGCACCAAATTCAAGCATATTTTGATCGACGAATACCAAGACACCAACGCAGCACAGTATGCGATTGTTAAAGCATTAGTCGGTGACGAAAAAAATATTTGTGTTGTTGGTGATGATTGGCAGTCAATCTATAGTTGGCGCGGCGCTGATTTTACGAATATATTGAATTTTGAGCGAGATTATCCTGCGGCGCTGATTGTTAAACTTGAGCAAAATTATCGTTCTACAGGTGCAATTCTTGAGGCTGCACACAATGTTATTAGTAAGAATATTCAGCGTAGTGATAAAAAATTATGGACGGCGGCAGGACCTGGTTCACCTGTTCAAGTTCATGAAACATATGATGAAGTAGAAGAAGCTCAATTAGTAGCTAGCCGCATCGGAACCCAAACGATGATCGGAGCGCATAAAGCCAGTGATTTTGCGGTTCTGTATCGTACCAATGCGCAAAGCTATACGCTTGAACGGGCATTTTTACAGAATAGAATACCGTATAAGATTATCGGTGGCGTACGATTTTATGACCGAAAAGAAATAAAAGATATAATTGCTTACCTGCGAGTACTATATCAGCCAAATGATCGAGTCAGCTTTGGTCGAATAGCGAATGTACCCGCACGAGGTGTTGGGGCGACGAGTTTAGAGCGATTTTTTAATTGGCAAGCAGCCTCAGGGCTTGATATTATTTCCGCACTCATAACTATAGAAAGCTCACCGGTCACCGGTAAGGCGCGAGCTGCAATGGGTAGACTCGGTGAAGTACTGCGGAGTTTACAAGCGAAGCTTGAAGCTGACACAGCACCAAGTGATTTGATAGAACAACTATTTACCGTCACGGGATATCGAGACTACTTGCTTGATGGAACTCCGCAAGCAGAAGACCGGGAAGCAAATATTTCTTCTCTCATTTCTGACGCACGACCGTTTGCATCGTTACCTGAATTTCTCGAAGAAGTCGCTCTAATGTCGAGCGCCGATGAGTCATCGAGTGATGATGCCGTTACATTAATGACGATACATGCTGCTAAGGGTCTCGAATTCCCAGTCGTATTTATGGTTGGTATGGAGGAGGGAATTTTTCCGCATTCTCGAGTCTACGAGGCAGGTCCTAGTGAACTCGAGGAAGAACGACGGCTTTGTTACGTGGGCATGACGCGAGCCCGCGAAGAGCTGCAGCTCAGTTATGCAGCAAGTCGACTGCAATTTGGTCAACGTAGCTATAACCCGCCATCACGGTTTATCGCCGATATAGGTTCTGTGGCTGCTGTGACAGCAGGATCAGTTTTTGCGACTGATGAGCAAGCAGTTTACCAAGAACTCCCTGATTATGACATAGGAGATCAAGTTCATTCAGCACAGTTTGGTGATGGTGAAGTGGTTGATATTGATGGTATGGCCGTTTCGGTACACTTTGCAACTGGACAAACAAAAAAGCTCAACATTGAATACGCGCGGCTATCTAAGCTGTAAAAGCAGGGGCGTGATATAATAGTAGTATTGGATTTGCAGTTCAAAACCAATGTTATATAGATTTTTATGAGATATTTCAGCGCGAAAACAATTCTATCCTTAATCGTATCAGCTGCGTGTTTTATGCTTGTATTCTTTGCATTTACTGCCCACGATTCTACGGCATCTGCAATCGCCCGTTATACCAATGGCGAAAAGCTCATCACGATTCATGATAGAGGGCAAGAACGAAGCGTTATTACCACGAAAGATACACTGCGTGAAATATTTGCCGACCAAGGTACATTGCTCGACAAACGCGATATTGTCGAGCCTAGCCTGGATGAAAAATTGACAGCCCATGATTACCAGGTGAACGTGTATAGAGCTCGCCCGGTCTTAGTTATTGACGGTAAAGCATCTGTGCAAGCAATGACAGCAGGTCAAACTGCCAAACAGATCGCAAAAGATGCTGGGCTGACGCTACATGATGAAGACAAGACTTCCATGAAATTGAGTACAGATGTCATCAATGACGGTGCTAGCCTCGAAATGAATATCCAGCGAGCAACTCCATTTTCATTTGTCTTCTATGGCAAAACCGTGCAATCATTTACGATGGCAAAAACTGTCGGTGAGATGCTCAAAGACAAAGGAATCGTTCCAGCAAAAGGCGATACCCTTTCACCGGGCGCTGACGCACTAATTACTGCGAACATGAGTGTTCAATTGTGGCATAACGGCAAGCAGACTGTCACCCTTGATGAAGATATTCCATATACAACTCGAACGATCAATGACCCTGCACAACCTATTGGCTACCGGCAAGTTCAAACAGCTGGTGAAAATGGCAAGCAGACTGTCACCTACCAAATCGATATGCGTAATGGTAAAGAATTCAGTCGCAATGCACTCGAAAAGCTTGTTTCGAAGCAAATGACCGAAGAGGTCATTGTTGTTGGTACAAAAGTTGATTTGCCTCCTGGCTCCCATGAAGACTGGATGGCAGCAGCTGGAATTTCTGCAAGTGACTATGGCTACGTAAATTACATAGTCATGCGCGAAGGCGGTTGGGAACCATGCAAAGTTCAAGGCGGCGCAATAGATTGTTCATATGGTGGCAGCATGGGATATGGCATGGTGCAGGCGACTCCTGGTGGCAAAATGGTTAGTGCTGGCGCAGACTGGCGCACGAACCCTATCACGCAATTACGCTGGGCAACAGGATACGCAAACGGTCGCTATGGCGGTTGGTCTGGTGCTTATAATCACTGGCTAAGCTCACATAACTGGTAGATATTTCTAATGAAAAATAATAAATCTCTCGGTCAGCATTGGCTCAAAGACCGTTTGATGCTAGAAGCCATCGTCAACGCGGCTGAATTAAAAAAAGACAGCGTCGTACTAGAAATTGGTCCCGGCCTCGGTACGCTAACAAGCGAATTACTACGTCAAGCGAAGCAAGTGATCGCTGTTGAATTCGATGAAGCACTTGCTTCAAAACTTAGTGGGCAATTTCCTGGTAAAGATTTGACTGTCCACCACGGGGACATCCTGTCATTTGATCTAGAGACACTGCCGAAAAATTATTCAGCGGTTGCAAATGTTCCGTATTACATTACGAGTAAGATTGTACAAGCGCTCCTGACAGCAACAAACAAACCAAAGATTGCCGTACTGCTCGTCCAAAAGGAAGTAGCTCAGCGTATTGCGGCTACACCAGGTGATATGAGTATGCTGGCACTATCGGCTCAGGTCTATGCCAAAACGTCCTTAGGTGTCGAAGTTGACAGGTCATACTTCACGCCGCCTCCAGAGGTTGACTCGCAAGTTATTGTGCTGAAAACTCGTCAAGAGCCACTCATTGCAATAAATGAGCAAGCAGATTTCTTTCGAATAGCACGTGCAGGATTTGGAGAAAAACGAAAAAAACTCCGCTCTAGTTTGTCCGGTGGTCTACATATTTCCAAACCAGAAGTTGATGAAATATTAACTGCTGTCGGTATTCCGCCAGAAGCGCGTGCCCAAGAATTATCGATTGAACAATGGCATCAATTGACTGATTATATTGTCAAGCGTAAGCCATCTTCTGCCTCATGACGACATACGATGTAATTTCTGGGGTATGCATCGGAGTGTCAAATGTCAACGACGGCACTATGAAAATAGCAGATGAGGATGCTGAGATAGTTACGGCTAATCGAACGAATCTCATCACGACTGTCGGTGGTTCGTATGAAAATTCTATTGTTATAAAAATCGATTATGACACTGAGAATTTTTGTCACTACAAATCGGTTGAACTGGATAGTCTAGGCGGTGGTCAGGCATATGTCGCTGATGGAATCGTAACAACAACTAGAGATGTCGCATTGTTGTTGCCGTTAGCCGATTGCATTGGCGCTGTTTTATACGATAAAGAACATGATGTAGTTATGGTATCTCATCTCGGCCGGCATAGTCTTGAGCAAGATGGAGCTGCAAAATCAATACGCTATATGCATGATAGTTTGGGGAGCAAGCCTACCTGTATAAGCGTATTTTTGAGTCCATCGGCGGGTCAGGCAAACTATCCACTTTTTTCGTTTGAAGGAAGAAGCCTGGAATCTGTTGCTCGCGATCAATTCGAGCGCGCTGGGGTTGAAGCGAACAGCATTTTCTCCGCAGGTATAGACACGACGCTAAATACTCGTTATTTCTCACATAGCGAGTATCTCAAAGGCAATCGAGCATCGAATGGTCGCTTCGCGATTGTTGCTATGCTAAGGGGCTAGCCTCTGGTACACTGAATATAATGGGAAAAAATCTATACATCGCAACCGCTATACCATATGTCAACGGCACGCCGCACATTGGCAACGCACTTGATTACCTATTGGCTGATATTTGGGCTCGCTATCAAAAGCAAAATGGACGCGAGGTTCGCTTTGAAGTCGGCACCGATGAACACGGCAATAAGATTGCCGCAAAAGCCGCCAGTGAAGGTATGACTTCGCAAGCCTATGCTGACAAAATGTATATAAATTTCGAAAACTTGATGAAAAAAGTTGGTGCAAGCTATACCGATTTTATTCGAACGACTGATGGTCACCATCGGGGAGCTGTCCAATATATCTGGAAGCAACTTGAGCCGCACATCTATAAAGATAGCTATGAAGGCTGGTACTGCATGGGCCACGAAGCATTCTTTACTGAAAAAGAAGTAAACGAGACTAATGGCGTATGTCCAGACCATCAGACGCCGTACGAGCACGTCAGCGAAGAAAATTATTTTTTGCGAACCAGTGATTTCACCGAACAGGTAAGAGACGCAATCGAAAAAAATAAAATGCATATTGTCCCTGAATTCCGTAAAAAAGAGTTCCTCGAACTTATCAAAGATGGATTAAAAGATGTCTCAATCTCTCGTCCGAAAAAAAGTCTCAGCTGGGGTATTGAAGTGCCTGGTGATCCTGATCAAGTAATCTACGTGTGGTTGGATGCTCTTAGCAACTACATTACAGTACTTGGCTATCCGGACAATGATGACTGGCGCAATTACTGGCCAGCCGACGTGCAAGTAGTCGGTAAAGATATATTGCGCTTTCATGCAGGCATTTGGCCAGCGATGTTGCTTGGGCTAGGTTTGTCTCTGCCGAAAAAATTAATGGTACATGGATTTGTCAATGTTGGTGGCTCAAAGATGAGTAAGACAGTCGGAAACGTTGTCGATCCAAATGAAATCATCGATGAATATGGCGTTGAGGCTTTCCGCTACTTCTTCACGCGGCACATACCAACACTTGATGACGGCGATTTTACGTGGGAAAAATTTGAAACTGCTTACAATAACGAACTCGCGAATGATCTAGGTAATCTTGTCAGCCGTGTCGTCAATATGCTGACTAGGTACCAGGCTGGTGTGATAGGCGACGGTGCGATGGCAGAACACGACATGCAGCTGTACCGCGAAGCAATGGATCGGCTCGAATTTGATAAAGCAATTGATCGAGTGTGGGTCATGGTGCGCTCACTCAATCAATACATCGAAGAAGTGAAGCCATGGGAAATTGCAAAGAAGCGTGAAAAAGAGCCCGACGCTGAAGCGCATCTGACTGAAGTTTTGTCTCACTGCGCCAGTAGTCTACTACAAATAGCAGATCTACTCGTGCCATTTATGCCTGAAACTGCTGCGAAAATGCATGCAATTTTCGAAAGTGGCGTCGTAACACCACTTGAAGGTGTCATGTTTCCAAAGAAATATATCCATACCGAAGCGCCAGTTTTAGCAGGTAAATAATGCTCACCGATACGCACTGTCATGTCCACGATAGTGACTATCCTGATGCCGATGGTGCTCGTGAACGAGCACTCAAAAATGATGTGACAAAGATACTTTGCGTTGGTACGAATGAGCATGACTCTGATTTAGCTGTTACGTTTGCCGAGAAATGGCCAATCGCATACGCCGTGGTCGGCGTTCATCCTCATAACACAGATAAAGGGTATAGTTCCATACAGCACATACTGAATGAACAGTATGAACGAGTTGTTGGTATCGGCGAGATTGGGCTCGATTATTACTACGATAATTCTCCACGTGATGTTCAAATTGCGGCCCTGGAGCAGCAATTGCAGTGGGCTCTTGACTACAATTTGCCAGTGAGTTTTCACGTTCGCGAAGCGTTTGAGGATTTTTGGCCTATTTTTGATAACTTCGCTGGCATACGAGGGGTGTTACATAGTTTTACAGATACAGAATCTACTTTGGAAAAAGCTTTATCGAAGGGACTATATATTGGCGTTAATGGAATATCGACGTTTGCGCGTGACAAAGCTGCTATGTTTGACCATATACCCCTCGAGCGTATGCTACTAGAAACCGATGCTCCCTTCTTGACACCTGTACCGTATCGTGGTAGAGTGAACGAGCCAGCGTTTGTGAGGAATGTAGCCGAGTATCATGCCAACCGAAGGATGATAGATCTCGAACACCTTTCGCGAGCTACATCAGCAAACGCATCTACATTGTTTACTCTTTAGAGTGACGAATCACATAAACAAATTAAAAAATATCTCCTAACACCTACAAGGAAGTCTGTTTATGAGTCTTGACTCGTATAATCTACCACCACAAGAGCCAACAGTTTTTGAGCACGGAAACGAAATACACTTAAATCACAATATCTCTGGTCTCAGTGACCCTGCGGAGTTCTATAAAAAAAATCTCGTTATTCAAGCTCAGCTAGCCGCGAAAGCAGCTAATGGCTCAACCGATTTAGTACATTCTATCGCAGGTCAACAATCGCGTCCTACCGCAAAAGAACTTTTATATCAAAAAAATGCTGAAGTACTTTTTAAGGGTCAAACCATTAAACTATGGCGCAGCGAAAAGCTTGGCATTTCTATAACCTATACAAATCGTAATGATGACTTCGCGCTTGCAGCGTAAAGGTCGTATATATGTCACAATTATTACAAAAAGCCGTATCACTTATCACGGGCAGTCAAGTACAAGAAGCCCAGCGGTTAACGGTCCCAAAAAAATCACGTCCCTTCAAAAAGCTAACTGAACGTGAATTGATCCAGCTTGAAAGTGACATTGGCAAGCAAATTTTTGGCGCGATACCACAAGACCATCGCCGTGAGTTTTTTAATCTCGATCCTGTCACGTGGATATGGTACGAAGAGAGCAAAGACGTTAACGGATTAGTCCACGCTACAACAACTCGCTATGAGGTACAGAAGCAAGGGATTCTAAAAGCCCAAGACGGTGCACATTACAGTTATCTCGAAGGTGAAGAATTAGAAAATTTATATTTGGCAATTGAGATGTATTACGAACGAGTTGCTCGCGAGATATATCACCGTGACCCACACACAGGTGAGCCGGTATAGCTGATACAATAAGTAGAGTGACTACAACGCAAAACAATTTATATCTTGATTATGCTGCAGCGACTCCCATAGCCGAGCACGTCTTAGAGGCTATGGTACCTTTTTTTAGTGACAAGTTTTTTAACCCTTCGAGTCCCTATGCGCCAGCCTTAGCTGTGCGCCGCGAATATGAAGCCGCGAAAGCAACGCTTGCGCAGACATTTGGAGCCAAAGCTGATGAACTCGTAATGACGGCTGGTGCGACAGAGTCAATAAATCTTGCATTTCATCAAACCAGGGGTCACGTCGTTACGTCGGCGATCGAGCATCCAGCCGTGTTGGAGGTAGCAAAACAGCGCGAGCATACGCTAGTTGCTTCGATGCCAAATGGACGCATGGATCCTGTAGAAATCGCTCAGGCAATTATGCCTGAAACTGAACTGGTTTCGATTTCACTCGCGAACAGCGAGCTCGGCGTTATTCAGCCAATCCGCAAGATTGCTGAAGTGATAGAAGAAATTCGTACAGAGCGAAAAAAACATGGCAACGCAACGCCGTTACTGTTTCACTGCGATGCCTCGCAAGGATTTGGTCAAGTAAATGTGCATGTCGCAAGATTAGGAATTGATCTGTTGACGCTGAATGCTGGTAAAATATACGGCCCAAAGCAAGTAGGTCTGTTATGGACAAAGCGACTGAGTGATCCACGCGCAACTATTGTTGGCGGGGGTCAAGAGCGTGGACTGCGCAGTGGAACCGAAAATGTTGCGGGTGTGGTCGGTTTCTCAGCAGCTGCAACCTGGGTAACAGGTCACCAAAACGAAGAAACAAGACGACTTTCCATGCTGAGAGATCGTATGCAAACAAAACTGCTTGATGCGTTTGAAAGTGCATTAGTGCTTGGTGATAAAAAACACCGTTTGGCAAGTCATCTTTCAATAGCTTTTAGTGGGATTGATGCGGAAAGAATCATATTCTTGCTTGAAGAACACGGGGTATATGTCGCGACCGGGAGTGCATGTTCTGCAAATAAACATACAGCCTCGCATGTACTTCTCGGGATTGGACTTGATGAGCAGTACATCAGTGGGAGTTTGCGTATTTCACTTGGGTACTATATCGATGAAGTGCAGCTTGATAGGGCAACAAGCCTCGTTATTGATGCGATCTCATCCGAATATGAACGGCTTGGAAAAATGTAATGCTGCGATTACTCTTTTTACTCCTTTTGGTTGCATTAATGGGAACGCTTGCGCTCGGCGCCTATCTTTCACCCGATGATTTATCGCGCTGTGGACCATCGCCATCAGCCGCGAATGGATGTCAAAAAGCTGATGCTATTGTCGCAGTTAGCGGTGGCAATACATCAATCCGTGCAGCAGAGGCCATTAACTTATATAAACAAGGTTGGGGAAAATACTTGGTATTTTCTGGTGCGGCCAAAGATATGAGCGGCCCCAGTAATGCTGATGTCATGAAACAACAAGCCGAGTCGGCAGGTGTGCCAGCAAGTGTTATTAAAGTTGATGGTAGTTCGCAAACAACACATCAAAATGCTGAGCAAATCGACCAGCTTGTGAAGTCCGACGATGTCTCAAACATCATTGTTGTCACTTCACCCTATCATCAGCGAAGAGCTGGACTCGAATTTGAGCGTATTATGGGCAATAACGCGACGGTCCGCAATCACCCAGCGGCAAATGATCCGGATTGGCCTACGCTATGGTGGGTAACACCACGCGGTTGGTGGCTCGCTGGAAGTGAGATTATCAAAATAGTCTTTACGCACGTTGGAGAATCGTCATGAGTCATGTATTTGTCGGAATGAGCGGCGGCGTTGATTCATCGCTCACCGCTGCACTTTTAGTTGAACAAGGACACACTGTTACTGGCGTGTATATGAAAAACTGGACCCAGGACCTACCTGGTATGAAATGTCCGTGGGCGGATGATCTTGCCGATGCAAAGCGTGTTGCTGTTCATCTTGGTATTGATTTTCGTGTCTTTGACTTTGAAAAAGAATATCGACACAAAGTAGTAGAATACATGATCGATGAATATAAGCTTGGTCGAACACCTAATCCGGATATAATGTGCAATCAAGAGGTGAAATTCAGATTATTTTTGGATCTTGCTATAGAGCAAGGTGCTGAGTTCATTGCGACTGGCCATTATGCACGTACGTCGGGCGGTCAATTGCATCGTGCTGCCGATGACAACAAAGACCAAACATACTTTTTATATCGTGTGACTCATGAAGCGCTCAGCAAAACGATGTTCCCTTTGGGCGAATATACAAAGCCTATGGTGCGTACTATGGCCCAGGCGCGTGGATTAATTACTGCCGCGAAACGTGACTCACAAGGCATTTGTTTCGTTGGTCAAATAGGTATTCGCGATTTCTTGAGTCAATATGTGACAACAGTGCCTGGCCCTATTATTGATATGCAGACAGGTGCTACGCTCGCTCAGCATGACGGCGCTATTTTTTATACACTTGGCCAACGTCATGGTCTTGATGTAGGCGGGGGTTTACCGTATTACGTCGTGGGTAAAGACATGGATCAAAATATCGTGTATGTCAGTACGAAACTCGATGACAGTGAGCTATGGAAGAAGCACATTGTACTGACCAACCTGCATTGGATAAGTGGTAGTCCACCACAAAACGGTGACTATCAGATCCGCATCCGCCACCGAGCACCATTGATCACAGCGTTGCTTGCTAGCGATACACTTGAGCTATCAGAGCCTCAACGTGCAGTTACGTCAGGTCAATCAGTCGTAATTTACGATCAAAATGTGTGTCTTGGTGGCGGGATCGTTACGTAGTCCACCTACTACGTCGTTACTATATATAAAACACAAGTTGTACACTAACTTCAATTCATATTTTATGAACTATACATTTTACCTCTACTGGCAAAAATATACCTCTGTTATACTAAAGTAATATGAATACCCAAGAAATCCGAAACGCGTACATTCGCTTTTTTGAAGAGCGATCTCATGTTGCAGTGGCGCGAGCACCACTTGTCCTTACAGACGATCCCACGACTTTATTTACTGGTTCGGGCATGCAGCCGATGATTCCGTATTTACTAGGCGCTAAGCATCAAGATGGTAAGCGCATCGTCGATTCACAGACGTGTCTTCGCGCTCAAGATATTGATGATATTGGCGACAATCGTCACACGACATTTTTTGAAATGCTCGGCAACTGGAGTATGGGCGATTACTTCAAAGAACAACAGATTCGATGGATGTGGGAGTTTCTTTCTGATGTCGTCAAACTTGATATGAGCAACCTATATGTTACGTGTTATGGCGGTAATGATGCGCTCAATATTCCAAAAGACGACGAAGCAGCGAGTGTGTGGAGTGAATTGTTTGCGTCGGTACATTTATCTCACAGTGCGGCAGACATTGGATCAGAAGAAGCTGGATATCAGCGTGGCATGAAGTCGGGTGAACGAATTTTTTATTATGATGGCAGCAAAAACTGGTGGAGTCGCAATGGCAACGAACAAAACACGCCGATCGGTGATCCATGCGGACCTGATAGCGAAATGTTCTACGATTTCGGAACGCCTCATGACACAAAATGGGGTGAGTTTTGTCATCCAAACTGTGATTGTGGTCGTTTCATGGAGATTGGCAACAACGTCTTCATGGCCTACAAAAAAGTTGCTGAAGGTCAGTTTGAAGAGCTCGAACAAAAGAATGTCGACCATGGTTCAGGCTTAGAGCGTATCGCTGCGGCAAAATTAAATGATCCTGATGTATTCAAAATTAGCCTTATGTGGCCAATCATCGAAAAACTCCAAACGCTCAGCGGCAAAAAGTATGAAGGTCACACCGAAAGTATGCGGGTGATTGCCGATCACTTGCGTGCGGCGACCTTCCTTGCCGTTGATGGCTGCGTGCCAAGCAACAAAGAGCAGGGCTATGTGATGCGTCGACTACTTCGTCGCGCGATTCGTTTTAGCTTTGAGCTTGGTATCGAACAAAACTTCCTCGAGGAAATAGTGCCCGTCATTGCAGATTTGTACGTCTCTGATTTTCCTGAAGTCAAAGAACATCGCGACGAGGTGATTACAGTTTTGGTGAAAGAAGAAAAAGCCTTTAGACAAACAATTCGTAAGGGAATCAAAGAATTCACAAAAATGGCTGATGAAAAACCAGAAATTACTGGTCATGATTTGTTTGTTTTGTATGACACGTACGGTTTTCCTATGGAATTGTCAGTCGAAGAAGCCTTTCAGTGGAGCAAGCCACTCGAAGACAATTGGCGACATAATTTTGATGCAGCAATGCAGGAGCAACGTAACCGCTCGCGAACAGCGACAAAAGGTGAGTTCAAAGGTGGGCTTGGCGGTCAAGATCTTATTCATAAAAAATACCATACTGCGACGCATCTTTTGCAGTCTGCGCTGCGTGAATTGTTTGGCACAGAACTACGGCAACACGGTAGTAACATCACCGAAGAGCGACTACGCTTTGATTTTAACTGCGAGCGAAAGCTGACGGATGATGAAGTGACACGCGCCGAAGAACTCGTTAACGGCTGGATTGTAGCTGATTTACCAGTCAGCTACAAACTATATCCTACTCAGGAAGCCCTCGACATGGGTGCGATTGGACCATTTGGTGAACGCTACGGCGACGAGGTAAAAGTCTATCAAATGGGTGAAGGTGATCACATTGCCTCACTTGAGATCTGCGGTGGTCCACACGTTGAACACACAGGTCAATTAGCTGAAGGTGGCAAAATCTTTAAGATCACAAAGCAAGAAGCAAGCTCTGCAGGAATTCGACGTATCAAAGCTGCGCTTGTTTAATCTGCGTTGTATTGCCAATTTTTCTTCTAGAATCATAAGTAGTATATAATAGAAATCACTTATGGTATTAGAAAAATTGCGGGCAATGAGAGCTAAGCGTCAGGAATCTGACGATCGACAACATATTGTTGCCTTAGACATCGGAACAGAGTTTGTAAAAGCCTTAATCGCTAATGTTGCAGATGACAAATTAACTATTGTTGGTGTTGGTCGCGTACGGCAAGATATCAGCGATATGCATTCAGGTGCTATCGCCGACATTGCTGGCGTTGTCCAAAACTGTGAAGACGCACTAGCGGAGGCGGAGGAGCAAGCAGGTTTACAAGCAAAACGTGTCATCATTGGTATAGCGGGTGAACTTGTAAAAGGTGTGACGAACACCATTCGTTACCGTCGTCCACAGCCAGATCGACCGTTGGACGAAGCTGAAATGGAATTCATTATTGAAAAAGTCCAGGAGCGAGCCCAGGGTAAGGCGCAAAAACAAATTGCACTCGAAACGGGCAACGAAGAAGTCGAAGTAAAACTTGTGAACTCTGCGCTCGTGAGCATACATATCGATGGCTATAAAGTCAGTAACCCAATAGGTTTCCAGGGAAAAGACATCGCGGTCCAGATTTATACCGCATTTGCTCCAATGGTGCATATTGGTGCTCTCGAACGAGTTGCTGATGAACTCGCGCTAGAGCTACTTGCGGTCGCAGCAGAACCATTTGCAGTGTCACGAAGTGTGCTCGGCAATGACGCAAGCAGTTCGTTTACCGCAATTTTGGCTGACGTAGGTGGTGGAACGACCGATATCGCTGTTGTCAACGACGGTGGAGTCGAGGGAACTCGGATGTTCGGTATCGGTGGTCGTAGTTTCACGCGAACGATTGCTAGCGAAATGGACCTAAGTTATGACTCTGCAGAAAAATTAAAGGTCAATCTCGATCACGAAAAAATCAAAGTGAGCGTCAAAGCCGAAGCGCAAAAAGCAATTGCAAAGACGCTTGACGTATGGGTAGCCGGTGTTGAACTTGCTCTTAGTGAATTTGATTCGGTCGATCATTTACCAAACCGAATATTGCTGTGTGGCGGTGGCTCTAGCTTGAAACAACTTGTCGAAGCTCTAGAAAATGGTGATTGGTACAAAGAACTTCCATTTACGAAACGACCGACTGTGCAGCTAATCCAGACAAGTGAGGTTATCGGAATCGAAGACACAACAGATAAAGCAAGTGACCACACATTCATTACCGCTATGGGCTTGCTAAGGGTTGGCTATGATACAATGATGGGTGGAAATGATGCGGGTAGCATAAAAGAAAAAGTAAATAGGATTCTCAGAATCTAGCATGAATAAAGACGTTATCTATATCGATGTCGAAGACGACATCACGGCGATCATTGGTAAGGTCAAATCAAGCAAAGACAAAGTTGTTGCGCTTGTGCCTCCGAAGCGTGTCGGCGTACTTCAGAGCGCAGTAAATCTGCGTTTGCTTGCTCGTGCGGCAAAACAAAGCGACAAACACCTTGCACTCGTTACAAACAATCAATCGCTGATTGCACTCGCCAGTGCAGCATCGATACCGGTTGCCAAAAATTTGCAGTCGAAGCCCGAGCTTGCCGAAATCCCAGCGCTCAGCGTTGATGATGAAGACGATATTATTGATGGGGGTGACTTACCAATAGGAGAACACGCTAAGCAAGCTGAAGATACGACAAGTGACGTTCGATCGGCTGAAATGGTTGCAGCTCTTGCGGCAGCTCCAACTGCTGACCAGGCTCCGGTAAAACCTAAAGTCAAAAAAAATCGAGTACCTAACTTTGATACGTTTCGCAAAAAAATGTTGTTTATCGGTCTCGCAGTAGTAGCACTGATACTTTTTCTGATCTGGGCTCTCTTCATAGCACCTCGAGCGACTGTCGTTATCAGCGCGAAAACAAACAGCTCATCGATCAATGTGCCTGTAACGCTTACGACGCTCGCCTCAACTGATAGTGCTGCAAACACGCTCAAAGCGACTCTACAGCAGCAAGAAGCAGATAAAACACAGTCGTTTACTGCAACCGGCAAAAAAGACGCCGGTTCAAAAGCAAAGGGAACTGTTACATTCTCCACCGATTCAATTAGTGTGGCTAGCCGTAATCCTACCATTCCTGCCGGCACGCGCTTGACTTCATCGAGTGGTCAAGTGTTTGTCACCGACACGAGTGTCACGCTCAGTTTGTCTAACTCGAGCGACTCAAGCACAGTGACCGCTGCTGAAAATGGTTCTGCCTATAATGCAGCGAGCGGTGATGTGTCCGGTACGCCAAATGGCGTTTCAGGTGCATTCGATGGTCCAACGTCTGGTGGTCTCACAAAAATGATTACCGTTGTATCTAATGATGATGTGCTCAAAGCAAAACTACAAATTGCCGAAAGTAATACTGACGATATCAAAAAAATGTTGACGAGCAAGTTTCCTACTGGCAGTCTCGTCGTCGATCAAAGCTTTGCGGTTGATTACGGAGATGTAAAAGTTTCTCCTGCAGTCGGCGAGGAGGCAACTCAAGCTACGCTTTCAACTACGGTTGCGTACAAATTGTATGGTGTAGAAAAAAGCCAAATAGATAACTTCCTCAATTCATATCTCGCGAAACAATTAAATAGTTCTTCGACACAGCGTGTGTATAAAAATGGGGCAGACGGTGCATTGTTCCAAGATGCAACAACTGTAGAAAATGGCGCAAAAGCAACATTGATCGCGACTGCACAGCTTGGTCCGAAGATAGATGATGCCGCCGTAAAAAATCAGTCCAAGGGTAAGCGATATGGTGATATTCAACAAAGTATCGAATCTATACAAGGAGTGGAATCCGTCGATGTCAAATTCTTCCCATTCTGGGTGAATACCGTACCATCGAACGATTCACGTATAACAATTGAATTCAAGCTGGATGAGTCAAAGTAGAAAGTATCTTTGTCTCGACATTGGTACCGTCCGTATCGGTATAGCAGTCGCTGACCAAACGGTGCGTATCGCTGTCGCGTACGACACAATTGCGATGAATGAACCATCTTTTCGATCAGATGTCGCAGGCCTTATAACGGCTCTCGAAATCGATACGGTTGTTTTGGGGTATCCAAGAAACCAATCAGGAGATGCGACAGCGCAATCATCATACGTCCTAGCGCGTGGTGCAGAGCTGGATGATCTTGGCGTAGAGGTGGTATATCAAGATGAATCATTGACAAGTGTTATCGCTGAACAGCGGCTAAAAGCGCGCTCCGGAGATTACACTAAGGCAGATATAGACGCAGAAGCAGCGACGATCATCCTTCAAGATTATTTGGAGTTACACGCATGAACGATATTCGGCCCCCACGTCAAAACACACCACAACCTTCTCCGCCATCAGTGGACACAGGAAAACAGAATGAAATACCACATGGTGAACCGACTGTGCCCGTAGAACTTCCGGCACTCGATCTATCTCAGGCTACCCCGCATTCATTGGAGTATAAACCATCTCGGCACATTGTACGAAAAGTGTTTATTGTGTTACTTGCATTGATAGCTCTTCTGGCAGCAGTCTCTCTTGTCGCGTACGAGACAAGTCTTGCTCCACGTACGAAGAGTGACCAGGCGAAGAGTGTACGCGTGACTGTCGATGAAGGAATGAGCCCTTCTTCAATTGCGGATCTTCTTGAAGAAAACCAATTAATTCGAAGCGCATTTGCATTCCGTATATACAGCAAAATTCATCAGCTAGGCAATCGTTTACAAGCCGGTACCTACAGTCTTTCATCAAGTATGTCATCAAAAGATATAGCAAAAGCTCTGACATCTGGTTCAACTGAAAGCCTTACGGTGACATTTCTACCTGGGGCGACAGTGGCGCAAGATAAAAAGGTGCTCCTCGATGCTGGATATAGCGCTGCAGAAATTGATGCAGCTTTCAGTAAGCAATATAATCATCCGTTGTTCATGACAAAACCAGCATCAGCTGATCTGGAAGGCTATATTTACGGAGAAACGTACAAATTTTCTGCTTCCGCAACGGTCGAAGATATTTTAACAACTACGTTCGATGAATTTTATGCCGTCATCAAAGCAGATAAACTGACCGAAGGCTTTAAATCTCAAGGGCTTAGCTTGTATCAGGGTATTACACTGGCCTCAATTATCCAGCGTGAGGTGAACACACCTACTGATATGCGCCAAGTCGCTCAAGTTTTTCTTTTGCGTCTTAAGGACGATATATCTCTTGGCTCCGACGTCACGTACCAATATGCAGCTGATAAAATGGGCGTCGCACGCGATCCTAGCCTCGCTTCACCCTATAATACTCGAGTAGTAAAAGGCTTACCTCCGGGTCCAATTTCTGCACCTGGTAAATCTGCACTTGATGCAGTGGCAAATCCGGCAGCTGGTGACTACGTGTTTTTTCTCAGTGGTGACGACGACAAAACATACTTTGCTCGTACCCAGGCAGAGCACGAAAAAAATATTGCCGATCACTGCCAAAAAAAGTGTCAGATTCTTTAAAAAACATAGCATAATAATATATTGACAATAAAATCAAGCATTGGTACAATGAATATCAGCACATTACGAATACATTGTTGGAGAAGTGATACGTCACATCTTTCACAGTCGACGTAATGAGCCTACCAAAACTGTCGTACGGACACCGAATTAGAACAATTTTGCTAAATACTAACTAACATAATCGGTCGAACACACGTGTCCCATTCCTGCGAGAAGTAAGACATATTATGGTAGAAGCCTACAAGGAGTAATCCTGTGGCAGGAGAATCAAATTCGTACTCAGAATGTATCAGGTGCAATCATTACACCGTCAAAAGCGCTAAAAACGTCGCTGATTTCTAAAAGTAAAAAATCTCATGCTAAAGCATACATTCCTGGACCAAAAATAGCCGGCTACGTCGGTGTGTTTCTTTTATTGGTAGGAATTGTGGCAATTGGCTACCAAAACCCAGAACATGATCGTACGGTTGCAAATCAGACCGTTGTCACAAATGGTCTTGCAACCGTCAATCAAGCCGCAAAAGATACAAAACAAGCTCCGTCAGTTGATGAAATAGTAGCGACAGATGTCGCAGCTAGTCTAACGGAGCGTGCCAATCTTCCACTTGCCTCAAATGTCGCGAATACAGCGCTATCACTTGCAGCGAAAAGCGAACTTGCTCAGACAGATGATACAACAATTTCAAAGCCACAAATTGTGCAATCATCAACCGGACGCAGTATGCAAACATATGTTGGCGTCGTAGGAGATACTATTCCTGCTCTCGCTGCCAAATACGGCGTGAGTGCAGACACAATTCGGTGGGCAAACAATCTCACGACTGACAACGTTAACCCAGGTCAAAAATTGACAATCTTACCAGTTAGCGGTGTGCTGTATACTGTCAAATCTGGAGACACCGTACAGACTATTTCCGAAAAATATCAGGCTAATAGTCAACGTGTCATCTCATATAATGACTTAGACCTTTCGGGTGCAAAAGAGGGCCAACAGCTTATTCTACCTGGTGGTGTTCTCCCTGAAAATGAACGACCTGGCTACGTTGCTCCTGTTGCGGCAGTCGCTGCACCATCACAAGGATATTCTGATAGAGGTGGCTACGTTATCAATTCAAATGTAGGCGTCTCAGCTGGAAATCGTTATGCTTATGGAAACTGTACGTGGTATGCATACAACCGCCGTGCTCAGCTCGGACGTCCTGTCGGAAGTTTCTGGGGTAATGCAAATACGTGGGGCGTTAATGCTCGTGCAGCTGGCTACCAAGTCGACTACACGCCATCAGCGGGTGCAGTACTCGTCGACGGTGCTGGCTATTATGGCCACGTGGCCGTTGTCGAAAGTGTCCAGCCAAACGGTGATATCGTCGTCAGTGAAATGAATAACTACGCCTACGGTGGATTCGGTATCGTGAATAACCGCACGATCTCAGCTGGTCAAGCTAGTTCATACCAGTACATTCACTAGTTCTTTGCAGCTATATCATTACAAAAACACCGGTCATCTCACCGGTGTTTTTGATATCATGCTACACTAGTAACATAATGTTTGTTGATACAGCGAAAGTACTAGTCGAAGCAGGACGAGGCGGCAATGGTGTCGTTAGTTTTCGTCGTGAGATATACATCGACAAAGGCGGACCAGATGGCGGTGATGGCGGCAAGGGTGGCGATGTTATTTTCGAAGCCACAAAGAACCTCAATACGCTTCTCGATTTTCGCTACAAACCAGAACTGCGGGCTAAGCCAGGACAAGCTGGCTCAAAACAGAATATGCGAGGGCGATCTGGGCAAGATTTAATTGTTAAAGTACCAATGGGTACGGTCGTCAAACGCGGCGGCACAGCAATCGCCGATCTCATCAATGATGGCCAGCAGGTGATCATTGCTAAAGGTGGTGACGGTGGCTACGGCAATGCACACTTTAAGTCCTCAACTCGTCAAACACCCCGCCTTGCGGAGCTAGGCGAAGTTGGGGATACATTCGAAGCAGAGCTTGAGCTCAAACTGCTCGCAGATGTTGGCCTAGTGGGCTTTCCAAATGCTGGTAAATCGACATTCCTCAGCGTTGTTTCAAACGCGCGACCAGAAATCGCTGATTATGCATTTACGACCTTGACTCCAAATCTGGGTGTTGCTGATATTGATGACGGCAGCCTCCTGATTGCCGATATCCCTGGACTCATCGAAGGCGCGAGCGCAGGGAAGGGTCTAGGCGATGCATTTTTGCGCCATGTTGAGCGTACCTCTGTGTTACTTCATCTAATTGATGTTTATGCCGAAGATATAGCCAAAGACTACAAAACGATTCGTTTAGAGCTAGCGAGCTATAGCCCTGAGCTACTCAGACGCCCCGAAGTCATTGCGCTCACTAAATGTGAAGGTCTCGACAAAGAACTACTCGACATGCAAATCGAAGCACTGCAGCAAGTATCAGGAGATACCGAAATAATCACGATCTCTTCGCAGGCTGGTATCAATCTCAAAGAAGTACTGCGTAGTCTGAAAGGTCACGTACAAATTGCTCGTGAGACGGCAGCCGAAGAAGAGATCGAAAGCGGCATCCCTGTCATAGGGCTGACTGATGCCGCTGAAGAAAAGTCATGGAAGGTGACCACCGAAGACGACACGGATGACGCCAAGCGATACGTCGTATCGGGTCACAAGATCGAAAAGTTTGCCGCCCGCACGAATTTCGATCAATACCAAGCAATTAATCGTCTCCGTGATATCATGAAAAAAATGGGTATTGTCCACGAATTACAGCGACAAGGAGCTGACGGCGCGTCCAATATTCGGATAGGTCATCACATATTTACGCTTCTCGAACAACGCGACGAGTAATATTGTTGACATTAATCGATATTTCTGATAAAATACCTTTTATCCTTGATTGAGATACTTTTTTATCCCTCAAGTGACACCTTAACATGTCAGATAGCTATTAAGTGATATCTCGGCTGCATACATACGCATCAACCCTATTGGTACGTAGCTATGCAGTCGAGACATCCGGTCCCGACACTACGCAAGGAGACAGCACCATGCGACACAGCATCCGCAACACCCCGCCGGACACCGGCGTCATCACCAACATCGGCCAGGGCCAGATCCTCAGCGCGGCGCCCACCAGGCGCAACACGACCAGCTCGTCGGCGGCCGGCCTCGTCGACTTCGTCAGCATCACCTGATCGACCGCCGGCGTCGGCCGGGCTCACTCATCTGAGCTCGGCCGAGCCCTGGCACGGCTACTCCACGCCCAAGCTCCCAGCGGGAGCAAATCGTGAACCCGCATGGGCGCTCGATGCGCCCCTCGTCAATCACCGGGCTGACCGTCGGACGGTCCAAAAGCCCGGAGTAGATCCGAAAGGAGTAGCCATGGTCCGAATCAGGGACCAGACTCGCTGAATCAGCGAGCACGGTGAAGAACTCACGCCATCGAACCACACGGCAAGGAAGGGATTGGGCCACACCATGGTACGGATCAGGATCGGGATTCACTAGGGCGTTCCTTCACCTCCTTGTGAGGATAGGTTACAGCCACGGTTCGAGTGGCGGCCCCACACGGGGCTAACCTCGAAGGAGCGCCTTGATCGTACAACTCTGGGTGGCGCGCGACCGAGTCGCGCGCCACCCAGTCCATCTTTAAGCTATCTGACATGTTATATCAATCTTTTGTATATAAGCACCGCCAAGGTGTTTTTTGTTGCCTTGACAAACGCATCATTCGGCGTATAATGATTTCATAACCAAGTTGAGCTATATACGACTAGTTCGCAGCCTTGTGATATATTGCAGGACGACCGCTCCTTGGTTCGTACGTGTCAGGAATACGTCGCACTGTATTCAGATAAGGTAGCCACTGCTAGAAGTTTCGAGCACTGACTGTCTTACCCGAGTTACACACCCACCTCTCCTAGGAGATCAACCATGTCAGACACTGGAATGACCAACACCAGGACCGCACCCATCGAGTACGGTGGTCGTTCGGCACTCGCACTCCTGCAGCCGTCCATACCCCCTCGTCATCCCGACGCGCCGGTCCTCAGGAGCCCTCAGCCGGTCATCTCGACCGACCCGGCGATGCACTGCACCGGGTTCGTGAACCCGGTGTGCGACGGCACGGTGCGCACCGCCTGACACGACACCCCTCCGGTTACCCGGCTCCGCCACGCGCGGAGCCGGGTAACCGGCACACCAAGTTTTGCTATCGATACTCATCTTCTGATGAGTGTTTTTTTGTATAACCTGGGTATACTAGGAGGTATGGCGAAAACGTTTTTCTTTTATGACCTGGAAACGAGCGGACTCAGTCCATTTAGTGATCGGATTATGCAGTTTGCCGGTCAGCGCACTGATGAAGCGTTGCAGCCAGTCGGTGAAGCCTACAATGTACTTGTTAAACTCAACGACGACACCTTGCCGAGTCCAGAAGCTATCGTGGTCACCGGCATCACACCACAGATGACGCAAGCCGATGGCTATACCGAAGCGGAATTTGCGCAGTTTTTGATGAATGAGATATTTACGCCCGACACGACCATCGTGGGATTTAACAGCGTGCGATTTGATGATGAATTTATCCGGCATCTGCTGTGGCGAAACTTCCATGATGCGTATCAGTGGTCATGGCAGGATGGCCGTTCGCGCTGGGATATGCTCGATGTTGTGCGTATGACACGGGCACTGCGCCCTGAGGGTATTGAGTGGCCGACGGATGCGCAGGGGAATGCGACGAACCGACTAGAACTTCTTACCAAGGCTAATGGCATCGATCATGAAAACGCGCACGATGCGCTGGCGGACGTGGAGGCGCTCATCACGGTGACGAAGCTCATACAGACTAAGCAGCCACAGCTATTTAACTATTTGTTTTCACGCCGCTCGAAAAAAGCTGTTCAAGAGCTGGTAAATCTCGATACGAAGCAGCCATTTGTCTACGTGAGTGGACGCTACGAAAATGAATTCAATAAAGCAACTGTAGCCTGCGCGATCGCACCAGCGCCGCATAGCAATGTACTGGTGTATGATTTGCGTTACGATCCGTCGCCACTATTTGACTGCAGCGAAGATGAACTTAAAAAACGGCTCTTTGCATCGTGGCAAGAACGCAGCGCCGAAGGATTTGTCAAAGTGCCGGTCAAGCAGCTGCAGTACAACCGTTGCCCAGCGGTTGCACCGCTTGGGGTGCTCGAGCAAAGTGAAGGTTGGCAAAAAGTCGGCCTGGATATTGCTACCATCACCAAACACCGGCAACTACTGCTATCTAGGCCTGATTTTGCCGAAAAACTCCGCAGCGTGTTTGAACAGGAACGCGATTATGCGCCGCGAACCGAACCCGAGGAGAAGCTGTATGATGGATTTATTCAGGACGGCAAAGACACACTGCGCATCGAAGCGGTTAGAAACGCTACCGCAAATCAGCTGGCTGATTTTCACCCAGAATTTTCTGATGAGCGACTCGTGCCGCTACTGCTGCACTACAAAGGCCGCAATTTTCCGTCGACATTGTCAGACGACGAGCAAGCTGCGTGGGAGGAATGGCGCGCAGCACGTATCGAGCGACAACTGCCAATATTCATGGCGTCGCTGCAACGGATGATGAAAGCTGATACAACGGGTAATCAGCGATTTGTTTTCGAAGAGCTTCAGCTCTGGCTTGAAAGTATTTTGCCCACTGCAGATTTTTAGATTTTTGAGTAGCGCTGTCTGGGCATACGGGGTTTTGGTGGAATCTCGCTGAGCTGTTTGCCTGGCAGCGGCACGACGCTCACCAGTACGGCTATGACTGCAAGGCTTATCATCATGAGCATTACGTCAGACGGCACGATGATAGATGTACCCGGTACCTCGCCGATGGCTAGAAAACGCATTAATAGATCTGACATATCAACTGTTGCACAAAAAATTAACCCCGATCCTACAAGGCTAACGGCAATTACGCATTTGCGTATAAACAGAGATAGTGAAACCATAGTAAACCGTATAGTAGTGTGTATGTAAAAAATATGCAATCATAAGCTTCATAGTTCGCCTGTGTACTAGCGTGACAACCTAAAATAATGGTATACTAAAGTGTTATGTCAAACGTGTTACGAGTTGTAGGAGCCAGAGAGCATAATCTCAAAAATATCAGTGTTGATATCCCACGCGATAAGCTGGTGGTTATTACTGGTCTCTCGGGCTCGGGCAAATCAAGTTTGGCGTTTGATACTATTTATGCCGAAGGACAACGACGTTACGTCGAGAGTCTATCAAGCTACGCTCGGCAATTTTTAGGGCTCATGGAAAAGCCAGACGTCGATCAAATCGATGGCTTGAGTCCAGCTATCTCGATTGATCAAAAATCTACCAGTCGTAACCCACGCTCGACCGTTGCGACGGTCACGGAAATATATGATTATCTTCGCCTGTTGTATGCACGCATTGGTATCCCGCACTGTCCAATCTGCGGCAAGGAAGTGCAGCGTCGTACATCGCAGACGATCATTGATGAGGTCATGAAAATTGACGAAGGCACGAAGTTATTGCTACTTGCGCCGCTCAGTAAGGACAAAAAAGGTGAGTTCGCTCACATCCCAGAACAGTACTCTCGTTTGGGCTTTGCTCGTGCCCGCGTCGATGGCGTCGTATATTCGCTCGATGAATTTCCAAAACTCGATAAGAAATATAAGCATGACATTGAACTTGTCGTTGATCGTATTGCGATGAATCCAAGCCTGCAATCACGCGTTACACAGTCGATCGAGCAAGCGCTCGAAATCGCTAATGGTGTGCTGGAGGTGTACGATGTTGCAGCTGAAACATCGCAAATATACAGCCAGCGCTACGCTTGTGTTGATCATCCAGGTGAAGATATCCCGGAGCTTGAACCACGGTTATTCAGTTTTAATGCTCCGCAAGGTGCGTGTCCTGTATGTACCGGACTTGGTTCTCGCCTGGAAGTTGACGCTGAACTGGTATTTAACACCCGACTATCAATTGCCGAGGGGGCTATCCGACCTTTTAACCGTGTCAACGCTGACGCGTGGTACATGAAAAAAATAGCAGCGGTCGCAGCGCGGTACGGCTTCAGCACGCAGACGCCAGTTGCAGATTTGTCTGATGACATTATTGAAAAATTGCTTCACGGAACTGGCAACGAGAAGTACCGTGTCAATCTCGGCAGTGGACGTCACTACGAAACAACGTACGAAGGAATTGTGCCAAATCTTGAGCGCCGTCACAAAGAAACCGACAGTGAATTCATGCGTAAAGATATCGAGCGATTTATGCGTGAAAGCAAGTGCCATGCATGTAAAGGTGCTCGCTTGAAACCAGTGGTTTTGGCGGTCACCGTGCACGGACTCAACATTATGGATATATGTAATCTTGGCGTCGATGAGGCTTTAGAGCTTTTTGAGACACTTAAGCTAACTGATAATGAAGAATTCATCGCCCATCAAATCAAAAAAGAAATCACGGCACGTCTTGGTTTTATGAGCAACGTTGGGTTAACGTACCTTGAGCTTTCGCGAGCTGCCAATACACTTTCAGGCGGCGAAGCGCAGCGTATTCGCTTGGCAACACAAATTGGCTCTGGACTACAGGGCGTTTTGTATGTACTCGATGAGCCATCGATTGGACTGCATCAGCGCGATAATGATCGTCTTATCTTGACACTCCAACGCTTACGCGACCTTGGTAATACAGTGCTTGTTGTCGAGCACGACGAAGATACAATTCGCGCGGCTGACTACCTACTTGATATTGGCCCAGCTGCAGGTATTCACGGTGGTGAAGTGATAGCCGCGGGTACGCCAGAGGAAGTAGCGAAAAATCCAAACAGTATTACTGGACGTTATCTCAGCGGAGCAGAAAAAATTGACGTTCCAAAAAAACGACGCAAACTTGAAAAAGATCGCCACCTTACGGTTGTTGGGGCAAAAGAGAATAACCTCAAAGATATAACCGTTTCGATTCCACTTGGCGTCATGACGGTCGTCAGCGGTGTATCAGGTAGTGGTAAGTCAACGCTGGTCAATGATATTCTTGCGAAAGAATTATCGGCTCGGCTCCACCGAGCTCAAGCAGTACCTGGTCGGCATGAAACAATCGAAGGCGTGAAACAGCTTGATAAAGCGATCATCATCGACCAATCGGCAATCGGTCGTACGCCACGATCAAATCCCGCCACGTATACCGGTGTATTCACGCCAATTCGCGAACTTTTTGCAAGTACAACAGAGGCAAACATTCGCGGCTACAAGGCTGGTCGGTTTAGCTTTAATGTCAAAGGTGGCCGCTGTGAAAACTGTCAGGGTGATGGCGTCATCAAAATCGAAATGCACTTTTTGCCTGATGTCTATGTCACCTGCGATGAATGTAAGGGTAAGCGCTACAACCGCGAAGCACTTGAAATTAAATATAAAGACAAAACAATCGCTGATATTCTCGATCTCACTGTCGAACAGGCTGCTGACTTTTTTCAAAACGTTCCAACCATTGCTCGCAAGATGAACACGCTTGTCGACGTTGGACTGGGTTACATCCGCCTTGGCCAACCTGCTACTACTTTTTCTGGCGGTGAAGCGCAGCGTATTAAGCTCGCGAGTGAACTGAGTCGTCGCTCAACAGGTAAGACGATGTATATACTCGACGAGCCAACCACTGGCCTTCACTCTGCGGATGTCAAACGGTTACTAGCGATATTGCAGCAGCTTGTCGAAGGTGGCAATACGATGATTATTATCGAACACAATCTCGATGTTATCAAATCGGCGGATCACATTATCGATATGGGTCCCGAAGGTGGAGCGGGCGGCGGTAAGGTTGTTGCTGAAGGAACGCCAGAGCAGATCACAAAAAACGCTAAAAGCTTTACTGGCAAATATCTAAAGCCATTATTGAAGTAAGAAATTTACTTTTTTGAGAACTTTTTGATGATTCGCGCTCGAGTTTTTTCATCACGCAAGGCGTGTACGATAGGCGCCGCGAATGATATGACAATGACCGCTACTATCACAGGGACGACGAGGATCTCAATATTAATGCCTCGCGCTTCCAGCCATGCACCTGAGTAGTACCCAATGAGTGGAATACTTCCTGCCCACAGTAGTGCACCGATGGCGTTAAAGAGCATGAGTCGGCGATATGACATATTCGCAACTCCTGCAACTATTGGCACAAACGAGCGAACTCCTGGCACAAAACGTCCGAGAATTATTGCTTTTCCACCATGTTTTTCATAAAACTGCTGTGCTTTTTCGACGTATTCATGGCGAAACAGGAGGCTATCTTCTTTTTTAAGCCAACGCTTGCCAAGGCCTTTTCCAGTCCAGTACCCGATTGTTACACCTGCGAAATTGGCAAAAAAGATGGCAAGTATTGCAATACCAATACTGAAACTACCTTTAGCGGCTAATAATCCAGCAGCAAAAAGGAGCGAATCACCCGGCAAGAAGAAGCCAAACGGGAATCCGCTTTCAATAAAAATAACGAGGGTGATGCCAATAAGGCCGAGATTTAAGATAAGATCGTTTAGTACGTGCATTAGACTAATTGTAACAGATGTGATAGTATTATTTCTAGACAAATTAACTCCGAAAAGGTATCCATAAGAAAGGAAAGAAATGGGAGATAAACTATCACTCAATTTGGACGTGCGAACCGTCCACGGAAAAAAAGTCGCATCACTGCGCAAACAGAGCATTGTTCCAGGAGTCATTTACGGCCCGGGTATTGATCCGATCAGCGTCCAAGTAGCCGAGAACGTCATCGAGAAAACTTACCGTCAAGCTGGCACATACACTCCAGTGCACCTTGTTGTAGACGGCAAACGAAAAATCGCTATGATCAAAGAGGTTGATCGCGATCCTGTGCGCGGCTTGATGCGCCACATTTCATTTCACGCTGTTAACGCAAAAGAAACCGTTATTGCTGAAGTGCCAATTCACCTTATTGGTGAAGGTGAATCAGAAGCAGAAAAGAATGGTTTAGTCATCCTGCAGACGCTTGATAAAATTCAGATCAAAGCATTGCCAATGGATCTCCCTGACGCTATTGAGATCTCAGTACTCGAGCTTAAGGAAGCTGGTGACAAGTTGACACTTGCCGATGCAAAACTTGCTGATAACGTCGAATTTGTTGAACATGACAGTGGGCATGGCGACGAGGACGAAGGTGAGAAACACTCTATTACTGAGCTTCAAGTTGCTAGTGTCTGGGAACCAGGAGCCTTGCAGGCTGCAAACGAGTCTGCTGCAGGATCAGCAGAAGATGAGTCTGAAGTTACATCAGACAATGGTAGCGAAGAAGAAGCTGCCAACACAGTCGAAAAAACTGAAGCCTAAACTACTTGTTTCAAAGTTATCCATAATACAGCCTCGTTGAGGCTGTATTGCTTATTTCACACAATTGTGATATAATAATAATATGAATGAGAAAAAACCTGACTTTCTCAAATACCGTGCTCGGGCTGCTTCACTTTTACTACTGGGAGCACTAGCAGCTGGCAATGCATGGAGTTACGATGCTGCAGCGGAGCCTCCATTTGCTACGGGCGGGAATCCAAGTTCATCAATGAGCTATGTATACCGCAATCCGCTACTATACCCAGATGTGGACGTTCTGGCGGTAGATACGCCAGATGGTAAACCAACCTATAGTGATACTACTATCACCGATGCGGTTGACGACGCTGACAAGAAAATACGTCTTGCAACAAGTGGTGATGTCCGATTTCCTCTTCACGATATCAGTCACATCTCTATCCAACCTAAAGGTAGAGCGTCAACTTCAGACAGAGGTAGTATCCCGTGCTATACGTACGAACAAGCTGAAAGTGCAATTCGATCGCATCGACTTCAATCTCACCTCGGCGAATCTGCGCTCGTCATGCTTGTGTTTGATGGTGTCAAAGGCTGCTCGTACTACCCGAGTGATACACGATATGCAGCTGGCGGATATAAGGGTTCACTTGATGGACAACCTTATATTGTAGAAAATGAGCTTGGACATGAAGTTCATGAGCTCGGACATGCTTTGGGACTTGCTCATACGAAGCAGATAAATACCTATACAGCTGATGGGCGACCATTTCAATCGACATTTGATGCGGTTGATTTTGCGCCAATGCGTTACGAGCTATCAAATGGATTATCTGCATCCGATAATCGACCAAAATCGAACGCTGAGAGACTGCGTTTGAAGGAATATTCGTCAAAGATGAGTGTTATGGGGTCGTTGTCTAAAAACGAACGGAAGCAGCTGTTCACCGCCGACGAGCTGTATAACATTGACCCTGAGAGATTCAAGATCATCGATATCGCGAATGAGCCAGCCGAATATACACTCTCTATGAGTCCAGGAGGGGCTGTTGGAGTTCGCATTCCAGTTGATCCAGAAAGCACTCTTAAGCAGTTAGACCCTGAAATAGATAGTGTTGTTATAGGGCTTGATATGTCACAGTATGATGAAACTGCGCAGAATTTAGATGACCCTACTGCCTTACAGGGTATTGTTGTCTCATCAAAAACAAAAAATAGTGAGTATACGCTACGGAATGAAAATCTGAACACAAGAACTAAAGCGCGCGAATACGCTAAGACGACAAATTTCTTGGGACCAAAAACTCTCGAAGTAATGACATTCGGTGAGTTTAGTGACTACGTTTATGTCGATTCAGCAGTAGATATCATTGTCAGTGTAGCGCAAAACGAGCAAGGTGATGTAATCGTAAAAGTTGATAATAAACTAACATCAAAAAATAATAGATTGTGGCTAAAAAAGGAAATGCTGCGCAGACTTTCCTCTTAACAGCATCTTAATCTTCAATAAAGCCGCCGCTTTGGTGTCCCCAGAGTTTAGAGTAAATTCCTTTTCGGGTTAGTAATTTGCTATGCGTACCGTCTTCTACTATCTTTCCGTTATCTAAAACAATGATTCGATCAAGCTTAGCAATCGTACTGAGTCGATGAGCAATAACTATTGAAGTGCGGCCACGCATGAGAGTTTGCAGCGAATCTTGAACAAGCATTTCTGACTCACTATCGAGTGCGCTTGTAGCTTCATCCAAGACGAGGATCGGCGCGTCTTTTAAAATAGCGCGAGCTATAGCGATACGCTGGCGTTGACCGCCTGACAATTTGACGCCGCGTTCACCAACGAGCGTATCAAAGCCTTGAGGTAAGCTCTTTATAAATGCGATTGCATTTGCCTGCGTTGCTGCTGTAATAATTTCTTTTTCTGTAGCATCAGGTTTTCCATATGCTATATTTTCTCGCAGCGTTCGATGAAATAGCATTGGCTCTTGAGGCACATATGCGATTTTTTTGCGAAGACTTTCTTGTGTAACGTCTTTGATAGATTGTCCATCAATACATATCTCTCCATGTTGTATATCTGAAAAACGTAAAAGTAATTTTGTAATAGTTGTTTTGCCGCTGCCAGATGGGCCAACTAATCCAACGCGCTGGCCTGGTTTGATTGATAAACTGAAGTCTTCGAATAAATTTGATGGATCTTCTTCGTGATGAAATGAAATTGCTTTAAATTCGACTTCACCTTTCGTGACTTCGAGTACATGAGTTGTGTGATCTTTTACGAGAGGAGAAAGTTGCAAAATTTGTGTCATATCATGAGCATCTCCCATTATGCGATTGTAATTGCGCATAATATTATTCATCTCCCATAGTTGTCTCGCGACGGTAAAAGTGTAGGTAATCGCAAGATATATCACACCTACGGACGCCAGGTGATGCTCGGACGCCCAGACAGCCGCTACCAGTGCTCCGACATTGATGATGGCAAGTAGACTCGAGTAAACACTACTCACGCCTAAAAAGGCACGCATGGTACTCAGGCTTTTTTGACGCCAAGCTTCAGTTCGATCACTTAAGGTAGCTAACTCGAGGTTTTCATGGCCATACGATTTGATAGTCATGACATTTGTAATTGTGTCAGCTATGTGAGCATTACTAGCGGTGCTAGCTTGTGCTTCTTCTCGTGTTCTTGTTGCCATAAATTTTGAACCATAGAATACTGCAGTACCGAAGATGACTGAAATGATCACAAGAAATATTGCATATTGCCAAAAGATGAATGACATTATCGCAACAGCCGCTGCGATACTTGCAACCGTCGGCATCAGCTGGAATATACCAGTGTCCCAAAATCGCTCAAAAGCTCCTATGAACTTTGTAGTTTGTGAGACCAACGCACCGCCAAATCTATCACCATGAAATGACAAGCTCTGCTGAGTAAGCTGGGTAAATATAGTCGCATACAAATCTTTTTGAGCAGCGACTTCCATTCTCCATGCATTGAAAAGATTGATACGCCATCCAATAATCTCTCCGTAAATTTGTGTAAAAGAATAAATCATTATATATGATAATGAGTTTTCTAATGTGATTGTCCCAGCCTGGAGCTGCGTCAGCACGAGGGATATGATGTAGGGACCCACAAACGAACCAATGATCACAGTTAATGCTGAATTAGACACAGCAGTTATTGTTTTAAGGCGATACTTCATCGCAGCCGAAATAAAAAGACGCATTATTTGTATCTGTGGATTAATTGTTTTTTCTATACGAGCCATTGAGCGCTCCCTGTTTAGTTTGAGTAAGATATATAGAAGCTTCTTTGTGAACGTAGTGAAGCTATAAAGCACTAGCGGACTAGCGTTAAAAACAGCCTAGTCATAATATCGTTTGATAATAACACGGTTATCTTTATTGGTCAATTTGATAGAACCTTACTTTTGAAGTCACCTCAGTAAAATGGTATACTATAGTTAATGCAAAAGATTTTACTCTATTACAAATTTACGCCAATATCGGACCCAGAAGTTACAAAGCTTTGGCAACAATCATTGACCGGCAGTCTAAATCTGCGCGGACGAATTTTGATTTCAAAAGATGGCATAAATGGAACTGTCGGTGGAGAAATGGATGATCTCAAAGCCTATATAAAAGTTACGAAGCAATTTCCTGGGTTCAAAGATATTGCTTTCAAATGGAGCGATGGCACGCGTGAGGATTTCCCACGCATGAGCGTTAAAACACGCAAAGAATTAGTAGGCTTTAAAAACAGCGAAGATGAATTTTCAGTTGACGAAAAAGGCGTAGTTGGCGGTGGCGTACACCTGAAGCCACAACAGGTTCATGAACTTGTCGATAAATATGGTGACGATGTGGTGTTTTTTGATGGACGCAACGAACATGAGGCAAAAATTGGAAAATTTAAAAATGCGATTGTGCCAAATACCAATACGTCACGTGATTTCATTGCAGAACTTGAAAGTGATAAATACGACGCAATAAAAAATAAAAAAGTCATAACGTACTGCACCGGTGGTATTCGCTGCGAAGTGATTTCAGCCATGATGAAAAAACGCGGCTTTGAAGACGTGTATCAAATCGACGGTGGCATCGTAAAATATGGTGAAAAATATGGTGACGACGGATTATGGGAAGGCAGCCTGCGTGTGTTCGATGACCGAATGACCGTTAACTTTAGCGATCATACGGCGACCATAGGCGAATGCACGCACTGCGGCGGCAAGACCAGTAATTTCGAAAACTGCGCGTTAGCTGAGTGTAATGACCTGGTGCTGATTTGTGATACATGCCGAGAGAATCCTGATCTTTTGTTTCATACCGAAAACTGCAGAGTGAAAGAGTTTGCAAAACAGTCTGTGTAGCCTCTGCTGGTAGAAGCTGATGACATAAGCGTATAATAATAGTAGATGGGATTATTTGATCAACCGCTTGTGTGTGTCGACATTGAGACCGATGGAGCAAATTATGCTCGCGGTCACATCCTTGAAATTGCCGCAATTCGTATCGAGCATGGTCAAATCGTGGATACGTTTTCGACGTTACTTAATCCTGGTATTTCCGTACCATATTTTATAACGAAGTTAACGGGAATCACTATCGAAGATCTGCAGCCTGCGCCTCAATTTGACGATGTAGCTGAGCGACTGCTTGAGATTATGGAAGGAGCGATATTTGTCGCCCACAATGTGCGCTTTGACTATTCGTTTATAAAAGAAGAGTTTCGCCGAATAGGATTGCCGTTTAGCCCTAAAATGCTCTGTACGGTGAAATTGTCGCGTGCACTGTATCCTTTGGAACGTTCGCACAAGCTATCGAGCCTCATTGAGCGCCACAGTTTTAGCTATGGTGCTCGGCATCGCGCGTACGATGATGCTCATGTACTGTGGCAATTCCTCGAACTGGTGACAGATCGATTTTCATCGCCAGTCATTGAGCAAGCAGTAGCCCGGCAATTAGCATTACCGAGTCTACCACGACATATCAATGAGTCCGAGCTACGATTATTACCGACTGAGCCGGGAATTTATATATTTGAGGACGAGGCACATGCACCTCTATATGTAGGTAAAAGTGTCAATATCAAGCGGCGGGTCATGGATCACTTTACGAGAGACACTAAAGAATATCGTGAATTTAAAATGGCGCAACAGGTTCACTTCATACGACATCAGACAACGGGCGGGGAGCTAGCAGCGCTACTGCTTGAATCGAGGCTCGTCAAAGAATTGCAACCGCTCTATAATCGCCGACTGCGTCGGCAGAAGCAGTTTGTCGTTGCAAAAGCGACGCGTAACGGCGATGGATATAACGCGCTTACGTTTCATGCACTAGGTGAAATAGGAACAAATGATTTTGCTTCCGTTGTCGGAATCTATGAAACTAGAACCAAAGCAAAAGCAGCAGTTTTGTCAGCAGTGAGAACTTTCGATCTGTGTCCGAAACTCAGTGGCATCGAAAAGGCAAACGGATCATGTTTTTCGTATCAACTACGAAAATGTCACGGCGCCTGTGTGGCAAAAGAGGAGCCTACACACTACAACAACAGGCTTAAGTTAGCGTTTGAACGTACGGCTATCGAACTCTGGCCATACGATAGTGCCATTTCGATAAGCGAGCGGCAGGCGCATGATGAAGGGCTGGTAGTCGACAATTGGCGTATCATTGGACAATTTGATGTGCGCGATGAGCAGTTAACTGTCCATAAATACGAAGCCATTTTTGATATCGATGCGTACAAAATTTTGCGAGCGTTCCTTCTGAACAAAAACCACGCTCTTTCTATTCGTCCGTACTTGAAGGTCGGTGTATAGTACACGTATGACTATACTAATTGCAATTATCGCGGCGGGCATCATCATGGGCATGCTTGACTTTGTCTGGCTGAAATATCTTTCGAAAGATTTGTACCAAAAAGAGATCGGCAGCTTGCTCAGAGAGAAGCCAAGTATGGTCCCTGCGTTGATTTTTTATTTTATTTACGTGATTGGCGTGGTGACTTTTATAGTTATTCCTGCCGTTGACAGTTCAAGTTGGATCGAGGCTTTACTTCGTGGAGCGATGTTAGGGGTGGTTGCCTATGCTACCTATGATCTGACGAATTTAGCAACGCTAAAGAACTTCAGTAAAACTATCGTCTATATTGATATTGCATGGGGAGCTTTCATTACCGCGGTCACCGCTGTCGGTGCATATGCTGCGGTGCAAATTTTAGGATAAAGACATAGCTCCTTGTATTGGTCTAGCTAATCATAGCTTTATTTTGTTACACTGGAGTGTAAGATAACCACAAAAGTGGTGTTAGAGGGGAATCAAGGTGGCGAAGTATTTGCATAGACTGGGCGTGTTTGCTCATCGAAATCCATGGAGAATTGTTGCGATCTGGTTGGCGCTGATCGCAATTCTTGCTTTGAGCGCGCATCAATTTATGAAGCCGACAAGCAGCGCGATAACGATTCCTGGAACGCAGGCGCAACAAGCAATTGATCAGGCAAATAAACTATTCCCTGAGAGTGGTAAAGGATCGGGCCGTATCGTCTTTCATAGTCTCGATGGAACGAAACTGACTGACTACGCCGACAATATTCAAAAACTACTCGATATAGTGAGCAAAACAGAAGGCGTCAGTAGCGTGGTGAGCCCACTAGAGCAAGCATCATTTATTGATACAACAGGCACGATCGGCTACGCATCGGTACAGCTTGATAAAGGTGCTGGCGCAGTCGAGCAGAATACGCTCGATAAGGTGAATGACGCTGTTGACGCAGCTCGTCAAAGTAAACTCGAAATCGAAATCGGTGGCGGACTCGTCAGTCAAGCACCAGGTGAGATTATTGGCGTCGGTGAAGTCGGAGGCGTAGTACTTGCGTTGATAGTCTTATGTGTCACTCTTGGCTCTCTCGTCGCTGCCGGTATGCCGATCGTCAGTGCGTTGGTTGGTATCGCTATAAGCACACTTGGATTATTCTCGCTCAGTCAGGTGATTAGTATTAATACGACGACACCGGTACTTGGAATTATGCTTGGGCTCGCTGTTGGTATCGATTATTCGCTCTTTATCATCAACAAATACCGTATGCTTCTCTTTGAAGGTTATAGTTTTGAAGCTGCATGTGGTCGCGCGCTCTCAACGGCGGGAAACGCGGTGGTGTTTGCAGCTCTCACGGTCGTGATTGCGCTCGCTGCTCTTGTAGTTGTACAGATACCGTTTATGAGTTTGATGGGACTTGCTGGAGCGAGTAGTATTGCTGTTGCAGCGTTGGTATCATTGACGGTAGTGCCTGCATTACTCGGTATAGCAGGAGCGCGAGTCTTTACAAAAAAACAGCGTCAGAAAATCCTTGTCGCTCAAAAGCATGGCCCTAAAAAAGTAAAAACAATAAATCATTCGTCATTTTGGTATAAGTGGGGCGCCGCGATCACAAAACATCCGCTCGGAGCATTGGTAGCTGCTACTATCATAGTTATCGTGGTAGCTATACCGGCAAAAAGTTTGCAACTTGGTCTACCGACCGATCAATATGCGGCTGCGACCACGACAGAGCGAAAAGCCTATGATTTGATCACCAAAGGGTTTGGCGTGGGAACAAATAGTTCACTTCTCGTCGTCGTGCAGGGTCTTCCGGCGGTAAGTGCGGCGGATAAAGCTACCGTTCGCCAGCAAGCTGAAAAACCCTATCAAGAGCAGGTCGCGGCAGCGACGGCAAAACAGCAAGCGTACTTTGCTCAAAAAGCTGCAGCCGCCAGCACACCAGGCGAACAGTTGGCTTTGCAACAAGAAATAGCGGCGGCTCAGCAAGCTGGTCTCGAGCAACAGGCAAAAGCCCAGGAAACAATTTCAGCAACTGTTGCGCAATACGCCAAATATGTCCAAATCAACAAGGTAAGCGAAAATATTGCTCATTATACTGAAGTTGCCCAAGCCGTGCCTGCGGTTGTAGTCGACAACGGTACAGCTGGCCTGATTCAGGTAGTACCAAAATCAGCACCTTCTGATCCAGCTACCGACGCTTTGATAAAAGATTTGCGCGACCCACAAAACCAAACTACGCTGTCAGATGCAAAATCCCTTTCGTATGCAGTTACAGGCGCTACGGCGCTTCAAAACGATGTCAACAAGAAACTCGCTGATGCGTTGCCTGTGTACCTCGCGGTTGTCATCGGATTGTCATTTATTCTTCTCACCATAGCCTTTCGATCGATTCTCGTACCGGTCACAGCTACGCTTGGATTTATATTGTCAGTGCTTGCGATGTTTGGTGCGTTGGTGGCTGTTTTTCAATGGGGCTGGTTCGGCATCGCGGATGCTCCGGGTCCGATCGTAAGTTTTATTCCTATCATTGCGATCGGCATTTTGTTTGGGCTTGCTATGGACTACGAGTTTTTCTTGGTTTCTGGAATGCACGAATCATATACACATTCTAAAAAAGCCAAGCAAGCGGTTTTGCATGGATTTGCTGCTGGAAGTAAAGTTGTCACCGCCGCGGGCGTGATCATGATCAGTGTGTTTGCTGGATTCATTACCAACCACGATGTGACGATTCAGGCCATTGGTTTTGGACTCGCGATTAGTATACTAATCGATGCATTCTTCATTCGGATGACAATCATTCCTGCGTTAATGACGTTACTTGGTGACAACGCGTGGTGGTTACCGAAATGGCTTGAACGATATCTACCGCATGTATCTATTGAAGGTGAAGAATAGATTTTATCGAAGTGCTCATGATGCATTTGCCAAAAGGCATCAGCTGATACTCTGCAAAGATCTTATGTTCTCATAAGAGCTTTGTTGAGCAGTCGAGATGCCCGGGAGACTCTGGCTTGAGTCTCAACCGGGACACCTCGACTTAGGTGCTTCACTCCTCAGCAGTTCGACCCAGTCTTATTGGGTAGCTTGACGCCTTTGCTGACGAGGAAGGCTTCTGGATTGGAATGGATGGAACCATCAACTCCTGTCAAGAGGGAGAAGTGGTCATGTGGACCGGTACTTCGACCGGTCGAGCCGACATAGCCAATCACTTGGCCGGCTTTCACAGGATCGCCTACCTTGAGTCCTGGTTCGAACTTTGAAAGGTGTTGTGATCTCGTACGGATGGTGGCACTGTGTCTGACGGTGACGTAGTAGCCGAGCGTGCTATTGAACGTCATAGCTTCTATGACGCCGTCTCCGGCTGAAACTACCGGAGCCCCGTAAGGTCCGGCAAAATCGGTTCCGTCATGCAGCCGGAGAGTACCCAGAAGAGGATCACTACGCAAACCGAAGCACGAAGTGATGACTGCATCAATCGGCAACACCCACGTTCCACTCGCAGGTGAGCCGGATATACCGATCTGGTTGAAAGCACCTACTAGGAGCGGTTGCATGTCAACCATGCGAGCCCGCACGGTCGGATCGGAGGTGTTACCCATGCCACCCCTGATCACGTTGAAGTGCAGATGTGGCCCTGTGCCTTCGGCACACTCTCCTGGGCCGACCTTACCGATCGGCTGACCAGCGGCAATGTTGTCCCCAGCCTTGAGGGGCAGCGAACCAGGAAGCAGGTGCGTGTAGTAGTAATCCAGGTTTGTCTTCGTATCGCGAATCGTAATCCGTGGCACGTCGAGGTCTCCCGGACCGCTACATGTGGCTAGGTTGACAACCTTGACCACTACACCCGCCATTGCCGCTACAACCGTCGTCCCAGGTGGGGCGTGGATATCAGCGGCATTGTAGTCGTGGTGGCAGTTCGTCAGGCTGGTATAGCACCACGTCCAGGTCGAGCCGTTGTACTCAACCCCCTTTTCGATGACCGCCTTGGTGGTCATGAGCGGGAAGGTGAACCCATCTTTGGTACCGAGGCCTCCCGGATCGATTCCAGTGCAGTCACCAGTCCAGTTTGACGTACCTGTAGCGATGTTTCCAATACCGTCGCGCAGAATTACTGGGCTCGAAGGCAGCTTGCCGGCAAGAAACCTATCGGCGACAGGCAACTGCGCGGCGTACTTGTACCTCAGGTCTATCCGAGGCTGTTGAATACGCCACGCGACTTCGCCAGCTGGTGTTGTGTCCCAGCCTTTGAAGTCGAGAATTCCCGGCTCACTGCCGTCGGCTCGACCGTTGAATGCCTGGGGAAGGATCGCTCCTCCAGAAATTAACAGTTCCGTCGAAATCGCAACGTTAGTGCGCTGCTCAACAGTACCCCACCATGCTTGCTGCTGAATCCAGCCGAGGCTGGATGCGTCGCCGTAGCGAAGGTTGCGCGCACCGGACTCGACAAGTCCGATACTCAGCACGATTCGGGCCAGCTGAAGTTGCTGAACTGGAGTGAGTTCATTGTGGGCGTACACGACGCCGACGGCAGTATTCATCACGGTGACTTGCTCCGGCGTGAAGCCAGTTGAGTTACCACTGAAGTTTACAGGGTCGACGGAGAATACGCTACTCGAACTGTTGGTCTGGCTGCAAGCATTCGCCACTGCTTTGACGGCGACTCCGAAAAGCCCACCGATAAACAGCCCACCTGCAGCTAAGCCGATCACTACTACACACGCTATGACGGCCACAAAGCCACCGACGGCGTAAAACAAGGGTGATCGCATAAAACGGCGGCTCATGGCCACCTCCTTACTGGGTGTCGTCGAGACTGACAACTTTCCACTTACCGTTGACTTGCTTGAGGTAGATGGTCGCGATGAAGGAAAGCGTGGTTGCCTTGCTCGAGTCTGAAGTGGTGATGAGATCAACTGGCAGATCTACTCCGCTGCTGATTTCACCGGGGATTGGTTCACCGATGGTACATCGCTGGTTGCTGTGGCTGTCGACAAATGCTTTGTCGGCTGTCACCTGAGGATCGAACCCGAGCTTCATCGTGGCTAGAAACGCGATGGTGGCGTACGGCGCGAGCGCTTTCTTCCGTCCCTCTGTCGTGTCGGTGTAGCTCAGGTTGTAGTAAGCCCTAGCGAATTCGACCGCGGTGTTCACCGCAGCCATGTTGTCGGGTTCGTTGTTTCCCTTCGTGGCACCAAAATCTGGTGCGACGGGGGGTGCGGAAACTTGCGTGGTTGACCCATCAGCAGCCGGCGGAGGCGTGCTGCCTCCGCCGGCGACTGTGAGCACCAACGAGACCGCGATCAGCAAGGCTGCAAACGCAGCACCACCGAGCCCATACTTCAGGCCAGGCTTGCCTCGAAAGTAGCTCATGATACGTTCAACTCCTTTCGCGCGCGATCGAGGTTGCGACGCGCTCGCCTGGATTGACGGCCGACTCGACGAGCCACCGCTGAGTTGCTGCTGATGATCTCCATCTCATCGTCTGTGGTGACGAGAAGCTGGGACCGAATAAGCGACCCGTCACGCGGCTTGAGGCCGAATGTACCGGGGCGCTTAGGGTTGATGCTCATCAGCCACCGTGCGTCGAGAGAGCTCATACCTAGCGCCTCTCGGAGACCTTCGTAAGCGCTCTCGGTCTGTCCACCGAAGATGAAGTGAACTCCAGCACCTCTGACACTGTTGAGCGCCATTTGGTACTGCTGGGTGTTGGCATCCGCGGACATCTGAAGAAGACTCAGCTCCTGGATGATGCGGATTTTGAGCGGACTATATTCACGGATCTGCCACTCCTCATCGCTTTCGGAGGCCGCCCAGCTGGCAAAGCGCCAGCTCTTCGATGTCTCGTCTTGACCGATGATGTCAAATCGACCACTGTTGCGGATGTAGAGCCGCACCAGGAAGTGGTACGACGATGCCAAGGCGTCGTCGAGTCCAGTCAGGTCTTGGGACACGTACAAGTGCTCGCCCATGATCTCGACAAGCGAGTTCTCGTCACCAAAAATCTCCGCGCCGGTCTCAAGGAGAGCGGTATTGAGTTTGGCAGCGAGTCGAGTAGCTGCTTCGGTGACAAGCTCTGGGTGGTGGCTGATCGCTAGACGGTTCTCCCACGTGGTGGGATCAGTACCTGACTTAAGCACCATCTTGAGCATGTTGACGCCAGCCTCGGTCGTGCCGAGATGCCTGACGATCTTGTTGCGACGCGATCGGATGTTGCTGATGTAGTCGTTGACTTCAAACTCGTCGGCCATCTGTACGAGCAGGGTTGGGCAAGCGATCTTCTTGTTGGTGCCAGTGGTCATCTTTCGAATCAACTGGCCGAGGATACTGATCTCGATCTCGTCGAAGCTCATCTTGTTGAGGTCGAAAACGGTAGCGATTGTCCATCGCAGCATCTGGCTCGGAGTCAGCAAAAGTCGCCAATCAAAGGGGTTAATGTGCGCCTCCTTGACTGTGATCCTGATGCCGTCCTTGCCGTAAGCCCTTAAGAGGCCTACGTCTTCGGTCTCCTTGCCGTCGTTGGTACGCATATTGTCGTAGATCATGCGAGCTCGGCGGCCGTCACCCATGTCGAGCATCGAGGTGTAGTACATCAGCAGCAGGGCGCAGGCAGTCTTGCCGGCATTTTTACCGCCGGTGAACACCACGCTGGTTGTCTGGATGTACCGAGCCTGCATCGCTCGCCATGGGTGGAATCCGAAGATTCGTCGAGTCGTTGTGGTGATGAACAGGGGGATCGCTCCCATCGGAGGCAATAGCTCATCACTGCTCAATTCCATGCCAAGGACACGGAGTGACGCAGTGAAGCTCCTGAAGGCACGCAGCTTACTGCGACCAAAGAAGAGGTGTCGCATCGAAATCTCACTTCCTTTGCATGGATTGTCGGGAAAAATCGATGTTTCGGGTTGTTAAAGTACCTGCGTGATATATCATCAGGCACCCTCTTTAATTATCGGCGTACCGCTAATAACTAAAGAGGGTGTCTGCCCGGAGCGTACAGTTACTGCACACCCCGGGCGTTGACACAGCCGTTAAGCTAGTCCTCCTTACGAGTTGTCACATGTCCAGCCCATATAGGGCTGTCATGAATGCTCTGATCTGGCGCACCGGCATGGTCACCGGCTTGAGTGTGATCAGTCGACGAACATGAATGCCGACCGTGAAAGCGCTGTACAGCCGAAGCATCCGGTGATTGGGTGCGGCGGCAACCACGAAGCGCCTGTATTTGAAGACGGGCGCCTGCTGCCTGTAGAGTGCTGTCTGTTGTTCTCCTGGCCGACTACGTTCATCGAGTTCACGTTGGGAGATGTGCCGACCTTGATCCTTCTTCTCATCTCTCAGTGCGATCTGCCATACGATCGACCGAGTCATCTTTCGCTCTTCGGTAGCAGCGGAGACGATTCGGCCGACGACAGTCGTGGTGTTCCATCGAGACTTGCTGGGAAACTGAAGCCCTACCATACCTCCTGGACGAAACCGCTTCAGGCCACCGTACGCAGTCGTGCGCCATGTCCTGAAGTAGGAGCCATCCATGTAGAGGTAGGTCTGCGCGAGTCGGATGTACTTCTTCGGCCAAGGAGGATCCTCAGCCAGAACACCGATCGCCTCGTCCAGCGTCATCTTTGCCATCGCGGCGCGACGACGATAGAGGAAGTCATGAAGAGCCCCTGCGCCCTTGATCGTTCGCACGATTCGAGCCCATTCATCGAGCTCGAGTAGGTTGAGGCACCTAACATCTTCAATACCACAATCACGCAGGCCATCAATGATCTGAACCACGAGCGAGTAAACGGACGACTGTTCCACTCCTTCTAGAAGTGGCGTGTCGTCACGCATCTGCCTCGCTAGCGAGGCAGGGAGGTCCAGTGTCACCGTGAAGGTATTCACTGGATCATTTCCTCGCGTAGCCATCACACGGATCCTCTGATCACAGATACGCGACATCGCTTCCTCGTATGAACCGGGTTGCGGCTTGACGAAGTCGGTATGAAGCGTCTCGTGACCGAGAATGTTGAGTGTCTCCTGGAGGTCACTAGGGCGCGCAGAAATTACGTGACCCAGCGATGGGGTTTCGAGCTCATAGCCGATACCTGCGAACGCTTGCGCGAACACGTCGACTACTTGCTGTTCTGCTCCCATGCGTTTGTCCCAGTCGAATGAGGGGCGGAGTGAACCACCGTAGCTGATAACGAATGCGATTCGTGTCAGCTCCTCGTTAATGATGAAACCGGTCGGGAAGACATGCCCAGTCTCCTGGACCCGCTTACCTCTGGCCTCTTCGATCCCGAGAGAGATGCCGATGAGCGATAGCCCGATCCATGGCCTACTTCCAGGCTTGATAGTTCCATCTGTCGAATCGGTCCCTTCCTTAATCATCTTCCGGCTATCACGGTAATCGGCCATGATTTCGTAACCAGCGCCCTCGTCGTAGGTGAGCGCACCAGCGATGCCGGCGGCCATGAACACTACGGCGAAGATTTTGATCCACAGCTGGCTAGGGAAAATACCAACAGCGAGCGTCATCAGCCCGAAGCTGAGTAGCCAGCCGTATTGGCCCCTAGTGAGATCGTAGAGCTTACCCTCAATGTAATCGGGAGCAAGATACGCGGAACCGTCTCGTACGTCAGGTTTTGCCATTGCAGCCCCCTCTCGAGGCTAGTCGGATGGTTCTGTGCCTTGCTGACGAGGCTCGTCGGCAGATGGGTTGTCGTAGGTGAGATCTGGGTCACCATCGTTAGGTTGCTCTGTGAGCTCTCGACGAGATACCTCGGTTGTGTGAGGGGGCTGGCTTTCATCCGTCTCGCCCTCTTCGACTGATGGTGAAGTGAGCATGCGTCGGTGTTCGCTCGAGTCCGGTTGGATGCCGTCGTCGAGGTTGTCTGCATCGACGCGCTGAGCGACGAGCAGGGTACCTTCTGCGCTGCTACCGATTTGCGGTTGCATCGTGACATCGAACTCATCTTGTGGAAGAGACATGACGTCGACTGGTAGAGGCTTGCTGGCATCGATGTCGGCGTCAAGCTCCCCATCCAGTACGCTGACTGGCACGGGAGCATCGCTCGGCGAGGTTTCCAGTTTGCCCTCATCGACCTTAGTGTGTCCTCCTAGCAGCTTGACAGCTGGGTTGACCGCCATCCAAACGGCAACCGTGATGATCGGCAGGATGGCTGCGATGGTCACCGCGATAAGTGTCGTCGTGAACGTCGGATCTGTCACCCTGGCCGCAAGCGACAATACGAGAATCTGAAGAGGTAACGCCGTAGCGAGGCCAAGAACCATTCCGATGGAAAAGCGAAGGAGCATCCTGCCCCAACCCTTGTGCGCGAACAGCCAGGCTACGAGAGCCAGAATGCTGAACGTGCCGACCATCTTACCGAGTGTGTCAAACTCCCACCCGATTGTCGTGGTTGCGATTTTGCCGACCAAGAGGTTAAGAAAAAAATCTCCTGGGTCGGCGATTGGCATAAGAATGCCCTTGAACGTATCGAACCATGTTCCTTCGGAGGGGGTTGGTGCGACGAGGAGTGCTCCCTTACGAAAGAACTCCGTGAAGATCATGATGAGCGTCAGCGCCAGTGGGATAAGAATTCCCGCTCCCAGCCCACGGAGAGCTTGAGCGAAGGTGTTCTTTCCCTCCCGAACCTTGTCGACATCACTGCCGGCAAGGCCGATCTGGGCACTACCGTACATGACCATGACGGAACTGAGAACTACCACGCTGCCGTAAGCGAGTGCGAACACAGGCCAGTAGTCAGCGTTTGCGCTCCACAGCGAGTCATTCGACAAGTGCTGAGCAAGCTCGTAGGTATCAGTGCCAAAGTTACTCCGGCCCAGGGAAGTCAGCCACTCCCACACCGACTTGAGCCAATCTACAGGGTCGATACCAGGAATGCCAATACCTTGATGCATCATGACTCGTCCTTTCTAAGGGAGTCGGAGGGTCTTGGAAGGTTCATGCGCGTAGGGCTCCAGGACGAATCCCAGAGCCCCACGCGAGGTTGCGCTCAGTTGGTGAGCGCGATGAGGAACGAGAGCACGCCGAGCACGATCGCTGAACCAAGGGCCACGCCGAGCGCGCCCATGATGCCGTACTTGATCTCGGCGACACCTGCCCTGACCTTGTCGGCCTTGCCGCCGGAGAATCCGACCTTTGCTGCACCGATGATCATCGCCTTGACGATGATGACGACGATGAGCACTCCAGCGATCGCGGCTAGGATCTTCCAGACCCAGTTGTTGATCGAGATGAGGGAGTAGTCGATCCCAGCGTTCTTCTGCTGGTCGATGATCGATCCCAGGTCGTTCGGGTTCGGAGTCGGGGATGGGGTGGGTCCCGCGGCCAGGGCAGCCGATGCGTTCAGGACGGACATGGTCACGATGACCACGCCGGTCTTGGCTGCAGACGCCGCCAGGCGCCGTGTGTTGTTCAGCATGATGCCTCCTTCAGGGGCGTCTGACAGACCGGGGGTTGCCCGTCCTGTGTAGCGTCCGGCTCCAGGGTGGAGACCGGTACGGGTGTGTTGGGAAATGATCCCTTGATCTGCACGGCGACTTCGGATGAAGCCGCCGTGCGAAGCGCCACGTTGTCGCTCATGTTCTGAGCGGCCATGGCGTTGATCTCCTGGACTTGCACCGCAGTGCGAAGCCCGACTAATCGATAGCTGACTCGGCGTCCGAGTGCCAGCCACAGGCTACTGCCAACCACCGTGAACCGGACTCGGTCCAGGTGTTCGCGGTGATAACGCAGCATGTAGCCACGAGCGGCCTTGATGGCCCGCTCGTGTGCCTTTGCTACCAGTCGTTCCTGCACCTTGACCTCCTGATCGGTGGGCAAAGCACGGGACTCTCCCTCGAGGTTAACCCCCGAGAGAATCCGGTAGTGACGCTCATACCTGGCCGTGATGCCCGTGTGAGCTGCCATGGCGTCGATGAAGTGAAGCCGGACCTTCTTGGGGCTCGTGAAGAGTGACCAGAAGGACCACCAGCGGTTGATGGCGATGACCGCGGTCCTGGCGAGCTCGCGCTCGTTCGGGTTGGTGCTGCGGATCATGTCCACCAATGTCTTGGCGGCTTGCTCGATGCTGTCGCCAGCCGGCGTGGTGGGGATCACCACTTGCCCGGCGTCCTCGAGCGCCACCTGGTTGCTCGGTGAGAGCGTGCTGGTACCCAGGTCCATGAAGACCAGGCCCAGGTAGGCCTTGAACTTCTCGTGCAGGGCACGCAGATCGTCGGGCTCCTTGACCTTCTGGTCACCCATGATCATCACCAGAAGTCCCGACTTGAGCCGAGAGCAGTAGGTCATGAGGGTAGCCAGTGAGTCGATGATGTCAACCGCCATGATGGCGTCGGTCATCGACCGTGCGGTACTGAGCTTGGTGCGACTTCCTAGTGTTCCGCTGTCGAGATTGCAGTCCTCGACCAACATGGGTGAGGTTGTGTAGACACGGCGGTAGAACATCGCCAGCAGCAGTGTCAGCGTCGTCTTGCCGATGCCTCCCTTGAGAGAGTAGACGGCGACGAACTTCGTGCTGGTGAACTGCTGTTGGCGAATCGTCTTGACTGCGAGCAGCCACCGCTCGAGCAAGCCCGGGCGGACGACGGCGTACCAGTGCGGCGCGAAACGTCCGAAGACGTAACGTAGCCCCAGGTTGACTGCGTAGATCAGGTAGAACACGAGCAGCCGCGGTTTGAGCAGGTGATACCAGCGCGTGTGCACTGGTCTCATCGCTTTACCGCGAAAGACTTCGAGTCCTTCCATCTTGGCAGCGTAGGCCTCGTTGACATGCCTCGTGTGGCGAGTGAAGCGGGCGATGAAGCGCGTCCAAGGTGTCTGCGTGTTGACCGTGATGACCATGTCGGAATCCTCCGGCGAGCTGTCATCGTCATCGGGCGTAGCACCGGTACTGCCAGAATCCGAACCATCTGACGACGAGTCGTCATCGGGTGAGGGGTCCTGGTGTCCAGTGGCAGCCTGCGAGTCTGACGAGGCGTCAGATGAAGAGCGTCGGCGCCATGGCCGGCTCTTGAAAGACTTGCCGTCACGAGCTGCGAGCTGGTCCTTGAGGACCTGCTCGCGCTGGCGTGCAGCTGCGAGTTCGCGTTGCGTGTCGGCGAGCTGGTCATCTACGGGATCGGGCAACTGCCCGGTCCCAAATGTTCTCGTGGGACCTCCGGTCCCCGAGTATCCTGGCTGTTGGGTCATGACAGGTTTCCCTTCGGTCCTTCGAACTGGATGGGGTATTGCATGGAGGTATTAATGTAACTTGTAAGGATAGACTGTTAAGGTGCATCAATCTGAAGCATCGAGCTTCTTCTCAACGTAACTAGAACAGCCCTTGATGTGCGCGCAGGAGCGAGCAATAAAGTCATTGCTGAGGCAAAAGCGGCACAAAATCAAAGATGTTCTCAACTACGGAAAAGCAGTGAGCTTCAGTCCGGATTTTTGTCCGGTTTCAAGACTTCAGGGGCAGCCAATATATGTACGGGAGTCTTGCGATCGGACAACAATCTTACTGTAATTTGTTGACAGTGCGTATCTGTACGAGTGGCGCGGTTTTACCGTCACTATCACGTTTCGTGGCGATGTTTCTCTTGTACTTATTGAATCATATTTATGACACAAACGCAACTTTGCTGAAGTCGGTCAATCGATTGTATAATATTTCTATGAATGCCGCCCTTGAAGCAAAGCTCAAAACTCTGCCGCGATCTGCCGGTGTCTATTTTCATAAATCAAAATCAGGCGAGATTATTTATGTTGGAAAGGCCGCAGTTCTTCGAAATCGTGTTCGGCAATATTTTCAGTCGAAAAAAGATTTTGACATTAAAACTCGAGCACTCGTCAATGAGATTTTTGATACCGATTGGATTGAAACTGAAAGCGAAATCGATGCCTTATTTCTTGAAAGCGAAATGGTCAAACGATACATGCCGCGCTATAACATCTTGCTGCGGGACGACAAGAGTCAACTGTTTGTGCGCATGGATATGAAAAATGAATGGCCACATGTAAGTTTTACTCGAAATCCGGACGACGATGGAGCGGAGTATATTGGACCGTTTTACAATGGCTTACCAGTCAAAAAAGCCTTGCGCTATTTACGCCGTGTCTTTCCGTATTTTACAAAACCAGAGGGCAAAGGTATGTCGAAACTTGACGAGGATCTTGGTCTGAGTCCACAAAAAAGTGAGGGTACTGACCACTACAAACGCTCACTCAAAAAACTTATCAGCGTTGTAAAAGGTAACCGTAAAGCCATCACGCTCGAGTTAGAAAAAGAAATGCAGCAAGCTGCATCGGAACATGATTTTGAAAAAGCTGCCATCTTGCGGAATAAATTATTTGCAATGAAAGAGTTGCAACGTCGAGTCATGTTCGGCGATCGGGAGTTTCTTGATATCTCAAAAGACAAAGCCCTGACTGATTTACAAATGCTTCTGAGGCTTCCGGCAAACCCTGTGCGCATCGAGGGTTATGACATCTCTCATATGGGCGGTGTGGATGTAGTTGCAAGTATGGTGGTGTTTACTAATGGTGTGAGTGATCGGGCAGAATATAGAAAATTTAAGGCACGTTTGCAGACAAATAATGATACGGGCAATATCCACGATACTTTGATGCGGCGCTTCAGTGAAAAAAATATGAAAGCATGGGGTGTGCCAGATCTTATTTTAATTGATGGTGGCAAAGGACAGCTGGACGCGGCTATTACTGCCTGTGAAGCTCGCGGAATTTCGATACCGGTTATCAGTATCGCCAAGCGGGAAGAAGAAATAATTGTGCATGCGACACGTTCTTCCATCATCACGTCTCAACTTGAAGCGTTCATGGTTGACGCTCCAGACGGCGTGTTTGTCGAACGGTCTGGCGATTATTTCATTGTCAACTTGCATGTTGGGCAGCGTAATGCCGGATCACACTCAAAGAATTTACGTGGCGGTACAAGCGTTAGCCCTTACAGTGATGTAGTTAAGCTGTTTCAACGAATTCGTGACGAATCACACCGATTTGCGATCAGTTACCACACGGTGTTAAAACGTGCGAAGCAAACTGCCAGTGTACTCGATGAGATACCTGATGTGGGACCAGCCTCACGACGTAAGCTCATCAAACAGTTTGGCAGCTTATTGGCAGTGAAAACCGCGTCAGAAGACGAAATAGCTACAGTCGTAGGTGCGAAAAGAGCTGCACAAATCAAAAAGCATTTTTCGTAGTCATCAAGGATTCTAGTTGGTACAATTATAAGAATGAACGCCGATTTTTTCTCTCACAACCGTAGTGCCTTTAGTACGTTGCTCAAAGGCGGCGTTGCTGTACTCGCTGGTAATACGTCGGTACAGCGATCAAATGACATGGCTTATTCCTTTACCCAAGAGGCTAATTTTTACTATTTGACGGGAATTCGACAAGCGGATTGGAAGGTGATTATCGAAGGCGCCAGCGGGCGTACCACGCTGGTATCACCTATAGTTGAGTCTGTGCACGCTTTATTTGATGGAACACTACCACCAGAGGAGGCACTTCGAATTAGCGGTGCTGATAGGGTGATCGACCAACATGAAGCAGCGCAGTATTTGCGCACGTTGGCGAAAAAACACAGCATCGTCTATTCGTTAACCACCTCAAAGCACGCAGCACACTACAATTTTTCGCTTAACCCGGCTGAACTCGACAACATCCGTATGCTTGAACGCGTGTTTGGTGAGGTGCAAGACTGTCGTAATGAACTTACTTCATTACGTGTTTTGAAGCAACCAGAAGAAATAAAAGCTATGCAAAAGGCAGTTGATTTGACTATCGTAGCCTTCGAGCGCGTTAAGAGTGACCTTGTTTCATATGTTTACGAATATGAGATAGAGGCTGATATGACGCATACATTTCGATCGCATGGTTCTGATGGCCACGCGTATGATCCGATTATTGCAAGTGGTTCACATGCCTGTACGCTTCATTACGGTGCAAACAACGATAAGCTAGCATCTGGAAAATTAATTTTACTCGATGTTGGCGCCTCTTATCAGGCGTATTGTGCAGATATTACGCGCACATATTCAAAAAAGCAGCCAACAAAACGTCAGGCAGAAATTCATCTGTGCTTGCAGCACGCACAGTCTAAGATAATTGATTTACTTGCGCCTGGAGTGCTGCTTAGTGAGTACAGCAAATCTGTAGATGAGATTATGAAGCAGACACTCATGAGCCTAAAATTACTGAAGTCTATGAGCGACGAGGACACCTATCGCACGTATTTTCCACATGCTATCGGACATGGTTTGGGCATTGATACGCATGATAGTTTGGGGCAGCCGCGCGTTTTTCAGCCCGGCATGGTAATAACGGTAGAGCCGGGAATCTACATACCAGAGGAAGGCATAGGTTTACGAATAGAAGATGACATACTCATCACTGAGCGCGGCTACAAGAATCTTAGTGCAAAATTAAGTACCAGCTGGTAATACCGTCATGGTATACTAAGGAGCAGTAGTATGAAACGACAATTCGCCGTATTCGTCCTTCGATGGCTCCTCAACAGCTTTGGTATTTGGGCAGCTATCAAGATATTCGGAACAGGCTATAACAAAGATTTATTAACAGCAAGCTTTACCGGCTTTCTTATTGCTGGGCTGATATTCTCATTAGTTAATAGCATAGTACGACCGATTGTGATTATTTTATCACTTCCAGCAATTTTGGTTACCCTAGGACTATTTACTTTCGTCGTAAATGGATTCATGGTCTACGTATCGCTCAAGCTATCACCGGGTATTGAAATGACATTCTTCCATTCGATCATTACCGGCATTGTCTTAAGTTTGATAAACTATATCATGAGTAGTTTATTGGAATTGCAACAAGAACCCCGAAAAAAGGAGGCGTAAGTTTATGGATATTGCGAATGTATTACAATACGTGACAGTAGGTGCTGGCGTACTGATGACGATATGTATTTTATTGCAGCAGCGCGGCGCAAGTTTGGGTGCTGGTTTTGGAAGCTCAGGAGAGCTGTATACAACTCGTCGAGGTCTCGACAAAAGTTTATTTGATACATCAGTTGTTTTAGCGGTAATCTTTGTATTTTCAATTTTAGGCTCACTTTTAATTCCATAGTGATAGCTAGGAGCATTTAAGATGGACAATGGTGGCTGGCGTCGATTTCAGAAGTTGAAAATCAACAAGAAAAATCTATCAAAACGCGCTCGCAAGATGGAGACTGCGACGACCCGCCATGCAAACAGGTTTGTTGTTAGCAAACTTAACAGCATACGTGATGTTCGACGTCACATCGTTGGTTGGCTTTCGATTGTTGGACTACTTATAATTGCCGTTACGGCACAAATGATATGGTTTGAATCATCGTATCGTACAACCGCAGCGATCAAGGGTGGAACCTACGCTGAAGGCATGCTTGGACCCATCGACACACTTAATCCATTGTATGCGAAGTCTCATGCTGAACTCTCTGTAAGTCGATTATTGTTTTCTAGTTTATATGATTATGATAATACGGGGCATTTGAGGCCGGATATAGCAACTGGAATATCGCTTGATAGCACAGAACGTATATATACCGTGACGCTTCGAAAAGACGTCAAATGGCATGATGGTACAAATCTTACGGCGGACGACGTAGTATTCACTGTGAATCTTATGAAAAATCCTGATTCAAGAGCATTGCTACAGTCAAGTTGGTCAGGTATCACAGCGCAAGCTCTCGATGAGCACACGGTTCAGTTTACCTTGCCACGTATGTACGCCGCTTTCGGTCATGCCTTAACTTTTGCAGTACTGCCAAAACACATTCTTGGTAGTGTAGACCCTGGCTCGATGCGAGAAAATACGTATAGCTTAGCGCCAATAGGGTCAGGACCGTTTTCACTCAGTTATTACCAATCAATGAATGCAAGCACAGACAAAATTGTCCATATGACTGCATGGAAGCAATATTACCAAGGGGCACCAAAACTTTCTCGGTTTGAAATTCATTCATATGGTTTGAGTAGTGACATTAGTAAAGCAGTACAGCAACATGAAGTGAATGCTGCGTTTGATTTAAACGATAGTGATATAGCAAAATTACAGGGAACAACAGTTGGACAATATCCGGTCAACAGCGGCGTGTATGCTCTGTTAAACACTCGCTCACAAGTATTAAAAGATAAACAAGTACGAAAAGCTATGCAGCTCGGTACTGACACGGCTGCTCTTCGTCGCAGTTTCTTGATACAGAAGCCAGCACTCGATTATCCGTTTATACCGAGCCAGATTACGGGCGCACCGCTGCCGCTCAAGCCAGCATATAATACGGCAAAAGCTATGAGTTTACTCGATCAAGCAGGGTGGAAGCTTGCAAACGACGGCACGAGGTCAAAAGATGGCGTTAAGCTAGCTGTGCGTCTTGTCGCGCTTAAAGACAGTCAATACACAACAGTGATGCAAAATCTATCGGAGCAATGGCGTAAGCTCGGTTTTACAGTCAATATTATGCAATTTGATCCCACTCAAACCGATCAAAGTTTTGCTCAAGCGATATTGCAGCCAAGAGACTATGATGTCCTCGTCAATGAACTATCAATTGGTGGCGATCCAGACGTTTACGCATATTGGCATTCCTCACAAGTAACATCTGCCGGTCTTAATTTCACAAATTACAAAAACGATATTGTTGATGACACGTTGTTTAGTGCGCGATTAAAGAATGATACGACGCTTCGAGATCAAAAATATCGAAGTTTTGCCCAAATATGGCTCGATGATGCACCAGCTATCGGATTGTACCAGTCGGCAGTTGAGTATACTCATTCAGCAAAAACAACTTCACTGCCGAGTGCAGAAATATTGCCGACTATCACCGATCGCTACAATAATGTAATTTATTGGACAGCCGATCAAGGGCACGTTTACAAAACACCGTAACTTCGTTACAATACGACAGGTAAAACCCTCATAACATCTGTTTTCATATGCAGTGGTGGCGGAATTGGTAGACGCGCTAGCTTGAGGGGCTAGTGAGCATTGCGCTCGTGGAGGTTCAAGTCCTCTTCACTGCACCAAATAAAAGAGTCTTATCTTTGGGTAAGACTCTTTTTCTTTGCTATAATCATCGTAGGTATGGCGCCTTGGCCGAGAAGTTAGGCAACGGTCTGCAAAACCGTGTAGACGGGAGCGTTACCCGTAGGTGCCTCCATTTACTACATAAGTAAGGAAAATTATATGAACGACCAAAACAACGTCACTGAATCAGTGTCTCAGAATCCTAGCACCCAATCAGCATCCGTTATGACACAACCAGCTCAGCCAGCTCCACTTGCTCCTCATGCTAGCCAAGCGCCATCAGTATTTTCGACAGTGCAGAAAATCACTGCGTGGGTAATGATATCAAGTGCTGTTCTTTTTGCGCTTATTGGTATCATGGCGGTCTGGGATGTTTTCGGTAATAACAGTGATATCGTTTGGCGCTGTCTATCGAGTCTAGCAATTATTGCATTTGCTGCGTTGATTATCAATGTGTCGATTCGAATGGTCGAAGAACGACGCAAATAATTTTACATTCAGATGATATAATCATACTGAACACATTTTCATCACGCGCGGGTGGCGGAATAGGTAGACGCGAGGGACTTAAAATCCCTTGTCCAAAAGACGTGCGGGTTCGATTCCCGCCCCGCGCACCAAACTACTACGATCTCTTGAGGTGGTAGTAGTTTTATTATAGCTACATCTTCTCATGGTAACGGTAGTCCAGTATACTAGGTATATCAGATAGTAAAGGAGAAAATATGATTTTGTTATGGGTTATTTTGGCAATTGTTGCGGTACTTGTTATTTTTGTATGGGCGACTTATAACGGACTCGTTACGCTAAAGGTACGCGTTGAAGAAGCATGGAGCGATATTACTGTACAGCTTAAGCGACGAGCCGATTTGATTCCAAACTTGGTTGAGTCAGTCAAAGGGTACGCAGCTCACGAAACAAAAGTATTCGAAGAAGTGACTGCTGCTCGTGCTAATGTCGTCAACGCCACTAGTCAAGGTCCTCAGGCGACAGCACAGGCGGAAAATCAGTTTGAAGGAGCGCTTAAGAGCCTTTTTGCAGTAGCCGAGGCATATCCAGACCTTAAAGCAAGCCAAAATTTTCAGCAACTTTCTACTGAATTAGTTGATACTGAAGACAAAATTCAAGCGTCACGTCGCTTTTATAATGGTGGTGTCCGAGATCTAAATACCAAAATCATGCAGTTTCCAGCTAATGTGATTGCAAAAATGTTCGGCTTTACGAGCAAAGAGTTTTTCGAAGTAGAAAATCTTGCGAGCATTGAAAAACCTGTTGAAGTTAAGTTTTAAGTCTAAGTAAGGAACGGATTGTATGTACAGCGCAATTGCGGCTAATAAACGAAACACATTGCTTATTATGGCAATGTTTATTGGCTTGGTTTCCGTTGTTGGATGGGCTGTTAGCTCGCTATACGGCAGTCCGGCATTTACGCCGTGGATCATCGCAGGAGCAGCTATATACGCGCTTATTCAATACTTCGCAGCCGGGAAGCTCGCCATTGCGACAACTGGGGCAAAAGAAATACAAAAACAAGATAATCCAAGGTTGTGGCGGATAGTCGAAAATTTATCTATTACCGATGGTTTGCCAATGCCGAGGGTGTATATCATGCAAGATGACGCACCAAATGCTTTTGCGACTGGACGCGACCCACGCCATGCTATTGTCGCTGCAACTACAGGAATTCTGGATGTTATGAGTGACCGAGAGCTGGAAGCGGTCATGGCACACGAAATGAGTCACGTGCGAAATTATGACATACGCGTGAGTATGATCGCGTTTGGGCTCGTCAGTGCGATTGGGATTTTGTCCGACATAGCTATGAGAATGCTGTTCTTTGGAGGGAACCGAGATTCAGATAACCGCAACCCAATTGTTATGGTAGTCGGAATTGCTGTAATTGCACTCGCACCTTTGATGGCGATGCTGATTCAGTTTGCAATTAGTAGACAAAGGGAATATCTCGCTGATGCAAGTGGTGTGTTGACCACGAGAGACCCTGAAGGTTTGGCGATGGCATTAGAAAAGCTACAAACATTTGGTAAACCTATGCAAAAGCAAAGCACGACGACTGCTCATCTTTTTATTAGCAATCCTCTCAAAAGTGGTGGTATTGCGAAGC
>Ga0160428_1000207_pt1 | contig 74131 bp, 62 predicted proteins | sample SolpanmetagenomM_FD_108198 | JGI IMG/M metagenome (GOLD analysis project Ga0160428, IMG submission 108198) | Solar panel surface microbial communities from Lawrence Berkeley National Laboratory, California, USA - M | ecosystem: Engineered > Built environment > Solar panel > Unclassified ... | reverse complement strand
TGCAATACGCGGTGGAGGTGCTGGGCGTGCAGGACATCCTGGTGGTGGGCCACTACGGCTGCGGCGGCGTGGCCGCCGCGGCGGCCAACAAGCAGTATGGCCTCATCGACAACTGGCTGGTGAACATCCGCGACGTGGTGCGCCTGCACGAAACTGAGCTGCTGCGCATCACCGACGAAAAGCAGCGCCTGCGCCGCCTCGTGGAGCTGAACGTGATGGAGCAGGTGCGCAACCTGGCCAAGACTAACATCATCCAGAACGCTATGCGCGGCGAAAACCCGCCCCGCCTCCACGGCCTCGTGTATGACATTGCCGATGGCGTGCTCAAGGACTTGCAGGTCACCGATTCCGGCGTTATGCAGGACATGGCCCACATCTACGGCACCGAAGCCAAGCCGCTCCTCAGCGCCAGCCAGGCCCCCGAGCCGCCCACCGCCGAGGAAGAAAGCAGCCACTACGAAGGCCCTCAGCACGACCCCAGCCAGGTGCCCGCCGCCCTGCTGGAGGCGTAAGCCCGGCTACTGAAATATCTTGTAAACAACGAACCCCGGCTGCTTCGCGCAGCCGGGGTTCGTTGTTTGGGGTTGGGCTCTAGTGGTGAGGCGCCCCGTTCGCGCAGCATACTATGCCTGCCTGACCATTTTTAAGTACCTCCATCGCAGCAAGCGCTACTGCCCGGCGGCGCTAGGAGTGGCCTTCAGGTGCTCGTACCAGCTGGCGTGGAGGCGGTCGCGGCGGGCCACGGCGCGCACCAGCGGCGGCAGCAGCTGCTGGCACAGGCGGTTCATGGTGAGGTCTTCGCTCGTGTAGGTGGGCAGCTTGATGGCTTCTTCCAGCACGGCGATGGCGCGGCGGCGGCGGCCCTGGTACTTATACATCCGGGCCAGGTCGTAGCAGTACTGGATGCGGGTGGGGTCGAGCTGGCGGGCTTTTTCCAGCGCGTCCATCGCCTTTTTGGCGGTAGCGCCCTGCGGGTAGCCACCCAGAAAAACCCGTGAGAAGGCTTTTTCCAGTAGGTTATAGTGGGCCACGCGGTAGTACCAGCGGCCCAGCAGCTGCCAGGCTTCGGGCAGGTCGGGCCGGCGCTCGGCGGCCAGGTACACGTGCGAGCGCAGCTGCTTGAAGAGCCGCAGCCGGTCGCGCGCGCTCGTGAGGCCCGCCTCGCTAAACAGGGCCAGCGCCATCGCGTAGTTGCTTTCGCCGCCCTCGGGCTGGCTGGCCAGGGCGCGGGCAGCGTACTCGTGAGCGGCGTCGAAATACGCCTTCTTGCGGGTTTCGTCCGAGTAGCGATTGCCGATAATCACGCTCAGCACGGCCGCCCGCCACAGGCTTTCGTAGTGCTGGGCATTGAGCTTGAGCGCCGCCTGGTACTCGGCCAGCGCCTCCGAGTCGCGGTACTTGGCTTGCAGGCTGGTGGCCTGGCGCAGGTGCTGGCGCAGGGCCACCGAGTCGGGCGCCCGCGACGCGTTGGGTTTGGGCCGGGCTTTGCTGGCCAGCTCGGCGGGCTCGGGCATGGCCGGCAGCGACGGCTGGGCGGTCGTCGTTTTCTGAGCCTGGGCCACGGGCACGCCCGCCAGCCCGGCCAGGCCCAGCCACGCTGCTACAAGTACTGGGCAAATGCTCCTCATACTGCTCTCCACGACTTAGCGCCCCGGCTGGTTGCTTAAAACAGGGGCAGCTGGGCCTTGGGCCGCCGCAGCAGCGCCTGCGACTGGGCTACTTCTTCGGCCGTTACGTCCACGTGGGTGGGGGCGGCGGGCTCCGGCGGGGTGGCTTCGGCATCGGCGTCGCCCTCGGGCTTGGCGGGGCCGCGCCGCTTGGCTTCGCGGCGCACGGGCTCGGGGCCTTCATCGGTGAGCAGCGTCAGGCCGTGGACTTTGAAGTAGTTGAGCTTGTTGCCCATCGCCTTCCAGCCCTTCACCTCGATAAACTGGTCGAGGCGGATTTTCTCGGCTTCCTTATCGGCCTTCTTGTCGCGTTGCAGCTTCACTTCTACCTCGGGCTCAGCGAAGGTGGTGGCGGCCAGCAGCTTCGAGCCCTTGCTCTCGGAGATGAAGGTAAAGGGCTTGTCGAGGGTCGTCGTCTCGATGTGGAAGCGCTTGACGTAGTGCAGCTTGGTTTCGCCATCCACGTACACGGCGCTCACCACGGTGTCGGGCTCCAGCTTGCGCAGCAGCACCATGTTGGGCATGTCGAAGTGCAGCGTCGGGCTGGGCGCCTTTAGCTCGTAGGTACCGTCTTTATACACCACCAGCACCAGGTGCTCGGTGTCGAAGGTGCCCAGGTAGCGGCCGTGCCCGGCGTGGTTGAGGCGGCCCACCACGCTGTCGAAAAATACCTCGCGCCCGCCCAGCGTACTGTCGCCCACCGCCTTCTGGGTTATCTTCTTGATGGGCTGCTTGGTCACGATGTTGCCCATCGAGCCCTTGCCCTTGATGGCCAGCTCGGCAAAGTCAAACTCGAACTGCTTGACCCGCGCCGGGGCCTTGTCGCTGAGCTGAATGGTTACCGTCTCGCTTTCCGAGTTCGGGTTGGCCGTGAGGTACAGCGTTTTGGTGCCCTTGGTGCCCTTGGTGAGGTCGTACACCTTGTCGCGGGTGATGCCCGACACCAGGAAGCGCTTGGCAAAGCTGATGCCGCTGGCCCCGTCCACGTACACCATGTTGTACACCAGGCGGTCGTCGTTCTTGTTATAGACCCCGGCGTGCAGAATATCCTTGCCCACGAAGGTTTTTTCGGCAATGCGCGTCACCACAAACGTACCGTCGCGCCGGATGGCGATGATGTCGTCCAGGTCCGAGCAGCTCGTCACTTCCACCGCCTTTTCATCCTTCTTGAGGCCGTAGCCCACGAAGCCGTCCTGGTAGTTCACGTACAGCTTCTGGTTGGCAATGGCTACCTTCTGGGCCGTTACCACATCGAAGGTGCGCAGCTGCGTTTTGCGCGCGCGGTGGGTGCCGTACTTCTTCAGCAGGTTTTCGAAGTAGCCGATGGCGTAGCGCGTGAGGTTGGCCAGGTGGTCGGCCACCTCGGCCAGCTCGGCATCGAGCTTCTGAATGTACTCCTCGGCCTTAAAGCCGTCGTACTTCGAGATGCGCTTGATGCGAATTTCGGTGAGGCGCGTGAGGTCGTCCTCGCTGATGGGGCGGCGCAGCACGAGGCGCGCGTCCTCCTTTTTCAGCTTCTCGCCCTCCACGCGCACAAACTTCTTGAGTCCCGCGTCGATGGTTTCCAGAATCTGCTCCCACGTTTCGCACTCCTCGATTTTGCGGTAGATGCGGTTCTCGATGAAAATCTTTTCCAGCGAGGCCGAGTGCCATTTCTCCTGCAATTCCTGCTGCCTGATTTCGAGCTCGCGCTCCAGCAGGCGCACGGTTTTGCCGGTGCTCAGGCGCAGCATGTCCTCCACGCCCACGAAGCGTGGCTTGTCGTCGATGATGACGCAGGTGTTGGGCGAGAGCGAGATTTCGCAGTCAGTGAAGGCGTAGAGTGCGTCGATGGTGAGGTCGGGGCTGATGCCGGCCGGCAGCTGCACCTGAATCTCGACCTCGGCGGCGGTGTTGTCCACCACCTTCTTAATCTTGATTTTATTGGCTTCGCTGGCTTTCACGATGCTCTCCATGAGCGCCGTGGTGGTGGTGCCGTACGGAATATCACGGATGATGAGCAGCGTCTTATCGACCTTCTCAATCGTGGCCCGCAGCCGGATGCGCCCGCCGCGCTGCCCGTTCTGGTAGTTGCTGATGTCGGCCAGGCCACCCGTCGGAAAGTCGGGGTAGAGCCGGAACTCGCGCTTGCGCAGCACGTCGATACTCGCCTGGCACAGCTCGCGAAAGTTGTGCGGCATAATCTTGGTGCTCAGGCCCACGGCGATGCCTTCCACCCCCTGCGCCAGCAGCAAGGGGAACTTGACGGGCAGCGTGGTGGGCTCGCGCTTGCGGCCGTCGTAGCTCATCTGCCACTCCGTGATGTCGGGGTTGAACACGACTTCGAGGGCAAACTTGCTCAGGCGGGCCTCAATGTAGCGCGGCGCGGCGGCCGAGTCGCCGGTGCGCACGTCGCCCCAGTTGCCCTGCGTTTCGATGAGCAAATCTTTCTGGCCCAGGTTCACCATCGCATCGCCGATGCTGGCATCGCCGTGCGGGTGGTACTGCATGGTCTGGCCAATCACGTTGGCCACCTTGTTGAAGCGGCCATCGTCCATCTCCTTCATGGCGTGCAGGATACGGCGCTGCACGGGCTTGAGGCCATCTTCCACGGCCGGCACGGCCCGCTCCAGAATTACGTAGCTGGCGTAGTCCAGAAACCAATTCTGGTACATGCCGCGCACGTTGTTCAGGTCGTGAATGACCTCGCCGGGGGCGAATTTGGCTTCCACTTCCTCCGCCTCGGCTGGCGAGTCGGGCTCAGTAGCAGGCTCGTGGTCGTCGGTGGCGGCGACCTCGCCACCATCCTCGTCGGCAGAGGCTTCGGCCCCAAACAGCGCCTGGGCTACGGTGCGCGTTGTCTCGGCGGCGTCCTGGTCCAAGGCGGAGGTAGCGGCCAGCGCCTCCCGCTCCCCGCCGGGCACGGCGCCCAGGTCAAAATCCAGCGAGTCGCCCGGCTGCAAATAATCGGGTTCGGAAGCGTGGGGGGCAGGAGTATCGGAAATAGCCACTGGCGAAAACGTAAAAAACGGCGAATTACCGTCAAAAGTACCGTAAAAATTGGCGCAAAACACCACTTTAGCAAGGATTCCCCCCTATGGAAAGTTCCCAATAATATTAGCCACGCAAGTTAGCACCCACTAATATAACTGGCACTCAGCTCCTGCGCAGGTGTCTATCAGGCCCAGGCTACGGGCAGCCCGGTAGCCACTACGGTTACCTACCTGCTCCGTACTGCGCCTTCTTGAAGCTTCGATTTCTTTTGGGGTTGAAGTGCTCTGGGCAGCCGCCAACTCACTCAAATACTACGGTGGGCGGCCCGCCCGCGCTGGCCGCAGTCAGTGCCCCTAGGTTCTGCTTCAGCTTACTAATGCTCAGCGGCAGCGGCCCCAGCATCTCAACTTCACCTATTCTTTATAAACTATCTTGCTTAGGCTCAGGCAGGCGATGCGCTGCACTAACTAAAAATAATTATCTCTAGCTTGTACTCAACCATTGGCAGGCTTGTTCGCAGAGAGCCAGCTCTTTCCCTGCTATTGCTAAAGTATAAATTTTAATTAGCAAAACGCAAAGATTGCGCAGCCTCAGCCAACAGCATATCTTGCATAAAAATCAAACACAATCTGGGTTTTGCACCATTCGCCTTCGCGTAGCTTTTGCTAGGCTGGGTTCGCATGACCTGCTTGCTTGCCGACACCCCGGCATTTTTTTACTCGTTACCCCTACTAGATGGCGCTACGCTTACCCGCTCGCTCTGCTTTCATTTTACGGCTTCTCCTACGGCGTAGCTGGGCCCTGCCCCTACTGGCTATCCTGCTGTGGGCCAACTGGGAAGCCCCCGAAATGCACCATTTTGTGCGCCCCGCCGACATGGCTGTGTGGCAGCTGGCGCCGCTGGCCAGCCCGGCCGCCGCCCAGGCGCTCTCTACGCAACTCGCCACTGAGCCGGGCGTATCGGCCTGCGCCGTGAGCCCGCGCACCAACTGCGTAGCCTTCGTGTACCACCCCGAGGAGGTGACGCCGGCGGCGCTCTACCAAGCCGTAGGCCGCCACGGGGGGCGCATCCTGACGCACCCCCTGGCCAACGCCCCGAAACCGGCCATTCGGCAGTGCCCCATCCCGGTAGGCTACCTGCTGTGGCTCGACCAGGTGCGGTTTGCCCTTAACGTGCGGCGGTTTTTCGTGTCGGTATAAATCCCTTTCCTTGCCTTTTGGCCGTCGGTAGCTGCCCGCTTTTGCGTGGGCCGGCGTACTGGCACGCGCAACATATTGCTTTCCCTTTCTTCTCACGTTACCTTTTTTATGCTGAAACCTCGACTCTCCCTCGCCAGCGCCCTGCTGCTGACTACTACGTTGCTCACCACAGCCTGCGGTTCGAAAGACCCGCAACCCACCCCTGCCTCTACCACGCTCTACACGCGCATGGGCGGCAAAACGGCGATGGAAGGCGTAACTGACCAACTCGTAGCTAATATTAGCGCGGAGATTGGCCAGGGCCCCACCCTTTCTAAAATGGAGCGCTCACACCGCCCTATGCTCGACGCCATTTCCAGCCAGAACGGCCAACCTGCCACCGACCCCACCCGCCTGCAACGCCTGCGCAACAACGTGGTAGACCAGTTTACTGACATCACCGGCGGCCCCCTCAAGTACACGGGCAAGTCGATGCTCGTGGCGCATACCGGCATGGGCGTCACCAATGCCGAGTACACCGTTTGGCGTGGGCTGCTCGACAACTCCTTGACGACCAACAAAGTCAGCGCTGCCGACAAGGCGCAGTTTACGGCCCTGATTGATGCTATGAAGGGCGACGTGGTGAACCACTAGCCTGCCCTACGCAACAGCCCCAAAAAAGGCTCCCCAACTACTGGGGAGCCTTTTTTGGGGCCTGTTTGCTGGGGCTGGGCTACACTAATTCGATTTCGGCTACGGGCAGCACGTCGCTCGTTACCAAGTCCTTTTCGAGGCGCAGGTTGTCGATGATGAACTCCTGGCGGGCCGGGGTATTTTTGCCCATGTAGTAGGCCAGCACCTGCTGAATGCTGCGGTCGGACTGCAAAATCACCGGCTCCAGCTTGATGTTTTCGCCGATGAATTTGCCGAACTCGTCGGGCGAAATCTCGCCCAGGCCCTTGAAGCGCGTTACCTCGGGGTTGCGGCCCAGCTGGCGCATGGCGGTTTGCTTTTCCTGCTCGTTGTAGCAGTAGATGGTTTCCTTCTTGTTGCGCACCCGGAAGAGTGGCGTTTCGAGGATGTAGACGTGGCCGTTGCGCACGAGGTCGGGGAAAAACTGCAAAAAGAACGTGAGCAGCAGCAGCCGGATGTGCATACCGTCCACGTCGGCATCGGTGGCTACTACCACGCGGTTGTAGCGCAGGCCTTCGAGGCCCTCCTCGATATTAAGGGCGTGCTGCAAGAGGTTGAATTCCTCGTTCTCGTACACAATTTTCTTCTTGAGACCGAAGCAGTTGAGCGGCTTACCGCGCAGGCTGAACACGGCTTCCAGCTCCACGTTGCGGCTCTTGGTGATGCTGCCGCTGGCCGAGTCGCCCTCCGTGATGAAGAGCGTGGTGAGCTGCTCTTTCTCAGCGCCGTCCTTCACGTTTTCGCCCAGGTGAAAGCGGCAGTCGCGCAGCTTGCGGTTATGCAGGTTGGCTTTTTTGGCGCGCTGGTTGGCCAGCTTTTTCACGCCGGCCATGTCCTTGCGCTCGCGCTCGCTCTGCTCGATGCGCTTGCGCAGGGCGTCGGCGGCCAGGGGATTTTTGTGCAGGTAGTTGTCGAGGTTTTCCTTGACAAAATCGAGAATGAAGCCGCGCACCGTGCGCGAGCCCTCGGGCTCCATGTTGATGCTGCCGAGCTTGGTTTTGGTCTGGCTCTCAAACACCGGCTCCTGCACCCGGATGGAAATGGCGCCGATGATGCTGGCCCGGATGTCGGCCGCATCGTACTCCTTCTTGTAGTGCTCGCGCACGGTTTTTACCACCGCCTCGCGCAGGGCCGCCAGGTGGGTGCCACCCTGGGTGGTGTACTGGCCGTTCACGAAGGAATAATATTCTTCGCCGTAGTCGTTGCCGTGGGTCAGGGCCAGTTCGATGTCCTCGCCTTTCAGGTGAATAATATCGTAGCGGCGGGTTTCGGCGTCGGTTTTGTCGCGCAGCAGGTCGAGCAGGCCGTGGTCCGACACGAATTTCTGCCCGTTATAATAAATGGTAAGGCCCGCATTGAGGTAGCAGTAGAAGCGAATCTGGTTTTCGAGGTACTCCGGGATGAAGCGGTAGTTCTTGAAAATCGTGTCGTCGGGCTGAAACGTGATGAGCGTGCCGTTGCGCTGGCTGGTTTTAATGGGCGTCGGGTCGTTCATGAGCTGGCCCTGCGAAAACTCGGCCGCCTTGAGCTGGCCCTCGCGCACGCTCTGCACCAAGAAGTGGCTGCTGAGCGCGTTTACCGCCTTGGTACCCACGCCGTTGAGGCCCACCGACTTTTGAAAAACCTTGCTGTCGTACTTGCCGCCGGTGTTGATTTTGCTCACCACGTCCACCACCTTGCCCAGCGGAATGCCCCGGCCGTAGTCGCGCACCTGCACCTTGCTCTCCGAGATTTTAATCTCGATGGTGCGGCCGTAGCCCATCACGTGCTCGTCGATGCAGTTGTCAATCACCTCTTTAACCAGCACGTAGATACCATCATCGTAGGCCGAGCCGTCGCCGAGCTTGCCGATGTACATGCCCGGCCGCAGGCGGATGTGCTCGCGCCAGTCGAGCGAGCGGATACTGTCTTCGTTGTAGTTGTGGGCGGGGGCAGCAGGCAGGGTAGCACTCATGAGAATAATCGGGTAACAAAAAGCCAATGGCCAAGTAAAATAACGCCAAAAAACGCGGGAAACCAGCAGCCGGCCGGCCAGCCGCGTTAGCTTTTTTGGCCAATGCACTTAGCGAACACGCGGCCGGGCCGCCCGGTTCGGCTGGGCGGCGGCCAACGTGCCCGGCCCGTTTGCGTAAGCGGCCCAACCTCCACTGTCTCAATCACTAGCTACCCAGCTTATCAACCCAATGTTACCTCCTGCCAATCAGTTTAATACCCCGCGCAATGTGCCGGGGGCAGCGCTCAATCACGCCCCGGCGCAGGTCAAGCAATCTCCGGTGGTGCACTACACCTTTATGCTGGTGGGGCTCTCGCTGCTGGTTTTTGTGCTGCATAAGCTCGATAACCTGCTGCTGCCGCTACTCTACGCCATCCTGCTGAGCTTGCTGCTCATGCCGCTCGTGACCAAGCTCGAAAGCTGGAAGTGGCCCCGGATGCTGGCCATCGCCACCACCATTCTGCTCGTTATCGCCAGCCTGGCCGTGCTGGTGTATTTGTTTGGCTCGCAGATAATCGGTCTGCGCAATGAGATTCCGCTCATCCAGACCAAGCTGGTGGCGTACTTCGACCAAACGCAGCAGGTGCTAAGCCACCGCTTCGGCTTCCAACCCATCAGCCACGACGAGATTATCAACTCCTCGCTCGACACGGCCCGCAAAGACGCCAGCAAGTACCTGGGCTCCACGCTCAGCACCACCATCGGTGTGCTGAGCACCCTGACGCTGGTGCCGATTTATATCTTCTGCTTTCTCTACTACCGCGACCACCTGCGCCAGTTCATGTTCCGCTTCGTGGAGCCCGATAAGCGCACCACCGTGCTGCACACCGTCGATAATATTCAGAATGTGGTGCAGGGCTACATGACCGGCCTGCTCACGGTTATCGTGCTGGTGTCGATTATGAACGCCGTGGGACTGCTGCTGCTGGACGTGAAGTACGCCATTTTCTTCGCCGTTTTTGCCTCCGTGCTGGCCGTTATTCCCTACGTCGGCATCACGGTGGGCTCCATTATTCCGGCGCTCATCACGTTTGTGGAGAGCGGCTCGCCGGGCCGGGGCCTGGCCGTTATTGCCGTGTTTATGGGCGTGCAGGTCATTTCGGATAACATCCTGTCGCCCATGATTACGGCCTCCAAAGTGAGCCTGAACCCGCTCACCGCCATCATCGCGCTCATTTTGGGCGGTGAGCTATGGGGCACGCCGGGCATGATTCTGAGCGTGCCCATCTCGGCCGTTATCAAGGTGGTGCTCGATGCCAACAAGGGCACCGAGGCCTGGGGCTTCCTGCTGGGTGACGTGGGCGACGGCGAGGCCACTAAAAAAGACCCTACCGACGACCGGGGCTTTGTGGCCAAGCTGCTCGACCGCCTGCGCGGCAAGCAGCCGGAACTGGCCGCTGCTGAGCCGCAGCTGCCCACTATGTCGGCCACGCGGCGCGCCCAGGCGGGCCAGGGCAACGTGTAAAATTTGGGTCAATTACGCGCCCGGCTAGCCTCACGTTGGCAAAGGCGCGTATAGCACCCCACGACGGTAGCCCCTGGCGGCCGGCGTTTCTCCTCTACTTTAATTCCACAGAAATCATGGCTAACGAAACCATTGCCCGCGCCCTCACCGATATCCTCAACCTGAACCGCACCTCGGTAAAAGGCTACCAGGAGGCCGCCGAAGAAGTAAAAAACGCCGACACTAAAGCCAAACTGAGCCAGTTTTCGCAGCAGCGCGCCGGCTTCGTATCGGACCTGGAAGGCTACGCCAAGCAGTACGGCATTGATGCCGCCGACACGAACACGGTCGAAAGCCTGACCACCGACGCTGCCGCCGCCGTGCACCGCGGTTGGATTAACATCAAGTCGGCCATCACCGGAGCTGATGACTCGGCTGTGCTCGAAGCCGCCGAAACCGGCGAGGCTTCGGCCTTGAAAGCCTACGAAACCGTGCTGTCGTCGAATGACGTACCGGCCGGCGCCAAAACGGTATTTCAGCAGCAGCACGATGCCATTCTGCAAGCCAAAAACTGGCTGACGCAAAATAAAGCCAAGTAGCTTATTACTGGTTAATTGGCTAATGGTTAGCGGTTAATAATCGAACGTCAATCATTCGCTGTTAACCATTGATTACTGATAAAAAGCCCGCTGGAGCAATCCGGCGGGCTTTTTTGCGTGCGAGCCGCAACTAACGGGCGCCCTAACTTTGTTAGCACTGCTCCCCTCCTAGCCCCGCGCCTTTGTACGCCATCATTGACCTTGAAACCACCGGCGGCCAGCCCGCCAACGACCGCATCACGGAATTGGCCATTTTCGTGCACGACGGCCAGCGGGTGGTGGACTCCTACACCACGCTGGTGAATCCCGGCCGCGCCATTCCGCCCTTCATCACCCAGCTCACAGGCATTACCAACGACATGGTGGCCGATGCGCCGCGCTTTCATGAGGTGGCCCGCAAGGTGGTGGAAATGACGGAAGGCTGCGTATTCGTGGCCCATAACGTGCGCTTCGACTACTCGTTTCTAAAGAAGGAATTTGCCGACCTTGGCTACAACTACTCGCGCAAAACGCTGTGCACCGTGCGCTTGAGCCGCTCGCTGATACCCGGCCAGCCGAGCTACAGCCTGGGCAAGCTCTGCCAGAATATCGGCATCCAGCTTGAAGGCCGCCACCGCGCCGCCGGCGACGCCGAGGCCACCGCCGTGCTCTTCGACCGCCTGCTGAAAATAACCCAGGCCAGCGACGCCCAGGAAGCCAGCGACGCTGACGCCCTGGCCCGCGTGGATGCCCTGGCCCCCGCCGGCCGCAGCGCTACCGCGCCCAGCCCCGACAAAAAGCCCAGCCCGCGCCGCGTGGCGGCGATGGCCCAGGCTATCAAAACGGCCCTGCTGCCGCCGTTGCTCACGCCCGAAAAAGTGGCTGCGCTGCCCCAGGAAACCGGCGTGTACTACTTCCACAACGAGGCCGGCGAGGTTATCTACGTGGGCAAGAGCATCAACATCTACAAGCGCATTCAGCAGCACTTCGCGGTGGATGTGAAGTCGCGCAAGAGCCTGGATTTTAAGAACTCCATTGCCGACATTACTTGGGAGCTGACGGGTTCCGAACTGGTAGCGCTGCTCTACGAGTCGCACCTCATAAAGCAGCTCAAGCCGGCCTACAACCGGGCCCAGCGGCGCTCGGTATTCCCGGCGGGCATCTACCTCAAAACCGACGACAACGGCTACAAGTGCCTCTACTACGGCCGCGCCGACGCCCGCAACTCGGAGGTGCCCATCATCGCGCTCGGTAACCAGTACAAGGCGCAGGGCTTTCTCTACCACAAGGTGGCCAAGTATAACCTCTGCCAGAAGCTGTGCGGGCTCTATAAAACGCCGGGCGCCTGCTTCGACTACCAGGTACACCGCTGCCAGGGCGCCTGCGTGGGTCAGGAAGCCCCCGAAACCTACAACCTGCGCGTGGATGAGGCCATCGACAGCATTACCTACGAGCACGAGTCGTTCGTGGTCATCGGCCCCGGCCGCCGGGCCGATGAGAAGTCGTTGGTCGTGATTGAGAACGGCCGCTACGTGGGCTTTGGCTACGTGGATGAAACCTTCACGGCGCGCAAGCTGCGCGACTTCCGCGACGCGGTGCAGCAGTATTCTGATAACAAGGACGTGCAGCAGATTATCCGCAACCACGTGCGCACCAAGCGTAAGGGTGAGCAGGTCAAGGTATTCAGTTGAGATGTAGCGCGAAGTTTTCGCTTCGTGCTACTTGGCCCGCCAGCTCACCAGCAGGCCGGGGGTGTTGCCGGGCAGCAGCGTGGGGCTCAACTGCCACTCGGCCTTGGCGGGCTGGGGTAGGTTCAGGCCCACGCTGGGCCGGTCGGCGGGGTGGCGGCCCCAGCGGTGGCGGTGGCTCAGGTAGGCCAGGTGCGCCGACAGGATGCCCACGCCCGCGCCGGCCAGCACGTCCGATTCCCAGTGCTTGTTATTCAGCATCCGAAATGCGCCCACGGTAGTGGCTACGGCGTAGGCTCCCACGCCATACCACTGGCTTTTGTCGCGCAGCTCGGTGTGCACGATGCTGGCCGCCAGAAACGCCTGCGCCGTGTGGCCCGACGGAAACGAGCGGTAGTCGGAGCCATCGGGCCGCAGGTGGTGGGTGGCGCGCTTGGTTACTTCCACCACACCCAGCATCAGCGCCTCGCTCTTTACCAAGATGAGCGCCAGGTTAGTGCGGTCGTTGTGGCCTTCGACGCCGAAAGCCAGCACCGCGCCCAGCTCCAGGTAGGGCACAAACTGCCCGTAGTCGTCGAGGTGGCTGCGGAAATCTGGAAAGTTGCGCTGCAAATCAACCTGCGCCCGGCGCGACGAGTAAAACCCGTGGTCGTCGTACACGCTGAGGCCGTAGCCGATGAGCACGGCCGGCACCACGCTGGCGCGCACCAGCTTGCTACGGTACCAGGGCTGGGGCGCGGCGCCGGGCGGCGTTTGGTACTTGTGCAGGGTGGTGTCGGCGGGCAGGGTTTGGGCAGGTGCGGGGCGGGCCAGCAGGCCCAGCGCTAGCACCGCCCCCGTGGGGCGCAGCAGGGAAAGCGTCATGGTGGCACAAAGAAAAGAGCGGGCCGGCTGCCGCCGACCCGCTCCTGCCCACAACTACCGGCACGCCGCTACTTGGCTGGCTCGGCCAGGGCCTCTTTGCTGAGGCTGGCAGCGTCTTTTACCACCACTTTGGTGCCGTCCTTCAGCGTTTTAGACACGGCGCGAAACGGGCCGCTGGCTACCTGCGTGCCCGCCGCCAGGCCGCTCACGATTTCGATATTCTGGAAATCGCTGATGCCGGTTTTGACGGGCGTCAGCACCGCCTGACCGTCTTTTATCACAAACACCACTTCCTCAATCTTCGCCTTCGGGGCGGGCTTGCTGGCATCGACAACGGTAGCCGTGCCCGCGGCGCGGCCACCGGGCCCACCGCCACCCGTTGCCTGCTTGACCGCCGCCGAGTCGGAGCGGGTCGTGACGGCGGCCAGCGGCACGCTCAGCACGCCGGCCTTGCGCTCGGCAATGATATCGACCGAGGCCGTCATGCCGGGCCGAAACGGCACCGTGGCGTGGCCGTTGGGGCCGGCCTTCACGAGGTGGCGGTAGCTCTCGGGCAGCAGGCGCACCCGTACCTCAAACTCAGTCACGGCTTCGGCCGTGAGCGCGTCCTTGGCCGTGTTGGCAATGGCCGTCACGATACCCCGAAACTTCTCATTCTGGGTGGTGTAGGAGTCTACCTCCACCTCGGCCGAGTCGCCGAGCTGCACCCGGATGATGTCGTTCTCGTTCACGCTCACCCGCACCTCCATGTTGTTGAGGTTGGCAATGCGCATGATTTCGGTACCCGCCATCTGGGTGGTGCCCACCACGCGCTCGCCCTTCTTCACGTTGAGCTTGCTCACGGTGCCGCTCACCGGCGCGTAGATGGTGGTTTTATTGAGGTTTTTCTGGGCCTCCTGCAAGCCGGCCTGGGCCGAGCGCACGGTGCTTTGGGCAGCCGTTATTTGCGCCCGAATGGCCTTCAGCTGCTCCTGCGAGGCATTGTAGGCGGCCTGGGCGGCCTCGTAGTCGGCCTGCGAAATGACCTTTTGCTTGTACAGCGACGCCTGGCGGCGGTAGGTCAGCTCGGTTTGCTTGGCGTTGGCGGTTTGCTGTTGCAGCTGGGCTTCGGCCTGGCCCACGTTGGCGCGCTGGGTACCCACGGCGGCGCTCTGCTGGCTCACCATAGCCAGGTAGTTGTCGGGCCGGATGCGCAGCAGCAGCTGGCCCTTCTTCACGGAGTCGCCCTCGTGCACGTACAATTCGGTGATTTCGCCCGACACGTCGGGCGAGATTTTCACTTCCGTTTCGGGCTGCACCTTGCCCGAGGCACTCACCTTTTCGACGATGGTGGCCGGGCCGGCGGCGGCGGCCGTTATTTCCTGGCCAGCGGGCTTGCCCACCCAGCCTTTTTTCTTGGCCACCGTGTAGCCACCGAGGACCACGACTACGAGCGCTACTAAAATGAGAAGGAGTCGATTGTTCTTCATACGGAGGTAGGATGCGGGAGCCAAGAAGTATAAGTCATTGGCTGCCAGCGGCGCACCTCCTACTTTTCACTTCGCTACTCCCGACTGATTAAAGCGCCAGCGGCTTGCCCTGGTAAAAGTCCAGCACCTTGCGCCGGAAGATGAACGTGTACTTGGCCTGCAACTGGTTGGAGACGGCGTAGTTGAGGTTGTTTTTGGCGATGTTGAACTCGGTCCCGTTGAGCAGGCCGTTGTTGAAGCGGATTTCCGAGTTGCGCTGCGTGAGAGTGAGCGCCGCCACCTGCCGCTTGGCGGCGGCGTATTGCAGCTGGGCGGCGCGGGCGTCGGCGTAGGCCTGCTCGATGCTTTGGCGCAGGGTGAGGCGGGCCTGCTCGGCCTGAAGCTGGGCCTGCTCGGCGGCGATGATGGTGCGCTGCACATTGGTGCGTACCTGCAAGCCGTTGAGAATGGGCACGCTGAGGGCAAACTGCACCTGCTGGCCCAGATTCTGGTTGAGTTGGTCCCAGTAGCCCTGTGATAGGCTCGTTACGTTTCGCTGGTAGGTTACCACATTCAGCGGCGTGAGCGGCGCGCCTGGCGTGCCGGGGTTCTGCACGAAGAAGGTGGTGCGCCGGGCCGTCGAGTCGCCGCCAATCTGCGACACGGTGCGGGCTGACGAAAAGCCACTGAACACGCTACCAGCCAGAATTAGCCGCGGGTAATAGGCGCCGCGCGCCAAGTCGATGGTGCGACCGGCGCTGAGCACCCGCAGGTCGGCTGCCTTGATTTCGGGCTGGCGGGTGGCCGCGCCCTGATATACGTCGTTGGTATTCAGCGCCAAGGTGTTTTCCTCGTCGGGGTCGGGCAGGTCAGGCACCTCAATCTGAAAGTCGGGGTTGGCGGCCGGGTCCAGATTGAGCTGTTGCAGCAGGTTGAGGCGGGCAATAGTAGCCTGGTTTTGCGCGGTAGTCACGTTCAGTTCATCGGTAGCCAGTTGGCTCTGGCTGTCGAGCAGGGTGCTTTCCGGAATGCTGCCGGCTTTCAGCAGCAGCTTAGTGCGGGCAATCTGCTCTTGGTCACGCTGCACGTAAAACTGATTAGCGCGCACTAGCTCCTGGGCCAGCACCAGCTGCAAAAACAGCGAGGCTACGTTGAGGCGCAGGTCGTTGCGGGCCTTTTGCACGTCGGCCTCGCTGGCCTGCAGGTCAAGGGCATTGCGCCGGATGGTATTGCGCAGCTGAAATCCTTGAAAAATAACCAATTGCGAATTTCCCGAGAAGTTATTGGAGCGCACCGTCTGGCTCTGAAACTGATACGTAAGCGGGTTAACGCTAGTGCCATACTGCCAAGCCTGGGAAGCGCTAACGTTGGCCGTGGGCAGCATCGCTGCCTTGCTCTGGCGCAAAACCTGGGCATTGCTGCGCACCGTAAGCTGGTTGATGCGCACGCCGATGTTGTGCTCCAGCGCATAGTCTACGGCGCGTTGCAGACTCCAGGGGCCGGTGGCGGCCGCGGCCGGGGTGGCCAGGGCCGCCGCCGGCGCCGAGGCCGGGCGGGCCGCTTGGTTGGTTTGGGCCGCCAGGGGCCCGGCGGCCAGCAGGCCCGCCAGCCCCAGGGCCGCCCGCAGCCGGTAAGTACTTGGTGCAGTCATAGGAAAAGAAAGAGCTAGGAAACAGACTGAAAAGGCCCACCACCCGGAAAACGTGGCGCCGCCCCGGGTATTCTGGCCGGCCCGCCGGGCGGGGCGCAGGCCGTACATCGCTGGGCGGGCCGGCGCATTACCAGGCTTCACGGCATTTTCACGCTGAGTATCAGGCAAAAATGCCGGTAGCTTACTCCAGAGTCGGAATGTAGGTAATGCGCTGCACCCAGCTTAGCTGGCGCAAGTAAGCGAGGGTGAGGTCTTTAATCGGGCTATCCATCTCGATAAATTGCCGGGCGGCCTCGTTGCGCCCCTTGCGCGACACAAACATGGTGGCAATGTTGCAGTCGTCGTGGGCAATGACGGAGGCAATGAAGGCGATGGAGCCCGGCACGTCGTGGGCGTCGATGATGAGCGTGTGCAGCGCGCCCGAGAAGTCGCAGCCAAAGCCGTCGACCTCCACAATGCGGATGACGCCGCCGCCCCGGCTCTGGCCCACCACCTCCACACGGTGGCCGTCGGGGCCGGTGAGGTTGAGCTTGATGGTATTGGGGTGCAGCGTGGAGGCGTTGCCCACGCTCTGAAACGTGTAGTGCAGCCCGGCTTCGGCCGCGTGCTCAAAGGCCGTGCGGATGCGGGTATCGTCGGGGGCGTAGCCCAGCAGCCCGGCCACAATGGCGCGGTCGGAGCCGTGCCCCTCGTAGGTGCGGGCAAACGAGTTGTAGAACGTGATAACTGCCGCGGTGGGCACGGCCCCCAGCACCCGGATGGCTGCCCGCGCAATGCGCACCACGCCCGCCGTGTGCGACGAGCTGGGCCCAATCATCACGGGCCCTATCATGTCAAAAATGCTGGATTTTTCGGCCACTTATGGTAGGTAGTTAAGGCGGTAAAAACGCTTGTCCTTGCGAGCACGGCGCGGCAATCGCACCTGAACGAAATCGTGCAGGGTGTCGTCCGGGTGCGATTGCCGCGCTGCGCTCGCAAGAGCAGACGACTGCTGGTGCGTTGCTTAGTAACGCCCAAAAGTAGGGGGCTGGCGGCCTTTGCCCGGCGCCCGGCCGGCCCTGCCGATATTTGCCCCGCACCCACTCCCCTGCCGATGGCTCCTTCGCCCGCTTCTCCTACCTCCGCCGAGGCCGAGTTTTCGCCCGCCGTGCTGGCCCAGCTGCGCCGCCTGCAAGCGCGCTACGCCCCCGCTGGCCAGGACCTGGCCGCCTACCTCGAAGGCTTGTATCACGCTGACTACGTGAATTATTGGGACTACATTGAGCTGGATACGCTGCTGAGCCTGCAACGCCCGCTCACCAAGTTTCCGGACGAAAAAATCTTCATCATCTACCACCAGATTACGGAGCTGTATTTCAAGCTCTGCCTCCAGGAATATGAGCAGCTAGGCGAGCTGGCCACCCCCACGCTGGGCGAGGTAGTGCTGCGCCTGGGCCGCGTAAACCGCTACTTCGAGAACCTCATCGACTCGTTCGACGTGATGGTGGACGGCATGGAGAAGGCGCAGTTTTTGCAATTTCGGCTGAGCCTGATGCCCGCTTCGGGCTTTCAGAGCGTACAATACCGCTTTATCGAAATCGCCAGCACGGCCCTCGAAAACCTGGTGCCCGAAGAGAAGCGCCGCCTGCTCGGCGATGCGCCCACCCACGAAGAATTTATGGGCTGCATCTACTGGCAGGCCGGCGCCACGGTGGAGGAAACCGGAGCCAAGGCCCTGACCCTGGTCGAGTTTGAGCGCAAGTACACCGGCCAGCTCGTGGCCCACGCCCGCCACTACGAGCACCGCAACGCCTGGGCCGTGGTGCAGCGCCTGCCCGAGGCCGACCGCCGCCACCCGCGCCTGCTGCGCACCCTCAAGCAGCTCGACGTAAACGTGAACGTCAACTGGCCGCTCATGCACTACAAGTCGGCGGTGCGCTACCTCCAGCGCGACCCCACCGACGTGCCCGCCACCGGCGGCACCAACTGGCGCAACTACCTTCCCCCCAAGTTTCAGCGCCGCATCTTCTACCCCCAGCTCTGGACCGCTCAGGAGCTGGAAGAATGGGGCAAAGGCTGGGTAGAGAAAGTGCTGGAAGAAATCAGCTAGGTTTACTCACCTGCATGAACCAGAAACCGCTGCTTATTCTCGACCTCGATGAAACGCTGATTCACGCTACAGCGACGAAAGTCAGGGACGATTTTGACTTTCAGATTTATCAGTATTTCGTTTATCAGCGTCCTGGGCTGGCTGAATTTTTGGCGCAATGCGCCGTGCATTTTCAACTAGCCGTGTGGTCGTCGGCCAGCGACGACTATGTGCGGGCTGTAGTAGGTCAGATTTTCCCCGCTGGCCTCACCCCAGTTTTTATATGGGGCCGTTCGCGCTGCACCCGGTTTCGCCTGCCCGAATTGGATGAATACGGCTTTCTGAGCTTCGACTACGCGAGCGGCTACGAATTTGCAAAGCGGCTCAAGAAAGTAAGGCGCCACGGTTTTGACTTAAAAAAGACGCTCATTGTGGACGACACGCCGGAGAAGGTCAGCCAGAACTATGGCAATGCGATTTATATCAAGCCCTATTTGGCCGGGCCTGATGACACAGAGCTGGCCCACCTAGCGCCCTATCTACTCTCTTTGAAAGACGCGGCAAACGTACGGACCATCGAAAAGAGGCATTGGCGTACAACCGATAACACGGCATAAAATACTTTTCTTACTCACTAGCCGCCACGGCGGGCTCCCACTTGGCTACGCCGCAGGTGGGGCAGGCGGTGGCGGGCGCCTGTGGGGCCTGCGCCACCCAGCCGCAGCTGCAACAGGCAAACTGGCCGGCCGCCGCGGGCTGAAGCCGGCGAAATTCGACGTCCCAGCCCGGCACCAGTGACAGGCCGGGCCGGGGGTTTTCTTCCTCTTCGACCAGGCTGAAGGTGCCGTTGGCTTCCATGTAGAGGCGGCGCACCTGGCCCAGGTGCTCCAAGCTTTTGCCGCGCAGCTGGGCATACAGGCGCTCGTGCGAGAGCACGGCGTGCTCCATCGCGGCCAGGTGCAGCACGCCATCGGCCACCAGGGTGATGACGTTGGCTTGCAGCGCGTGCTCTACCCGGGGGCGGCGAGCGGCCCAGTGCACCACCAGCCGCTGGAGCAGCACTACCACGGCCGCAATGACCAAGGGCGCCAGCAGGCCGCGGTCGGGCGAGAGAATGGGCAGGCCCACGGCCGCCGCCAGCGACACCAGCGCCGCCTGCTCGGTGCGGCTGAGTTGCCCGGCCATGCGCTTGCCCATGAGGCGCAGGCCCGTGAGCAACACCAGGTACAGCACCGTCATGCGGATGATTACCTCCAGCAAAAAGCTCCAGGGTGTGTCGCCCATTAGCAGGCGCGGCAAGTCAGTGGCGGACAGTAACATGGCTACGAACAAACGAGTACAACAAAGGCAGCACGCCGGGCACTAAGCAGCCGACGCGCTGGGGAGGTCGGGCCAGGGGCTTCTGGCCTGGCGCCCACGCTAGAGCGTGGCGGGCAGCCAATTATCGGCCTGGCAGCGGGGGCAATGGCGGCCGGCGTGGGCGGGCGCCTGGGCCGGGGCCAGGTGGCCGCAGGTGGCGCACACGCGGCGGCCGTGGGCGGGGCCGTCGGCGGCGGGCGGCGGGGCGTCGGCGCGGGGCCGCACGCTCAGGCCGGGCAGCGGCGCGGGCAGCTTATAGAAGCTCAGGCGGCCATTGGCTTCGAGGTACACCCGGCGCAGCTCGCCGAGGTGGGCAATATTTTGGTTGCGCAGCAGCCCAAATAGCTGCTCCTGCGACAGGGCGTGCTGCTGCATGGTGGGTAGCTCCAGCAGGCCATCACGCACCAGCAGCGACAAGTCGCCCTGCTCTACCAGTTCCACGGCGCGCGATTTGAAAGCCAGCCAGTTGACGAAGCGGTGCATGGCCAGGATAACTCCCAGCGCAGCCATGCTGGGCAGCAGGCCCATAGCCGGATTTTGCAGCCCACCCCCGATGATGGCCCCCAGCGTGAGCACCACCGCCAGCTCGCCAATTGAAAGCTGGCCCTTCATGCGGCGGCCCAGCAGGCGCATTATCAGGAGCATGCAGGCAAAAATCAGCACGGCCCGCACGGCTACCTCGATGGTAAAGGTGGGCGGCGCGCTGCCAAACAGCCACCGCTGCCAGTCGCCGAAGCTGATTTCTTCCTTTTTCATAACGCGATAGCCGGTACCCTGGGTGCTGGCTGAACGGCACGGCTCGTCCGTTGGTTGCCCCCGGCCCGCCATCTGGCCGGGGGTTGTGCGCAACCCCCGGCCGGGTTTTTGCGAACAGGCGAGTGGCCGGGCCGCTGGGTGCCCGCCCCTTTTCGCTGCCTATGCCTCTTTCTTTTCGCGCACTGCCCGTGCTGCTGGCTCTATTGGGGCCGGCCACCGCGCTGGCCCAAGCCACCATTTCACCCGACTCGCCCCTGCCCCGCCTGCTGGCCGAGCGCCAGGTGCTCACCCGGCAGTACGCCGACGCCAACGCCCAGCGCCACGGCCTGCTGGGTCTCAGCAATAAGCCTTCTAAAAAGGACTTGCAGGATGTGGTAGATGCCCTGCAAGGCATCGTCAACAAGGACGAGCAGATAGTGGCCGCCCTCAACCACACCACCCAGCAGGCCCAGACCACCGCCGCCCAGCTCCAAACTACTACGGCCACCCTCCAAAATACCAGCCGCGACGACCGCAACGTCACCGCCGAGCGCCTGAGCGAGTTGCAAAATGAGGAGCAGAACCTGCAAGAGCGCCTGCGCCAGGCCACCGACAAGCAGCGGGCCCTGCAAGCCGACCTGCACGAGGCCCAGCAGGGCCGCACCGTGCGCGATGGCCTAGTGGTGGCCCTGGCGCTGGCCTGCGCGGGGCTGGCCTTCTGGCGCCGGCGGCGCTAGCGGCCCACCGGCACGGCCACAGCCTGGCACGCGGCCAGCCAAGTGGTGGCCGCGCCTTCGTCCAGAAACCGGGCTACCTGCACGAGCGCCGCCGAGGCCGGCGCCACGGCGGGCAGCGTGCGCAGGTAGTCGGGTAGCACCAGGAAGCATACGCAAAGTGGACTGCCCAGCTCGCGCTGCACCTGCGGCAGCAGTTGCGGCACCACCCACTCGGGGCCATCGAGGGTGCGGCTGGTGCGGCGGCGGGCATCAATGAGCCAGTGGCCGCAGCCGTAGTGCAGGGCCGCCTGGCGCAGGGCGGCGTAGCCCTGGTGCAGCTCGGCCTCGGTGACGGAGTGCAGCCAGCGGCCCGTTAGCAGGCCCAGGTCGGGGCGGTAGGCTACTTCCAGAAACGCGGTAGAATACAGGTTTGAGCACATAGGCGGCAGGGGGCTTTTGGCAGAAAGAGGGTGGCTGGCATAGGCCCGGACTTACGAAGCCAACCCCGCCACTGGGTTGCCAAAAGTGCCCCTGAATCGGCCTTATTTCTGCCTTTTAATGAAAATTTAACCTTGTTAATCAGCCTATTACGGATAAATTCTACCCATTCCGGCCATAGTACCAAAGCGGGCCCGGCCGCCGGGCCGCCGCCGTTGCCATGCCCCTACCAGGCTGCCGGCAGCCGGAGCGGCGGCCCTACCTTGCGCCGCATGTCTTCGCTCTATCCTTTCAAAGTAGCGGCCGCCAAGGCCCCCGCCGACCCCGCCCGTCAGTTTGCCATCGTAGCCGAAGTGGAGGGGCTCGACGATTACCTCAAGGTGTTTGAGGACCACGGCTACGGCGGCCACGGCCCCTCGTGGCGCGAACACCTCGAAACTATCATCGAGGAGTTTGAGCCCGAACTGCTTGACCACCTGGAGTTTGACGAGGATGACAACACTTTCCTGGCCTACGCCGACAGCCCCGCTGCCGTGCGCCGGTTTATGGCCTGCGTGCTGCCCTACTTCGGCGATTTGGGTAAGCTCCGGCACTACCTCAGTCAGACTGACCCCGGCGATTTTTTTGAGTAGCCGCCCCACGCTCCACTGCTAACGCAGTACAAAGCCCGCCCCCAGGCCCGGCGCAACCCTGATAGCGCAGGCCGGCGCGGCGCCTTTGCTCGCCCGCCGGTTTTCTGCATAACTAGCTTCCGGGGCAGAGACCGGGGCGGGCCGCGTGGCCCCGCACGGGCTGGTCCAGCAGGAGGGGCATAGACCCGCACTGAGTACGTGAGTATCTTTGCCAGCGAGCGCCAATTGACAGCCAACCTGACGCAGCCCGCCTGCGCCCACCAGCAGATAGTCTTCCATGAATTCACCCGCAGCATCGCCCAAGTATACCTTAGCCTACTTAGCCTACGAGTTGGTGTCTACTAAATATCAGGCGATTATCTCTATCTACACGCTGCTGCACCAGGCGGGCGAGGCGGCTAAGGACCTTCAGTTCGTCATTTATACTGATACCGACACCAGTCTGTTTACCAAGCACCTGGCCGGCTTGCCCGTGCATTGCGAAGTGCTGACGAAAGCGCAGGTTAAAAGCTTTCGGGGCCCTTACAACTACGTATTTCGCATAAAGCCGCATATTATCCAGCACTGCTTCGCCAAGTACCATACATCGTTGCTGTACCTGGACACCGATACGTTCTTTCTGCGCAACCCGCTCCCGCTGCTGGCCAGCATCACGCCGGGGCACTCCATTATGAATATGGAGGAGTATAACTTTGTTGATGCCGGCACTGAGATGCTGCACTGGTTCCACCTGCGGCAGGCCTTGAAAAAGGACAGCTACGTGGTGCGGGGCACCAAAACCCAAATTCCGCTTTCGGCCATGATGTGGAATGCCGGCATTATGGGCATTAACTACGCCGATGCAAAGCTCGTGGACGATATCATCATCCTGAATGATGCCCTCTACGAAAAGGCCCAAACGTTTATCGTAGAGCAGTTTGCCGCCTCTTACGTCTTGCAGACGGGCACGCAGCTCAGTTCGTCGGAAGACTACATTGAGCACTACTGGCTTAAAAGCATCAAGAACACGTTTAACAAGGAGATACCCGGCTTTCTGGCCGCCAACGCGCAGAAGCAGGGGGCCGAGCTGTATCAGGCGGCATTCAGCTTTGCGCAGGCAACGACTACCGTGCACACCTCTTACCAGGAGCCCCTGCTGAGCCGGGTAAAGGGCCGCTTCAAAGCCATCGTTCAGGTGGCGCGCAAGGGCCATTTGTAAGCGTAGCGACTAACCTGCCGGCCCCGCTGCCCGCCCCAAAAACGGGTTGGCAGCGGGGCCTTACTACCTGAAAACGCATCGATACTGCATGTTAACTACTTGTGTAATAGGAGGAGCCGGATTCATTGGGCAAGCAGTAGTGGCGGAGCTGCTGCAACGCGGCGACCGGGCGGTGGTGGTGGTGGGCCGCGAAGAGCAGGCGCCTCATTTGCCGGCTGCGGTGCGCTACGTCACCCATCCGCCCGAAGCCACGGCCGAGCTTATCAGCGCCACGCTCAAAGACTGCGATGAGGTGATTGACCTGGCTTACGCGACGGTGCCGCAAACCAGCTTTCAGAACCCAGTAAACGATATTCTGGTCAACGTGCCGGAGGCCGTGCGGCTGTTTGAGCTGGCTGCCCGCTTGCCGCTCCGCAAGTTTGTGTGGATATCCTCGGGCGGCACGGTCTACGGGCCGGCCCAGTCGGTGCCCATTACGGAGGACCACCCGACCCGTCCGATTTCGCCCTACGGCATCACCAAGCTTACGCTGGAGAAGTATGCCTACCTCTACCACCACATGTACCAGTTGCCCATCGTGTGCGTGCGGCCCGCCAATGCCTTCGGTGAGGGCCAGCGGGCCTACGCCGGGCAGGGCTTCATCGGCACGGCCATCGCCTCGCTGCTGGATGGGCGCGTGCTGAGCCTGTTTGGGAAGGAGGGCACGGTGCGCGACTACTTGCACGTGCAGGACATGGCGCGGGGCATCGTGGCCGCCCTGGTCGATGGGCACCCCGGTGAGGTTTATAACCTGGGTAGTGGCCAGGGCTATAGCAACCGGCAGGTGCTGGACGTGCTGCTGCCGCTGGCGGCGGCGCAGGGGCTACAGGCGCACTTGCAGCTATTGCCCGAGCGGCCGTTCGACGTTAAAGTCAACGTCCTGGACAGCACTCGGCTGGCTACGGATACCGGCTGGCGGCCCCTCACTTCGTTTGAAGAGCAACTGCACCAAACCTGGAACTGGTATCTGGCCAACTACGTGCGGCTTCCCAACGCCCCCCTGCCCCGGCCCGTAAGCTAGGCCGGTAGCCGGTTGGAGAATGCTTCGGGGCGAGGTGGGCACCGGGTACGGGCCCGCAGAAGCCACCCCGGCTACTGACGGACCGGCACGGGAAAGTTATTTTTTTCGCCTTCGCGCCTGTTCCGCGCAGCTTTTGCGGCGCCAGTGAGGTGGAGGCTGCCCCACTGGCCACCCTAATTTACTGGTTTATGATGCACCGCCGCGCGTTTGTGCGGGGCGCGGGCCTGGTGGCTCTCGGTCCTTTTTTGCCGCTTGCGCGGGCGGCTCGCGCGGCCCCGGCTTTGCCGGTGGTGCGGCCGGCCCCGGGGGAGCGGCGCTTCCATAGCGAGGCCGTAGAAGCTGCTATCGCCGCCTTTCAGCGGCAGGTGCCCGACGCCGAGCTGGGCTGGCTGTTTGGCAACTGCTTTGCCAACGCGCTCGATACCACCGTGACGCACACCACGCCGGGGGGCCGGCCCGATACCTTCGTGCGCCTCGGCGACCTCGACGTGATGGGGCTGCGCGATTCCTCTGCCCAGGTGTGGCCCTACCTGGCGCTGGCCCCGCACGATGCGGCCCTGCGCCAGCTCCTCGTGGGCGTGCTCAACCGCCAAGCGCAGTGCATCTTGCTTGACCCCTATGGGAGCACGTTTTACGCCGACCCTACCAAGGTGAATACCGAGGCGCCCAGCCAACCCGCCGCGCCGCCCGGCGTGCACGCGCGCCAGTGGAACCTCGACTCGCTCTGCTACCCCATCCGGCTAGCCTACCACTACTGGAAAACGACCGGCGACCAGCAGCCTTTTGACGCCCAGTGGCGCCGGGCGCTGGCCCTGATTGTGCAAACCTTCCGCGAGCAGCAGCGCAAAACCGGCCCCGGCCCCTACCACTACCAGCGCCCCACCCTGGACGCGGCCGACACCCAGGCGCTGACCGGCTATGGCTACCCAGCACGCCCGGGCGGGCTTATTGCGTCGGCCTTTGGGCCCGGCGATACGGCCACGCGGCTGCCTTTTCTGGTGCCCAGCAACTTCTTTGCGGTAGCCAGCCTGCGCCAGGCCGCCCTCATGCTCTACGACATCTACCACGAGCAGGCCGGCTACGACGAGCTGATGGCCCTGGCCGATGAAATTGCCCTGGCCCTGCGCCAGCACGCCCTCGTGGCGCACCCCACGCTGGGCCCGGTGTATGCCTACGAGGTAGATGGCTACGGCGGCCACACCCTGCTTGACGATGCCGGCGGGCCGGGCTTGCTCGCCCTGCCCTACCTGGGCGCGCTACCCCTCAACGACCCGCTTTACCAAAGCACCCGCCAGCTGGCTCTCTCCGCAGCTAACACGTTTTTTTACCAGGGCGCCGCCGAGGGCATCGGCAGCCTGCGCACGGGCGCCGGCTGGATTTGGCCGCTCGGCCTGGCCATGCGCGGCCTCACCAGCCCCGACGCCGCCGAAATCCGGGCCTGCGTGCAGGCCCTTAAGGCTACCCACGCCGGCACCGGCTACCTGCACGAGGCCTTTCACAAGGACGACCCTGGCCGCTTTACCCGGCCGTGGTTTGCGGCGGCCAACGCCCTGGGCGCCGAGTTCCTGTGGAAGGTATATAAAGAGCGGCCGGCGCTGCTGGGGTAGCGCAAAAATCAGCTACTGCCGGGAGGCCAACGCCAGCCGAAGCCGGCCGGCCCCGCAGGGTTTGCCGCTCCTTAGCCGGGCCAGCCCGGCCGGCTTTTAATCTCCATTATCCCCGGCTTTCGGCCACTCATTTCGCTTTTTCGTTGTTACCTATTCAACGAAAATCACTCCCCCGTCTTTTGTCGACTAAAACCCCCTCTCCCCACGCCGAGCCCTACGCCATTGAGCAGGAACTGCGCCGCGTGCAGGCGTTGCTCAAGCTGGAGCAACAAGAAGATTTAGAGCAGTTTAAGCTAAAGAATGCCAAAGCTACCGTGCAGGAGCGCCAGAAGCGCGGCCTCACGTGGTACCCCGTCACGATTACCAAGGAAGATGTGGGCTTCGGCGGCAAGGTGGTGCTGGAGCTGGAGCGGCCGGCCGGGCAGCAGGGCCTGCACCTATTTCAGGTGGGCAAAAACGCCGCACTGTTTGGCAACATCCCCGGCCGCTCGGCCACCGACCGGCCCACCCTGAGCGGCGTAATTACCAGCGTGCGGCGCAACAAGCTGCTGCTGGCCACTACCAAAGAAGACCTGCCCGACTGGGTGCTCGAAGGCGGCAAGCTGGGCATCGACCTCACCTTTGACGAGGTGAGCTACCGCGAGATGGACTACGCGCTGGGCAAGGTGATGGGCGCCTACGGCGACCGCCTGGCCGACCTGCGCGACATTCTGCTCGGGGCCAAGCCCGCCCGCTTCCGGCAGGAAAAGGCCGACGATTTATTCTACCCCAGCCCGCTCAATGAGAGCCAGTTGGCCGCTGTGCGCCACGTGCAGGCGGCGCAGGACGTGGCCATCATTCACGGCCCGCCCGGCACCGGCAAAACCACTACGCTGGTGCAGGCCATTCTGGAAACCATCCGGCGCGAGCGGCGCGTGCTGGTGTGCGCGCCCAGCAATACGGCCGTGGATTTGCTGACCGAAAAGCTGGCCGAGCGCGGCGTCAACGTCATTCGCATGGGCAACCCCAGCCGGGTGTCGGACCTGCTGCTAGAGCACACCCTCGATGCGCAGGTGATGGCCCATAAGCGCTACGGCGAGCTGCGCTCGATGCGCCAAACCGCCGAGCAGTACCGCGAAGAAGCCGGCAAGCACACCAAGCACTTTGGCTGGGAGGAGCGCGAGCAACGCCGCCACCTCAAGGAGGAAGCGCGGGCGCTGCACCAAGAGGCCGATGGCCTGGAGCGCTACATTACCGAAGACTTACTGGACCAGGTGCAAGTGATTACCTGCACCTTGGTGGGCGCCTCAAACCGCAATATCCGCCACCTTACGTACGAAACGGTGTTTATCGACGAGGCGGCCCAGGCCCTGGAGCCGGGCTGCTGGATACCCATCGCCAAGGCGGGCCGCGTGGTGCTGGCCGGCGACCACCAGCAGCTGCCGCCCACCGTGAAGAGCGAGAAAGCTGGCGCCCTGCGCGAAACGCTGTTTGAGAAGGCCATCAAGCGCCAGCCCGAGGCCAGCCGGATGCTGGAAGTGCAGTACCGGATGCACGAGCAGATTATGCAGTTCTCGTCGGAGCAGTTTTACGAAGGCCGCCTGGTGGCCGCGCCCACCGTGGCTCACTCGGGCCTGGAAGCCTACGACCTGCGCTTTGCCCCCGACCTGCCGGTGGAATTTCTGGATACGGCGGGCTTTGGCTTTCAGGAGATTACCATCCCGGAGAGCCGCTCTACGGCCAACCCCGAGGAGGCCGACCTGCTGCTCCGGCGCCTGGCTCAGTTGCTAGAGCCCTACGACCAGGCCGACCACGAGCGCGACCCGCTCAGCATCGGCGTCATCGCGCCCTACCGCGCCCAGATTAACTACCTCAAGGATGCGGTGGAGGAAAACGACGAGCTGAGCGGCCTGCTGCTGCACCGGCAATTGAGCGTAGGCACCGTTGATTCCTTCCAGGGTCAGGAGCGCGACATTATCGCTATCAGCCTTACGCGCAGCAACTCGCACGGCGAAATCGGCTTCTTATCCGATATCCGGCGCATGAACGTGGGCATGACCCGTGCCCGCAAAAAGCTGCTGCTCGTGGGCGACTCGTCCACGCTGGGCTCGCACCCATTCTACAAGGCTTTTCTGGACTACGTGGAGCGCGTGGGCGGCTACCGCACCGCCTGGGAGTTGCAGGACTGAGTGCTTAACACACTATAAATGAACGTCATGCAGACCGCAGGGAATCTCATCGCTCGCATCGCAAGGAGAATATCCTGATGGCGCGAGCGAGATGCTTCCCTGCGGTCTGCATGACGTTCTTTATGAATGATTTACTAGGCTACTTCAAATCAATTACTGACTCGGTGTGCGGGGCATCCGACTTGGTATTTACGAATTTCTTATCCGGCTTGTCATAGTCCGAGATGAGTAGCTGCTTACCCTTGAGCAGCACCTCGGCGGGCTGGTCGAGCTTGCCGCCGGCGCCGTTGGTGTCGCCATTGCGAGCCAGCACGGTGTGGGCGTTAGTTTTCAAATCGACCACGTCAATCGAGTTGAGGCGCGACACGCAGACGTACGCCTTGTCGGTGGCGCGGTCGATAACCAGGCCGTCAATGCACGGGATTTTGGGGCCAGCTACCGGCACAGTTTCTTGGCTGGCAAAGCTGCCGTCGGGCTTGAGCGTGACGCGGTAAAGCGTGCCATCGCCGTACGAGCCGGTGTAAAGGCGGCCCTGGCTGTCGAAGTCAATGCCATCGGCGCCGTTATCCACCTCCGTCTCGTTTACGGTAGTGGTGAACATAGTCAGCACGTGCGCATCCTTGGTCTTGGGCTTCAGGTGAATGGGCGCCTTATTCAGCTCGGCCAGCGTAAAGCGAAAAATGGCGCTGCCCTTGTCGTTGTCGGGCAGGTCCCACTGGCTATCGGTTACGTACAGGTTATTGCCTTTCCACACCACGCCATTGGCCAGGGCAAAGTTATCGACCACCGTTTCGATGGCGCCGGGCTTGCCGTTGGCCATGCGCACCCGCATCAGGCGCGACTTAAAATTCTTGCTGTTTTCGTACTGATTTTCAGCGTAATATAAGTTACCATCGGGCCCCACGGCCAAATCCATTGGGGTCGCCTTTTTGGTAGTCGGCTCGGGCGGCAGGTTGTTGATAAATGGCTTATAGCTGCCCTCCACCAGCTCCACAATGCGGGCCGGGTACTTGTTGTCGGCCAGGTTGGGCACAGACAGGAACACGCGGCCATCGGGGGCCAGCGCCAAGCCGTCGGGAGTATTAAGTGAGTCGGGGAAGGTAGCCAGCAGGCGCGGCGTGGCGCCCTGGGTGGCACTGTCGGTTTTGACCTGCGCCTCGGCCGACTTGTCGGTGGCGTTGGCGACGGCGTCTTTTTCGGCCGACTGCTGCGGGCCGCAGCCAGCCAGCAGGCCAGCACTTAGCACGGCTGTAGCCCAGCCGTAATGTGAGTTTTTCATGAGTAATAAATTGATACCTACGTAAGCTGCCCGCCTTACGCACCGGGCAAAGCCGGGGTTATCTCACTCAGACGTTGTGCTTCGCAATCAGCTTTTTTTGGGTATTTATAGGCTCGTCCTTATGCAGCCGCTAGAGGTTTGCCAGCCAGTTGCTACGCGCGGCAGTGGGCTCTCGGTGCGAGGCATTGTGCTCATTCAGTAGGCTTTTCAAAGCAAACTATACCCTTACTAACCCGTTTGGTAAACCAGTTCTTACCCGGTTCCTTATTCCTTTTCCCAATGTCCGATAAACCCCTAGCCAAGCAGACCCACGAAGACGTGGTAGGCAACCCCAAGACCGACGAGCTGGCCCAAAACCGCGAAGACGGCTATGGCACATTCTTGACGACCAACCAGGGCCTGCGCGTCAACGACGACCAGAACCAGCTCAAGGCTGGCGAACGCGGCCCCACCCTGCTCGAAGACTTTCTCTACCGCGAGAAGATGACGCACTTCGACCACGAGCGCATTCCGGAGCGCGTGGTGCACGCCCGCGGCGTGGCTGCTCACGGCTACTTTGAAGCCTACGATGACAACGCTAACCTGAGCCGCGCCGCGTTTTTGCAGCCCGGCGCCGTGACGCCGGTGTTTACCCGCTTTTCCACGGTAGCCGGCTCGAAAGGCTCTAGCGACATGGCGCGCGACGTGCGCGGCTTCGCCGTGAAATTCTACACCGAAGAAGGTGTGTATGACCTGGTAGGCAATAACATCCCGGTGTTTTTCATCCAGGACGCCATCAAGTTTCCCGACTTCATTCACGCCGTGAAGCCGGAGCCGCACAACGAGATTCCGCAGGCCGCCTCGGCCCACGACACGTTCTACGACTTCGTGTCGCTGAACCCCGAGACCACGCACATGCTGCTGTGGGTGATGAGCGACCGCGGCCTGCCGCGCAGCCTGCGCATGATGGAAGGCTTCGGCATCCACACCTTCCGCCTCGTAAACGCCGAGGGCAAGGCGCGCTTCGTAAAATTCCATTGGAAGCCGCTGTTGGGCACCCACTCGGTGGCCTGGGAAGAGGCGCAACAGATTTCGGGCAAGGACCCCGATTTCCACCGCCGCGACCTGTGGAACAACATTGAGGGCGGCAACTACCCCGAGTGGGAGCTGGGCGTGCAGGTAGTGGAAGAGGAAGACGAGCGCAAGTTCGACTTCGACATTCTTGACTCGACCAAGCTCATTCCCGAGGAGCAGGTACCGGTTATCAAGCTGGGCAAGATGGTGCTCAATCGCAACGTAGACAACTACTTTGCCGAAACCGAGCAGGTAGCATTCTGCCTGAGCCACATCGTGCCGGGCATCGATTTCTCGAACGACCCGCTGCTGCAAGGCCGCCTGTTTTCGTACCTCGACACCCAGCTCAAGCGCCTGGGCGGGCCCAACTTCCACGAGATTCCCATTAACCGCTCGCTGGCGCCTGTACACAACAACCAGCGCGATGGCCACATGCGCCAGACCATCAACAAGGGCAACGTAGCCTACGGCGTGAATAAGCTCAACGACGGCTATCCCAAGCAGGCCAAGGCCACCGAGGGCGGCTTCGTTTCGACTTACGAGCGCGTAGAAGGCCACAAGATTCGCCTGCGCAGCAAGAGCTTCGTGGACCACTACAGCCAGGCCCGCCTGTTCTGGAACAGCCAGACCGATGCTGAAAAAATGCACATCGTAAAGGCCCTGCGCTTTGAGCTGAGCCAGGTGCAGCACCTCGAATTGCGCGAGCGCACCGTGTTGCAGCTCGCCCAGGTAGACCATAACCTGGCCAGCCGCGTGGCTGAGGGCCTGGGCATCGAAATGCCTTCGGCCAAGGGGGTGCAGCTGAATATGGCTGTGCCGGCCGACGGCGACGCCGCCCACTACCAGTCGGGCCCGGTGAAAAACGCCGACGCTACCTCGCCTGCCCTAAGTATTTCGGCCAACAGCCCCATCAATGCGGGCAAAGCCAGCATTAAAACCCGGCAGATTGCCATTCTGGCCACCGATGGAGCCGATGTGGCCGCCATCAGCGAGTTGATGAAGACCCTGATGGAGCAGGGCGCCCAAACGGCTATCGTGGCCACCCACGGTGGTACGATAAAAGGGAAGGACGGTGTCGAAATCATGGTCAACGGCACGTTCCAGACCACCGCTTCGGTACTCTACGACGCCGTGTACGTGGCCGGCGGCGGCGCCAGCGTACAGAAGCTGACTCAGGATGCCGATGCCGTGCGCTTCGTCAATGAGGCGTTCCGCCACTGCAAGCCCCTCGGGGCTTCGGCCGAGGGGGTGCAGTTGCTGCAAGCCGCCTCGTATCCCGGTGCAACGGATATCCTGAGCGCCGACGGCGTAGTGACCAGCCCCGACAACCAGGTGGCCGGTCTGGCCCAAAGCTTTATCAAAGCCATTGCGCAACACCGCTTCTGGAGCCGTGAGCTGAAGGCGATGCCGGCTTAGGCAGTTGCGCTTCTAAAAACCAAATTCCCCCGTCTGCCGTTGGGTAAGGCGGGGGAATTTTTTGTTTCCATCTTTGCAAGCCGGGGGCAAAAGCCCGCTTGCCGGCCCGCTGAGCGGCAGTTTGCCGGGGGCCGCCCCTACCTTTGCCACTATACCACCCCACCCTTTTCTTATGGCTACCATTGCCCAAAACTCGGTCGTAACCCTGACGTATGACCTTTCCGTAACCGACGAAAACCAGCAGAAAGTATTGGTAGAGCAAGCCGAAGCCGATGAGCCGATGGTGTTCCTGTTTGGCCACAGCGGCTTGCCCGAAGAGTTCGAGCACCAGCTCGACGGCAAGCATACCGGCGACGACTTTGCCTTCTCGCTCACCCCCGAGCAAGCCTACGGCGACTACGACCAGCAGGCCGTGGTGGACATTCCCAAGCAGGTGTTTGAAATCGACGGCCAGCTCGACGACCAGATGCTGCAAGTGGGCAACTACCTGCCGATGGCCGACAACGAAGGCAACCACATGCAGGCCAAAGTAGTGGCTATCGGCGACGAGCAGGTGACGATGGACTTCAACCACCCGCTGGCCGGCATGGTGATGCACTTTGAGGGCAAGGTGCAGGACGTGCGCCCCGCCACCGCCGAGGAGCTGGAGCACGGCCACGCCCACGGCGAGGGCGGCCACCAGCACTAGCCCCCGACCAGCCTTACTACCCTTTACGCGGAGCGGGAAGAACTTGCCAGGCAGGTTCTTCCCGCTTTTGCATTGGGCCAGCTACCTGCCCTGGCTGCTACCTTGCGGCCCAAAGGCGGCGGTTGCTTTTGCAATTGCCGCCCTTACTTTTCCACTATGACAACCGTTACCCTCATCGGCAGCCTGGCCGCGTTTCTCACCACCATCGCCTACGTGCCGCAGGCGTACCAGACGATAAAAACCCGCGATACCAGCGCGCTCTCGCTGCCCACGTTTCTCATTCTGTTTCTGGGTACCTGCCTGTGGGGCGCCTACGCGGTGCTCATCCACGACATCCCGATTTTGCTGACTAACCTCATCTCGGGTGGGCTGGCCACCATCATCCTCTACCTCAAGCTCACGGCCAAGCCGGGCGCCGAAAAGCCGGCCGCGTAGGCTTGCAGCGCGGGGAAGAATTCCCGGAAGTCGGCTTCGTAGGCGGCGTAGTGTTGCCGCAGCTCGTCGGTGGCGTGGTCCATGCCCGAGCCGGGTGAGGCGCGGCGGCTCAGGCCGAGCAGGGCGCGGCCAATGCCCTCCAGGCCGGCGTAGTGCAGCAGCCAGTTGTGCTGCACGAGGTGCGGAAAGAACTGCTGCACGCCCGCCGGAAAAATTGCCTGCTGGCGGGCCAGCTCCGCATACACGCGTTGCGTAAAATCGGGTAGGCCTTCGGCCGAAAACTCGGCGAAGTAGCGGGCCAGGAAGTGGTCCATAAACACGTCGGCCACCACGCCGGCATACTTGCCGGCGCCGGCCGCGCGCAGGCGCGCCGTGCTGCGCCGCACTACGGGGTGCTGGTCGGTGAAGGTGTCGATGGCGCGGTGCGCCCGAATGCCGGCCTGCACGGCGGCCGGGTAGCTTTCGAGCTGCCGGCCGGGCACCGAGTCGGCGATAAACTGACCCGCGAGCTGGCCCGCGTAGTCGGGGGCGGCGGGCGGGCCGGCGAGGTAGAGGTGGGCCAGAAAATTCATTGCAACGCAAGCCAAAAAGCCCCCGGGCGGCGGCTTTCCTACCCAAACCGGGAAACCTGGCGCAGGTTCGGCCGTAAGCTATCGGCAGGGGCGGGCCACTGGCTGGCCGCCCCCTCCCCTAACGTTTCCCTTCCCATGTCTGATTCAAAAACCCCGGTCACCCACGACCTCAGCAAGCTGTTTGAAAAAATTAAGGATGTGCGCATCGCCATGCTCTCGACCTTCGACGAGGAGCACGCCCTGCACAGCCGCCCGATGGGCACCATCAAGCCCGGCACCGACGGGGCGCTGTACTTCTTCACCGATAAGGACTCGGCCAAGGTCTACGAAGTGAAGAAGGACAACAAGGTAAACCTGAGCTACGCCAACCCCAGCGACAACGTGTACGCGTCGGTATCGGGCACGGCCAGCGCCTACCGCGACGAGGCCAAGATTGCCGAGCTATGGAGCGAGGACATGAAAGCCTGGTTCCCGAAGGGCAAAGAGGACCCGAACATCATGATTCTCAAGGTTGACATCGAGAAAGGTGAGTACTGGGATTCGCCGAGCGGCATGCTGTCGCGCGCCTATGCCTACCTCCGCGCCGTCACCACGGGCGAAGGCACCAAGTCGGACGACATCAACGAGCACGCGCAGGTGCAGAAATAATTATGAATTATAACTTATGAATAATTAATTGCGCTAGAGTAATTCATTATTCATAATTGAAAAAGGGCTGGACGCACGTCCGGCCCTTTTTTCGTGGTTGCTTGTTGCTCAGCCGATGCTTATTACCCTCACGATTTTTACGCTGAAGCCTGGGCTGGGCGTAGCCCGCTGGGCACTGGGCCAGATGGCCACGGCCCCGCCCCGGCTGCGCCGGGTGGCGGGGCTGCGTTTTTTCCAGCTCATGGGCAGCGGGGCCGACAATGGCTTTGGCTTTTGGCCCAACCTGCGCCGCTACGGCTTGCTGGCCACCTGGGAGAGCGCGGCCGAGGCGGCGGCTTTCTTTGCCACGCACCCGGTGTGGGCCGCCTACGCCCAGCGCAGCCGCGAAACCTGGACCGCCGAGCTAACCCCCCTGCAAGCCCACGGCACCTGGGATGGCGTGGCGCCCTTCGGCGAGGTAGTGACTAGTGCCGCGCCGGCCGGCGCGCCGGTGGCGGTGCTCACGCGGGCCAGCATCCGGCTGCGGCGGGCCACCCGCTTCTGGCGCTTTGTGGAGCCCACGAGCCGGGCGCTGGCCGGGGCCGAGGGGCTGCGGCTGGCCATCGGGCTGGGCGAGCTGCCGCTGGTGCGGCAGGCTACCTTCAGCCTCTGGGACTCGGCGCAGGCCATGCAGCAGTATGCCTACCGCGACGTGCGGCACCGCGAAGTTATTCAGCTTACGCGCCGCGAGGACTGGTATTCGGAAGAACTGTTTGCCCGCTTCCGGGTGCTCGGAAGTATCGGCACCGTGGACGGTCGCAACCCGGTAGGCTAGTCCGCTGGCAGGACCGCAGGCTATGGGATGCCCTGTCAGCGTGGCGATAGGTACTCGATAGCTTATCGGATGCTATGCAGGAGCGGCGACAGGCACCCGATAGGCCATCGGATGCCATGCAAGACAGACGACAGGCATATTACAGCTTATCGGATGCCATGCAAGAGTGGCGACAGGCACCCGATAGGCGGTAGGAGCCTGCGCAAGCGCGGCGACAGCCGCCTATGCTCCTTAAATGAGCTAAATAAGCTATTTGCAGCACCTTCAGCGTCAGTGTACCGGGCAGTAAGTAGCGCGAACTTTGTAGTTCGCGTCCCCGCGCCAGTAGCATCGTGCTGGGACGCGAACTACAAAGTTCGCGCTACTGTACACCGACCCCAAAACCGCTCGAAACGCCAGACACTTACCGGCTGCCCAGCCGCAGGCGATACTGGCTGGCTACCCAGGCGGCGGCGGTGGCGGGGGCACTCGCGCCGGGCACCACCCGCACGGTGTGGCTGACTTGCACCAGGTCGTCGGCCGGGCCGGGGTGGATGGTGAAGCCGGGGCCGGCGGCCTGCATGATGTCGGTTTGCAAAAACACGTTGCGACCCGCCCCGCCGTAAAGGTGCACCCCAAAACCGGGGGCCAGCCGGCCGGCCAGGGTAAACTCGTCTTTGCCGCCCAGGCCGTGGAGGGTAAGGCGCGTGGTGCGGCGCACGTCGTAGTGCTGCTCGCCCAGCAGGCTATCGGGCCGGGCGGGGCGGCGGGCAAACACGCGCAGGCGCAGGCGGCCGGGGCCTTCGCCGGTCAGCTCGAAGTGCTCGGCGGCATCGGTGCCCGTGACCACGGCCTCCTGCTGAAGCACCTCGTAGTAGCGGCGGGCCACGGCGGGCAGGGCGTCGCGGCGGGCGCGCAGGGCGGGCAGCAGCTCGCGGGCCATGCCGGCGCGCACCTCGGCGGGCACGGCGCCCAGGGCCTCGGCCAGCACGGCCTCGGGCAGGCGGCGGCGCAAGGAATCGGCTTCGGCCAGGAAGACGGCCTCGGGCAGCAGGGCCAGGGCGGTGTGGTCGAGGGGGCGGGCGGTGGTGGTGAGCGGGCCCACATCGGCGGCCACGAGCTGGGCATTAAACGTCTGGTAGCGCGGGTGCACCCACGACACGAGGCGGGTAAGCCAGCCGTCATCAAAGCGAAAAAACGCCTGGTCGCGGTCGCGCGGGATGGGCCGAAACACGGTGCCCAAAGGCGCCGCAAACGCCGCCCAGCGCCACTGGTCGGCGCGGCGGCTCCAGTCGCCCACGAGCAGGTCGAGCAGGCGGGCGCGCAGGTAGGCGCGGGGCGCCAGGTAGCTGGCCGGCCCGCGCAGCACCTGCGTGAGCATGCTATCGGAGCCCACCACCCGGCGCGCGCGCCCAAAGCTGGCGGCGTGGCGCTGGTCGTTGGCCGGGCGCTCTTCGAGCAAGTACAAAGCCGCCGGAAAGCGGCGGCGCCACTGGCCCAGCGCGGCATCGGGCAGCAGGTACACGAGGCGCGGATTGGTGTGAAACACGCCGGCCGCGCGGGCCAGCACCGTGGCCACGTAGGCACCGTAGGGCGGGGCGGCGCAGGTCTGGTCGCGCAGCACGGGCGCCGCCAGGCGGCTGAGGCGGCCGGCGGTCGGGTTCTGGCTCAGGTCTTTATCCACCGAGCGCAGCACGAAGATGCGGCCGTCGGGGGTGCGCAGGCGCAGGGTGTTGGTTTGAAAGCTGCCGCCTGCCCGCAGCGGCACCAGGCCCGCCGCGCCCAGGCGCAGCACCGGCGCCGTCACGGGCGCTGCCCACAGCGGGCGGTAGTGGCGCCCCCACAGGTGCTGCCACAGCCAGCCACGCCGCGCATAGTGCGGCCCTGGCGCCACCCGCACCGTGCTCGAATCGGGGCTGAAGACCGGGCCGGCCTCGCCGGGCGCGGGCCGGGCAGGCTCGGCGCAGCCACCCAGCAGCAGGCCCAGCGCCCCCAGCAGCCCGAGCCGGGCAGCCGTTATTTTTCCAAGCCTGACGTGTAGTAGCAACACCTGCGCGCGAAAGCCCGCCCGCCGGCCAGCCTCCTTAAGATAGTAGATAGAACCCGGGGCGGCGCCGCAGGCAGCCGTATAGCGCAGGGCGGGCCGGCGGGGTTGCTCGCGGGGGGCCGGCCGGGGCTTATCCTTTCCCGGTGCGCTACGTTAGAAGGTCCGGAGCGGCCCTGGCCGCGTTGCACCCGTTATTCTGGCTCGTCTTGCGCACTGTTACCTTTTTATTACTATCAAGTGGGCTGACCCTGGGGCTAGCCACCGGCTGCGCCCGGCGCCACTTCTTTCAGCCCGATGCCCGCTTGGCCCCGGAGGCGGCCCCGGCCGGCCGGGCCGCCGGCCCCGACAGCGTGTGGGCCACCGCCGGCCGCCAGTACAACCGCCACAGCAAGGCCTACCACCTGCTGATGGGCGCGCACCACCGCGCCATTTGGGCGGCGCCGGTGCAGGTGCCGGTGCTGCACCTAGCCACGACCGTGCCGGGCGCCGGGCCGCTCACGGCCACCAAGCTGGGCGGCGGCTTCCAGAGCACGAGCCTGACGCTGGTGGGGGCCGATGGCAAGCCCTACGTCATCCGGTCGCTGGATAAGGACCCGGCCAAGATTTTGCCCAAGCTCTACCAACGCACGTTTTTGGCCAACGGCCTGCGCGATGCCACCTCAGCCGGCAACCCCTACGGAGCGCTCGTGGTGCCCACGCTCTCGCAAAAGCTGGGCGTGCCCCACACCCACCCCCGCATCTTGTACGTGCCGCTCGATGCCGACAACCTCGGCTCGGCCGAAGCCAACACGCGCCTGCGCGGCAAGCTAGTGCTGCTGGAGGAAAAGTACAACGGCGCTAAGGTGCACTCGCCGCTGCTGCCCCAGGCCCGCAAGTTTATCGCCGATGAGGACATGCGCAAGCACCTCTACGCCGACCCGCGCAACCGCCCCGACCAGCCGGCGCTGCTGCGCGCCCGCCTGCTCGATGTGCTCATAGGCGACTGGGACCGCCACTCGGGGCAGTGGCAGTGGGGCGAGCTGCCCAACCCCGGCCGGCCCGGCGGCCTGCTCTTCGTGGCCGTGCCCAAAGACCGCGACCAGGTGTTCTTCCGCATGTCGGACGGGGCTGTGACGTGGTTTATGACGCGCCGGTTTGCCGTGCGCCACCTCGTCACGTTCAAGCACGAGTACCACGATGTGCGCGCCCTCACCGGCCAGGGCCGCTACGTGGACCAGCGGGGCCTCAACGCCCTCACCCGCCGCGACTTTGCCGAGGCCGCCCGCTACACGGTGGCCCACCTGCCCGATTCGGCCCTGGCCCGCGCCGTGCGCCACCTGCCCGCCGCCGTGTATGCCCTGGAGGGCGAGCGCCTGCTGAGCGACTTGCGAGCCCGCCGCGACGCCCTGCCCCAGCTCGCCCAAACGTATTACGAGCTGAAAGCCGAGCGCCCCGTGGTGGCCGGCACCGAGCTGCCCGACCACTTTGTGGCCCTGCGCACCCCCGACTCGACTACCGTACGGGTGTACAACCGCACCCTCGGCGCGGACTCGCTTTTCTACCAGCGCACCTTTTATACCCGCGAAACCAAGCGCCTCACCCTCGAAGGGCTCGGGGCCGACGACCTGTTTGAGCTGCAAGGCCAGGGCCTCAAAATCGTGGTGCACGCCGGGGCCGGCCAGGACGTGCTGCGCGCCACCTCGCACCGCCGCCTGCGCTACGAGCCCGAGTCGAACGGCACGCTCAACACCCCCGGCCCCCAGAAAAAGAAGGAGCGCTTCGAAAATTACGACCGCCTCACCGACGAATAGTGCTGGGGCGCGCTACCCCGTGCCGACCCGGCCAGCCCGACGCTTGTGCGCACGGGCTGGCCGTTTTTTTTAGCACGAAGCGCCCAGAATCACGCCCGCTTCATTACCAAGTCCCTAATTTTGGTAAGCTACTTACCAAGTTTACTTTCTAAATGCCTCCCCCGCCCGATACCCAGCACCTGGCCACCGACCTGCGCACGGTGGTGAGCCGGCTCGTCAAGAAGCTGCGCGCCCATTCGCCCCTGCACGCGGCGCTTTCGCTTACCGAGCGGGCCGTTATCAAGCAGCTTACCCAGCAGCAGCCCCTGCTGCCCAGCGAGCTGGCGGCGCGCGAGAAAGTAACGACGCAGGCCATGTCGCAGATACTTAACCACCTGGCCGAGCTGGGCTACATCACGCGCCAGCCCTCGACCACCGACAAGCGCAAGGTGCTCATCGGGCTTTCCGAAGCGGGGCTCGCCAGCGTGGCGGCCACCAAGCAGGGCCTGAACGACTGGCTCGACCAGGCCCTGCGGCAAACCTGCTCGGCGGCCGAGCTGCGCACGCTGCACCAGAGCGTGGGGGTGCTGGCCCGGCTCGTCGATTTTGTTTAATGCTGCCCGCTTTGACGATGACTAGTACCGCTTTTCGCGCTTTTCGCAGCCGCAACTTCCGGCTATTTTTTGGGGGCCAGTCCCTGTCGCTGCTCGGCACCTGGATGCAAAAAACGGCGGTGAGCTGGGTGGTGTACACCCAAACGCACTCCAAGTTTATGCTGGGCGTGAGCGTGTTTGCCACGCTTTTCCCGTCGGCCTTGTTTTCGCTGCTGGGCGGCGTGGTGGCCGACCGCTACAGCCGCTACCGGGTGCTGCTGCTCACGCAGGTGCTGTCGATGGGGCAGGCGGCGTTGCTGGCGCTGGCCGTGTACTGGCAGCAGGACGCGGTGTGGGAAATCCTGGCCCTGAGCGCCGTACTGGGCGTCATCAACGCCTTTGATGTGCCCGCCCGGCAATCGCTGGTCTACGAGCTGGTAGAAGACAAACAGGACGTGCCCAATGCCGTGGCCCTCAACTCGACGATGCTCAACCTGAGCAAGCTGCTGGGCCCCGCCCTGGCGGGCCTGGCCATCGAGCGGCTGGGGGCCACCGTGTGCTTTGGCCTGAATGCGGTGAGTTTCGTGGCCGTTATTGGGTCGCTGCTGGCCATGCGCCTGCCCGCCTTCGTGGCCAAGCCCACCACCCAAAACTTGCGAGCCGAGCTGACTGAGGGCTTTCGCTACGTGCAGGCCACGCCGGCTATCCGCTTCATTATCACCACGCTTGGGCTCACGGCCTTGCTGGTGCTGCCCTTTACCACGCTCATGCCGGTGTTTGCCAAGGATATTTTTGGGGGCACGGCCAGCACTTTCGGCTGGCTCGACGGGGCCATTGGGCTGGGTGGGCTCATCGGGGCACTGTACCTGGCCGGGCTGCCGCCCGCCACCGACCTCAACCGGGTGGTGACCATCACCACGTTTGTCTTCGGGGCGGGGCTGCTGCTGTTTGCCTACACGCCCTGGTACGGGCTGGCGCTGGCTTTCCTGGTGGTGGCCGCCTTCGGGATGATGGCCCAGACGACCATCAGCGTGACGCTGCTGCAAACGCTGGTGCAGCCCGCCATGCGGGGCCGGGTCATCAGCCTCTACGTGCTCGTGTACACGACCATGCTGCCGCTGGGCAGCGTGGTCGTGGGGGCCGCGTCGCAGCGCGTTGGGGTGCGGCCCACCGTGCTGGCCGAAAGCCTGCTGGCCTTCGGCATCGGGCTGCTCTACGTGCGCAACCTGCGGCAGGCGGCCCCGCCCGCCCCTGCTCCCGCCTTGGCGGCCCGCTAGGCGGCTATACTTCGGCCAGCATTTCGAGCACCAGGTGCTCGGTGGGCGACAGTTCGTCGCGGTCCTGCGGGTCGGCGTCGTGGCGGCGTAGGTACTCGATGAGGCGGCCCGACTTGAACAGCTCCGTCACCTGCGGGTGAATGTAGTATTTGGTGCACACCGTGGGCGTGTTGCCCAGGTTGCCGGCCACTTCCTTGGTGGCTTGGCGAATGGCTTTGTCGGGGGCCAGCTCCTCGTTTCCGGTCAGCACGCGCTCCAGGCACTCCACCATTTTTACGGTGCCGCCCCAGGTACGGAAGTCTTTGGCCGACAGCGCAATGCCGGTGTGCTGGTGCAAGTAGTCGTTGACGTGGCCCGATTCGAGGGGGTGGTGCTGGCCATCAGAGCCGTAAAACTGAAACAGGTGCTGGCCGGGAATGTCCTTGCACTTGCGCACCAAGCCCGCCAGCTTGCGGTCGTGGATGGTGACGTCGTGGGCCACGCCCTTTTTGCCCACGAAGGCAAACCGGACATCGCCTTTCGTAATGTTGACGTGGTCGTCGAGCATGGTGGTGAGGCCGTAGCTCTTGTTCTTTTTGGCGTATTCCTCGTTGCCGATGCGGATAAACGACTGGTCCATGAGTGTGAGCACGAGGGCCACCACCTTTTCGCGGGTCAGGCCGGGGCGGGCCAGGTCTTTGCGCAACTGGCCCCGCAGCTCGCCCAGCTTTTGGCCGAAAGCCAGCAGGCGCGAAAACTTGGTGAGCGAGCGGGCCGCCTCCCAGGCCGGGTGGTAGCGGTACTGCTTGCGGCCGGCCGCGTCGTGTCCCGTCACCTGGAGGTGAAAGCTGGGGTTGGGCGCAATCCACACGTCGGTCCAGGCCGGCGGAATCACGAAGCTGTGGATGCGGGCCAGCGTTTTTTCGTCTTTAATCTGCTCGCCCTTCGCATTAAAATACGTGAACTCGTGCGCCCCACTTGCCTCGCGGCGCAGGCCGGGGCCGGCATCGGTGGCGTAGCGCAGGCCGGCCAGCTCGGCCTGGCGGGCGGGGTCCTTGTACAGCTCGTGGGCCGCCAGCTCGTGGATGGGTGGCAGGCTTTTCTTACGGGTTTTGGGGCGAAGGGGGACGTGGGTGGCGGACATGGTAGCGCAGGATGGAGCCGGGTTCTACGGAAAAGCTGGACGCATGGCGAGGCGGCCCAACCGGCCGCCCGCCGTAGGTTTGCCGGATGGATATAGCGCAAGGGCTGGCGGACGGCTGGGAATGGGTCGATTCGACCATCACGCGGGTGGCGGCGCGGCTGGGCCGCCTGCGCCCGCTGCACCTCGACGTGTACCGCAGCTACGGCACCCCGCACCGCTTTTACGTGAAGGGCCGCCTGCTCGCCGACCGGGGCCTCACACCCCAAACCGACGCTGACTCGCCGTGGCGCAACTTCCAGGCCATGTACCGGCGCTTCAACAGCCGCGAGATACCGGGCGCGGAAGTGATTATCTCGCTGCCCCAGCACCTCGACCTGCCCGTGACCACCGGCCCCACCGGCTACTTCACCCTGCGCCTCGACCCGCCCGCCCTGCCGCCGTCCGTGGATTACCTGTGGCACCCGGTACCGGTGCGGCTCACGAGGCTGCCGCAGCGCTTTCGGGGCCTGCTGGGCCAGGTCGAAGGCACGGCGCAGGTGCTCATTCCACCGCCCACGGCCGAGTTCGGCATCATTTCCGACCTCGACGATACGGTTATCGTCACGCGGGCCACCCATATTTTACGGATGCTGCGCACCGTGCTGCTGCGCAATGCCCACTCGCACGAAACACTGGCGGGCGTGGCAACCTTTTACCAGGCGCTGCTGCGCGGCCTCAGCGGCCGGCCCGACAACCCGTTTTTCTACGTCAGCTCGTCGCCCTGGAACCTGTACGACGTGCTCGATGACTTCCTGCGCCTGCAAGGCGTGCCGCCCGGCCCCCTGCTGCTGCGCGAAACGCTGCTCGGCCGCACGCCCGGCTCGGAGGGCAAGCCCACGGCGGCCTCGCCTCACCACGGCCACAAGCTCAAGGAAATCAACCAGATACTCGACACCTACCCCGACCTCACGTTCATCCTGCTCGGCGACAGCGGCCAGCAAGACCCCGACATCTACGCCGAGGTGGTGCGCACCCACCCCGGGCGCATCCGGGTGGTGTACATCCGCGATGTGGGGGTGCCGGCCCGCGCCACCCGCGTGGCGCCCATTGCCGAGGCCCTGCGCCGCGACACGGGCGTGGAACTGCTGCTCGTGCCTGATTACCTGGCCGCCGCCACCCACGCCGCCGCCCACGGCCTCGTCACGCCCGAGGGCCTGGCCAGCGTCAGGGAGGAATTTGAGCAAAAAAAGCAGGAATCAGTCAGCTCCTAGTTATTTATTTTTTATCATAACGTGTGCTTGAGTTTTATGTAAGCTGCTTTAGAGCGTTAAGCTTCGGCAAGCGCAGCCTGACGTTCCAAAATGGATTTTTAAATATGCTTTAAATTACTCCTTATCAAGCTATGGCGCAAGCCCTCCAAACTCTTCTCCCGCCGTGGCGCACGGTTTTTCGGGTGGCCCTGCAAGCCGTCACGGCGCTGTTTCTGCTCACGGTAGCCTGGGTGCTGCTGTACCGGTGGCTGGCGCCGCCCGCCACCTGGCTCATGCTCGACCGCCGCGCCCACGCCCCGGTGGGCCTGGGCTACACCGGCATTCAGCCCGACCCGCGCCACGTGCGCTACAATTTCTGCTCGCTCGACGAGGTGGCGCCCAGCATCCCGCTGGCGATGGTGGCGGCCGAGGACCAGCGCTTTCTGCTCCACCACGGCTTTGATGTGGACGGCATGTGGCGGGCCGCGCAGTACAACTGGCACCGCGCCGATGGCAAGCCCGTGCGCGGCGGCTCCACCATCTCGCAGCAGGTGGCCAAAAACGTGTTCTTGTGGCAGGGCCGCTCCTACGTGCGCAAGGCCGCCGAGGCCTATTTTACGGTGCTCATTGAGCTGCTCTGGAGCAAGCGCCGCATCATGGAAATGTATTTGAGCGTGGCCGAGATGGGCGATTGCACCTTTGGGGTGGAGGCGGCCAGCCAGCGCTACTTTCACAAGCCCGCCCGCAACCTCAGTGCCCCCGAGGCGGCCCTGCTGGCCGGCGTGCTGCCCAACCCGCTGCGCTTTCGGGCCGGCCAGCCGGGGCCGCAGGCGCGGGCCAAGCAGCTGCGCGTGCTGCGCCACATGCGGGCGCTGGGCGGCACCGCCTACGTGGCTACCTTGCTCAACCGCTGATAACTGCTCGCGGCCTGGGCAGTAGCGGGCGCGGCGCCGATTCCTTCGTTCCCTTTCAAGTTAAAGCGTATGCTCCCCTCCCTGCTGCTTGCCCTGGCCCTGGCGGCCCCGCCCACCCCGCGCCAGGCCATTGCCCAGGTGCTCGCTACCCAAACGGCCGCCTGGAACCGGGGCGACATCCCCACCTTCATGGCCGGCTACTGGCACTCCGACTCGCTGGTCTTCATCGGCAAAGGCGGCGCCACCTACGGCTGGCAGCCCACCCTGGCCAACTACCAAAAAAACTACCCCGACGCCACCCAGATGGGCAAGCTCGACTTCAGCCAGCTGCGCATCAGCCCCCTGGGCGCCGAGGTGGCGCAGGTAGTGGGCCACTGGCACCTGGCCCGCCCCGGCGCGGCGGCCGGCGACTTGCAGGGCCAGTTTCTGCTGATTTTCAGAAAGCTGCATGGCCAGTGGGTCATCGTGGCCGACCATTCGAGCTAAGTTTTCTCAACGGCTGGCCGTGCCCCGAATCAGGATGGTGCCGGGCGGATAGATTTTAGGCGGGCGGTTGCTTACCGCATATACCTGCACATTTAGCGTGGTGCCGGCCAGCGTGCGCACCAGCTTTACTTCCTCAATCTCGGCCGTGACGATGCGTAGCGTGCCGCTGGCCGCCGGCAAGCCATTGATGGTGTAGCTCACCGGCTCTTTCGCTTGCAGGTGGCGGCCTAGCTGCGCCAACGACTGGCTTTTCAGCCGCACCTTTTTCTTGAGCGTTAGGTCGACAATGCCGTTCTCATCCAAGCCGCGCCATTGGGCGGGCGTGGTGGTGCCTGGGTAATCACCGCCTTTGTAAATATCAATTTTTTTAATATTATCGGGGTTAAGCCCGTCCAGCCCACCGAGCCCGGTAATCAGCCGGGAATTTACCAGAACCAACGGCCCAGGCACATAGGGGCGCGCCGACCGGGTAGCTGGCGCAGGCGCGGCCGGCGCGGCGGCGGCCTTGCGCAGCGGCACGAGCACCCCAACCGGCACGGGCAGCGCCACCAGGGGCCGGCTAGGCTGGAGCGGAAGTAGTGGCCCGCGCTGGGCCAGGCCCGCGTGCCCGGCCAGGCAGCCCCCCAGCAGCAGCGCTTTACGCAACCAGAAACTACGCATAAGAAGTTGATTTTATAGCTGCTGCTAAAGTACGCCAAGTGCGGGCCAAGCCGGGAGCTACCCCCCGGCAGCCGGGCACTGGGCAGCGGCAAACCAGCCCGCCTGCACCACCATTTACTCGGCACGCCTAACATATTTCGGCCAGCTGCGTATCTTTGCCCTGCGTTTTAATTTATTCAATTCCAGTGCTCATGAAAAAGACTACTGCCTTCTCGTCGCTGCTGCTGCTCGGCAGCCTGGGCTCGCTCCGCTACCTGCGGGCGCAGCTAGCTGGCCTCAACCTGACCTTTCACCTGCACGGCGAAGAGGAGCAATACTACCTCTAGCCGTTCGGGTTTGCCACCATACTTGTCGTGCCAAGCCCCGCCCCCGGCGGGGCTTTTTGCGTAAGAAGCCGGCAGTAGTGCCGACCTTCGCGGCCTCAGACCCTCATTTTTCACGCTTGGCCGGCTCTGGTGAGCCGGTCGCCTTACGCCCACTTACCCGTGACGCTCGACACCAATCAGCAGCAGGTCAGCTACATCATCGGCCGCGACCTGGCCCGCAACTTCGCCCAGCAGGGCCTGGAGCTGGACATCGACACCCTAGCCGCCGCCCTCAAGGAAGGCCTTTCGGGCCAGCCCAGCCGCCTTACCCAGGAGCAAATGCAAACCGCCATGCAGCAGCTGCAAGAGCAGCTCGGCGGCGGCGCAGACGACCTGGATGAGGACGACAACACCCCAAACCCCAACGCCATGAACAACAAAGCCGAAGGCGAAGCCTTCCTCGCCGAAAATGCCAAAAAGCCGGGCATCACGACCCTGCCCAGCGGCCTCCAGTACGAAGTGCTGACCCAGGGCACCGGCCCCAAGCCCACTCTGCGCTCGTCGGTGACGACGCACTACCACGGCACCCTCATCAATGGTAATGTGTTTGACAGCAGCTACCAGCGCGGCCAGCCGGCTACGTTCCCAGTAAATGGCGTAATCGCCGGCTGGACTGAAGCCCTCCAGCTTATGCCCGAAGGCTCGAAGTACCGCCTCTACATTCCCTCGGACCTGGCCTACGGCAAGCGAGGTGCCGGCCGCGACATCGGCCCCGACTCGGCCCTGGTGTTCGACGTGGAACTGCTGAAAGTAAATAACTAAGCAGCGGTGCCGGACGGGGACGTACCGGGCGCGGCGCCCCAGGCGCCCGCCCCGCTAGCGGGCGCTACCGCCACTGCGGCTACCGCACCCACCTGGGTTCGGAGCAGCACGGCCGTGCCCGCCAGCCCCCCGGCCCCTCCCGCCGCACCTCCTAGTCCGCCACCGGCCGCCCCCGCGCCGGTGGCGGCTTTGGTAGCGGCCGGCGCGGAGCCGGAGGCTACCAATTTTTTTGCGGCCCCACCGTTGGTAGGTGTGCCGGCCCTGGCGCCGCCTCCTCTGCCGCCCGCGGCCACCGTCAGCAGCCCCGATGGCCGCCTGACCCTCACGGCCACCTCGCTCACGGTGCTGGGCCGCACGTTTGGCCTGCGCGAGATAGAGCGGGCCGAGGTGCAGCCGGTGCGCTGGCTGCTGTGGTACCTGCTGGGTGGGCTGGGGCTGGCCATTGTGCTGATTCTGTTTCTTAACAACTGGCTGCGCACGGTGCCCACCATGACCGGCCTGCTGGCCACGGCGCTCATGCTGCTGTATGGCCACCGGGGCACCAACCGGCTGCGCCTGTGGCTGCTGGGCCGCGAGGCCGTGCACTTTGCCCTGCCCGGCGATGCCGACGGCTGGCGCCGCCTCACGGGCGAACTGAACCGCCGCGTGGCCCGTGCTCACGACGAGGCCGCCGCCGAAGCAGCCGCGCTGCTGGCCGCGCTGGCGGCCACCCAGGCGGCCGAGGCAGAAGCCGCCGCCAGGCAGGCCGCCGAGGCGGCCGCCACCGCCGCCCCAGCCATTCCCGACGCGCCTGCGTAAAGCCGGCCGCGCCCGCCTTGTATGTTTACCGCGCCACCGGGCCTCACCTGCTGCTTTCTGACCAAGTAATTACGCCGTTATCACATGAGTTCTAAATCTTCGCACACCGCCATTTCCGGCGCTGGGCTGCTTATCGCGCTGGGCATCATCTACGGCGACATCGGCACGTCGCCGCTCTACGTGATGTCGTCCATCCTCAAGAGTGGCCGCGTGCCCGGCCTTATCGATGAGATGTTGGTGCTGGGCGGCATTTCGTGCGTTATCTGGACGCTCACGCTCCAAACCACCATCAAGTACGTGCTGCTCACCCTCAATGCCGACAACAACGGCGAGGGCGGCATCTTTTCGCTCTACGCCCTGGTGCGGCGGCGCGGGGCCTGGCTCTCGGCGGTGGCCATCATCGGCGGGGCCGCGCTGCTGGCCGACGGCGTGATTACGCCCCCCATCTCGGTGGCGTCGGCCGTGGAGGGCCTGCGGGCCATCTACCCCAGCATTCCTACCGTGCCCATCGTGATTGGCATTATCGGGGGGCTGTTTCTGGTGCAGAGCTTCGGGACGCAGATTGTGGGCAAGGCGTTCGGGCCGATTATGTTCCTGTGGTTTACGATGCTGGGCGTGCTGGGCGTGCTCTGGATTTCGCACAACCCCACCATTCTGCGCGCCATCAACCCCTACTACGCCTATCAGCTGCTGGTTAACTATCCGGGGGGCTTCTGGCTGCTGGGGTCCGTTTTCCTGTGTACCACCGGGGCCGAGGCGCTGTACTCCGACCTGGGCCACTGCGGCAAGGGTAACATTCGCATCAGCTGGACGTTCGTCAAGCTGACGCTGCTGCTCAACTACCTGGGCCAGGGCGCCTGGCTGCTGACCCACAAGGGCGAAATGATAGGCGAGCAGAATCCGTTCTACGCCCTCATGCCGTCGTGGTTTTTGCTGCCCGGCATCGGGCTGGCCACGGTGGCAGCCGTTATCGCCTCGCAGGCCCTCATCACGGGCTCGTTTACGCTCGTGGCCGAGGCCATTCGCCTCAACATGTGGCCCAAGGTGCGCCTCAACTACCCTACCGATGTGAAGGGCCAGCTCTTCGTGCCCAGCATGAACCGGCTGCTGCTCATCGGCTGCATCGGGGTGGTGCTCTACTTCCGCGAAAGCTCCAACATGGAGGCCGCCTACGGGCTGGCCATCACGCTGACCATGCTCATGACCACCATCCTGCTCACGGTGTGGCTGCGCAAAATCAAGCGGGTGGCTCTGCCGCTGGTGGCGCTGTTTGTGCTGGTGTACGGGGTGATTGAGGGCTCCTTCATGATTGCCAACCTCATCAAGTTTCCGCACGGCGGCTGGGTGTCGCTGGCCATCGGCTCGGGCCTGATGAGCGTGATGTACGTGTGGCTGAAAGCCTTTTACATCAAGCGCCGCCTCACCGACTTCGTGAAGATGGAACCCTACATCGAGCCGCTCAAGCAGCTCAGCAATGACGATTCCATCTCGAAGTACGCCACCCACCTCGTATTTCTCACCTCGGCTGAGCGCGCCAGCGAGATTGAGCAGAAAATCATCTACTCCATCTTCCAGAAGCGTCCCAAGCGGGCCGACATCTACTGGTTTATCCACGTCGATACCACCGACGAGCCCTACACGATGGAGTACAAGGTGACCGAGCTGGCCCCCGACGACGTGTTCCGCATCAACTTCAAGCTGGGCTTCCGGGTGCAGCAGCGCATCAATTTGTTTTTCCGCAAGGTGGTGGAAGACTTGGTGCGCAACAAGGAAGTGGACATTACCTCGCGCTACTCGTCGCTGAGCCAGCGGCACGTGGTGGGCGACTTCCGCTTCGTGGTGCTGGAAAAATACCTGTCGGTCGAAAACGACTTCCCGACCCAGGAAAAGCTCGTGATGCAGGCTTACTTCTACATCAAGCAGTTTATCTCGGGCGAGGCCCAGTACTTTGGCCTCGACACCTCGTCGGTGAAGATGGAGAAGGTGCCGCTCGTTATTGCCCCGGTGCGCGAAGTGGCCCTGACGCGGGTGAAGTAAAAGCCTCCCTCCCGCTTTCTAAAAGCCCGGCTAGCCCGCTGCCCAGCGCGCTAGCCGGGCTTTGTGCTTTTGCCGCGCCCACTACTGGCCAGCGGCAGCACATCTAAGCCCGGCGGGCGCACGTATGCCACCTTCACCCACCCCACTGCTTTATGGCCGATAAAACCCTGCGAGAGATTGCCACCAAGCTGGCCAACCTCGATATTGCCTTGCTCACGACCCGCACCGGCCGGGGGCAGCTCAGCACCCGCCCCATGAGCAACAACGGCGACGTGAGCTACGACGGCAACTCGTATTATTTCACCTTTGAGCAGTCGCGCACGGTGAGCGACATCGGCGAAGACCCCCACGTAAGCCTGAGCTTTACCGGGGCAAAGGGGCTATACGTAACCATTGTGGGCACGGCGAGCCTCATCCGGCACAAGCCCACCATGCAGCAGCACTGGGTACCCAGCCTCAACCAGTGGTTTCCGCAGGGCCTTGATACCCCCGGCGTAGTGCTCGTGCGGGTGCAGGCCAGCCGCATCAAATACTGGCACGGCGAGGACGAAGGCGAGCTGCACATCAGCCACTAACATCGCCTGCTCTTATGCGCAAACAGCCCCGGCCTGGTGGTCGGGGCTGTTTTTGTGTACGGCGTACCCGGTGCCACGGGCGCCCTCAGGTGGTAGCCGGGGGCAGCGGGGCCGGCGCGCTGGGGCTGCCCGGCGCGGGGCTGCGCACGTAGGCCTTGGCCTTGGTGGCGTTCTGGCTGGCGTAGTGGTCGTAGCCCCGGGCGCAGAGGCGGGCGCACTGGCTATCGAGGGCATTGTAGGCCCGCACGCGGGCGCGGGTGCCTTCCTGGCGGGCCTGGTCGGCATCCAGAAAGCTTTGCTGGGCTAGGCGCAGGGCCGCGTGGGCGGGGGCCAGCGCGTCGAGGCGGCCCTGGGTAAAGCCTTCGGCTTGGGTTTTGGGGTCGGTGAGGTAGGGCTGGCCGGTGGCCTGGGCGTCTTGCAGCAGGTTGAGCACGTCGGCCGTGGTGGCATCGGCGAGGCGGGCGGCCCCGAAGCGCTTGAGCTGCGGGGCCGTGTCGCCGTAGGCGCGGCGCACGGGGCTGAGCACGGTGCGCAGGGCAGCGCGGCCGGCTTCGAGGGCGCCGTCGCGGGTTTGGCGCAGGGCCACGCGGGCGTATTCGAGGGCGTCGTCGTCGGGCAGTTGCTCGAAGGCAGTGGTGGCCTGCTCGAAGGCGGCAAGGTCGGCGGCGGTTACGCCCTCGGCTTGCAGGTCGGCCAGGTCGAGGCGGGCCTGCCCCAGGCGCTGGCGGCAGTCGGCCACGAGGTCGGCATCGGAGAAGGCATTTTGGCGGATTACGTCGGGGTCTTTCATCTCAAGAGAGTAGGAGTAAAAAGGAATGGCAGTATTACCGCCCCTAATATAGTACGCAGCCTTATGCCTGCGACTTCGCCTACTTTGGCAGCCACCGGCGGCACCCCGCCGGGCGAGCCTCCTGCCGGGGCCGGCGAGGCTACTGACGTGGCCAGCGAGACTGCTGACGTAGCTGCCGAGACTGCTGACGTGGCCGGCGAGGCTACTGACGTGGCTGGCGAGGCTGCTGACGTGGCTGGCGATGCCTCGCTGGCCACGTCAGCAGCCTCGCTAGGCTAGTTAGCTGGCTAGGAGGCGCGGCCTGCCGCGTAGCACGTAGCCGGAGCGGCGCGCTACCGGCCGGTATTGGGGGCCGGGCCGCTACTTTTGGGTATGAAAGCTGCGTTTCTCTGCTGCGCGCTTGCCTTGCCGGTGGCCTCGATGGCCCAAAAGCTCCGCGAAGCGTACCCGCCCATTACCTACCACGTCGGCCTCACGAAGGCGCCGCTCTTTTTGAGCGCCGACACGCTGCACCGGCCCAGCCGCTACCTGCCCAGCCAGGCCGAGGTGGCCGTGGTGGGCCCCTTCGCGCCGGGCTGGGTGGTGGCCAAAAAAGACGGCTTTCTCTACCTCACCCCCATTGCCAAGCTAACGGACTACGACCCGCTCGATGCCACCCCGCCGCCGCTCGATGCCCGCACCCAGCGCATCACCTACGAGGGCGTGGTGCCGGTGCCGGGCGCCAGCCAGGCCGTGCTCTACGAGCGCGCCCGCGCCTGGGTCACCCAGACGTATAACCTCCAAAACGCGGACATCACCACCCAGGACCCCGCCACCGGCCAGCTGGTGCTGCGCGGCACGCGCCTCGTAAACCTGCGCAACACCTACGACAACGTGCTGCGCAGCTCCTACGCCGGGGTGGTGCACCACACGCTCAGCATTTATGTGAAGGATGGGCGCTACAAATACGTGCTCACCGACCTCACCCACGACGCGGGCAACGCGCCGCACCTCAACTCGGGCGGCCCGCTGGAGCAGGACCGCGCCAACCTCTTCGGCTACCTGGGCCTGGGCAGCTACAAGCCCTGGACCGACCTCAGGGTGGAGGCCACCCGCGACGTGCGCCACCTGCTCGACGGCCTGCAAACCGCCCTCACCCTGCAAAAGCCCCAGCGCACGAAGGACCCGCGCGACTTTTAACCCCACCCCCGGCCCCCTTACCCACCCAACGAAAGCAGCCCCGGCCAGGTAGGTCGGGGCTGCTTTCGTTGGGTGGGTAAGGGGGCCGGGCGGGCTACTTGCCCAGCCACTTGGCCAGCAGGCGCAGCTGGTCGGGCGTGGGGTTGGCCACGGGCTGAATCTGGTAGGCGCGGTCGGGGTCGGGCTGAAGGGTCAGGGGCAGTTCGTGGGTAAAGGCGCCGTGCTTGACTTGCAGCTTGAGGGCCGCGCCGGGGGCGGTGGCAAAGAGCGCCTGCTTCATGCTCTCGTCGGTGGGGGCCGCGCCGTTGAGCTGAAGCACTTCGTCGTTCACGTTGAGGCCGCCGTTCCAGGCGGTGCCGTCGCGTTTCACGCTGGTCACTACGTAGTGGCCGTTTTTATTGGCGATGGTGGCGCCCAGGCTGCCGTTGGGGCTGGCGGGGGCGCTGTTCAGGGCCAGGCCCACGTAGCCGAGGGCGGTGGCGTAGTCGAGGGTTTTGGCCTGGTAAACGTAGTTCTGAAAGAAATCGTCGAAGCGCCGGCCGGCCACCTCGGCCACCGCATCCTGGTATTCCTGGTCGGTAAAGCCGCGCTTCAGGCCCTTGTAGTACTTGTCGTAGAGCAGGCGGAATACGTCATCGATATGCTTCTGGCCGTTGGTGGCCTGCACAATCATGAGGTCGAGCACCATGCCCACCATCTCGCCCTTGTCGTAGTAGCTGATTTCCGAATTCTTCGAATTCTCATCGGGCCGGTAGGCCCGAATCCAGGCGTCGAAGCTCGACATGGCCACCGGCTGAAGCTTGTTGCCGGGCTGGTTCTCCACGCCACCCAGCACCGTGGCCAGCTGGTCGTAGTACTGCTGGGCGGTGTAAAAGCCCGCGCGCTGGGCAATCTGGTTGGCCATGTACTCGGTCTGGCCCTCGCTCACCCACAGCATGTGCGTGTAGTTCTCGTGGTCGTAGTCAAACGGCCCCAGCGCCACCGGCCGGATGCGCTTCACGTTCCAGAGGTGAAAATACTCGTGGGCCACGAGGCGCAGGAAGTTCTTGTAGCCCGCCTCGCTGCCGTAGGTGCCCGGCCGGGCACCCAGCGTAGTCGAGTACAAATGCTCCAGGCCCCCGCCGCCGGCCTCCAGGTGGTGCACAATGAAGAGGTAGTGGTCGAGGGGGTTCTGGCCCACCACGCGCTGGGCCTCCTCGGTAATCTTCTTCATGTCGGCCAAAAACTGCGGCTCGCTGGGCAGCGTGTAGGGGCCGTACATGGCCATTTGGTGCGGCGTGTTATTGGCCGTGAAGTTGAGCACCTTCTGGTTGCCCACCTCAATGGGCGAATCGGCCAGCTCGTCGTAGTTGGCCGACTGGTACACGAACTTCTGCATGCCCGGGGCCGGGCGCAGGGCGGTGCTCACGGTGGCCCAGCCGGCGGCGGGCTGCACCGTTACCTGGCTGGCCATGCCCTTGGCCAGGGCCGGGTACATAAAGATGCTGCTGCCCAGCGCAAAGCCGTGGTCGGCATCGATAAAGCTGGTGCGCACGCTGATTTCGTAGGCATACACCCCGTAATCGACCCGGAAGGTGCCCTGGCCGGCGTGGTGCACCCGCCAGGTATTCTTGTCGAGCTTCTCCACCGCCAGCGGCTGGCCGGCGGCCGTCTGGGCCCTCAGGCGCTCCACGTGGCGCGCAAACTCGCGCACCAGGTACGAGCCGGGCGCCCACACCGGCATCTTGAGGTCGGTATAGTCCTGGCCGAAGCCTTGCAAATCCATCCGCACCTCGAAGTAGTGCGTTTGAGGAGCGGGCATGGCCAGCGTGTAGCGCAGGCTGCCGCCGCTGGCAGTGGCGGCCGGCGCGGCAGCCGAGGCCGACGCGTTTTTCACCTTGGTTTTGATTTTGGTTTGGGCGGCGGCGGGCACGGCCGCCAGCAGGCCGGCCACGGCGGCCAGGCGGCAAAAGGCAGAAGAAGATGCGAACATGCCCGCAAAGTAACGCCCCTGCCGGGCGGCCCGCCGCATCGGCCCCGCCCGCTGGCCGCTAACCTACGGCCGGGCCCGGCCGTTAAGCGCGGGGAGTCCCTGGGCTCGCCCGTGGTGTATGCGTAGTATCTGGTTGATTTTTGGCGGCTTGCTGCTGGCCCTGTTCGGGTTTAAGTTTTTCATGCGGTCCCCGGCGGCCCCGGCCCCGGCCGGCCCCCCGCCGGTAGTGGCCCCGGCCCGGCTGGTATCGGCGCGGGTAGCCGGCCCAGCGCCGCCCACTGCCCAGCCCGGGGCGCCCGGCGCCAGCGCGCGCGATAGCCTGGTGCGCTTTGCCCTGCGCCAGCTCGGCACGCCCTACGTGTACGCGGGCAGCCTGCCGGCCACGGGCTTCGACTGCTCGGGCTTTATCACCTACGTGTTTGCGCACTTTGGCGTAGCCACGCCCCACGCTACTGCCCTGCTCATCAGCGCCGGCCGGCCGGTGCCCCGCACCGAGGCCCAGCCCGGCGACATCGTAGTCTTCGCGGGCACGGCCGAGGGCAGCACCACGCCGGGCCACGCGGGCATCGTCATTTCGGCGCGGGGCGAAGCGCCGCTGCGCTTCGTGCACGCCTCCTCGGCCCGGCGCGAGTCGGGCGTAAAAGTGAGCCAGGTCGAAAACTCGGGCTACGAGCGCCGCTTTCTGCAAGTGCGGCGCGTGCTCGGGGGTGCCCCGGCCAGCCCGGTGGCCACCGCGGCGCACCGGCCGGCGCCTTCGCTGCCCGCCGCCCCGCGCCCGGCCGGGGCAGTAGCGGCGCTGCCCGCCGCCGTGCCCAGCGCGGCCCCGGAGCCAGCGCCTACCCTGCCGCTGCCCGCCCGGGTGGCGCCGCTCGCCCTGCCGCACCGCGCGGCCCGGCCGATAGCCCACTCAAGCACGGCCAAAGCTTCCATCAAGCAGAAACCTGCGGCCCACGCTGTCGCTGTTAAAAAGGCCGCCAAGGTGCCCATCCACCTCGGCGCGGACTCCAGCAAGCCAGCCAAGGCCGCCGTCACCCACCCGGCTATCTCTAAAAAGCCAGTTACCAAGCCCGTGGCCACGCCCAAAGCCCGCGCGCCGCGCAAGACGCTGGCAAAACCCGAAAGCCACTAAAGAGCGATGCCCGGTCGGCCCCCGGCGGCACGCTACTGCGTGCCAAAGGGCCAACCGGGCATCTAATCCTTCAAATCTTACCAAGCGGCAGCACTGGGGTACAGTGCCGGCGTCTTACAGTAAGACCTGTCCAACGAAAGGGGGCCGCGACACCGCAGCGCCCTCCGCCGAGCTGTATGTTTTAGGCGAGTACGGCGGTGAGGCGTACTACATTGGACAGGCTCGGCAGGATTTGGTTGGGACTACTAGACATTTTGTACCTCCTTTCTTAATGGTTCCACATAACCCCAGTCGCGCTTCCCAGCAATTTAGGGCGGCTTGATAGGGGCCGTAGCACTCGCTACTGAAGGTTAAAGTTAATTGCCGGGGCGGAGGTTCCAAGCTTTCCGAGGTATTTTCAGGGCCCTGGCCCCTGGCTTTGGGCAGTGGACTGACAATCAAGCCCATTCTTTTGGCCGGGCGGGCCATTTTTTTTTCGTGGGTGGCCGGGGCCGGCGCGGCCGGGCCCCGCGCGTGGCCACCAAATCTGGCCGTATAATTGCCCTGGCTGGCGCGGGCTGCTTTTCTCCCGTAGCTTGCCGGCCTGTTCTACTCTTCACTATTCCCTCATTTTTTTTCGATGTACAAATCTCTCCTTTTCCTGCTCGCCCTGTGGCTGGGCGTGGCCGGCACCGCAGCGCAGGCCCAAACGCTGTCGCCGCTGGGCATCTGGACCAACGCCGAGAAGAAAGCCACCTTCGAGATATACAAGTGCGGCGACAAGCTCTGCGGCAAAATCGTGACCCTGACCGTGCCCAACGACCCGGCCACCGGCAAGCCCAAGCTCGATACGCAAAACCCTGACCCCAAGCTGCGTACCCGCCCCCGGCTGGGCCTGGTATTTATGCAGGGCTTCGGCTACGACGATGATAACAAGTGGGACAACGGCAAAATCTACGACCCCGAAAGCGGCAAAACCTACTCGTGCTACATGAAGATGGAGTCGGCGAATACGATGGAGGTGAAAGGCTACATCGGCTTCTCGCTCATCGGCAAATCGCAGAGCTGGACGCGGGTTAAGTAAGCTTTTGGCCCACGTTGCGCGCAGGTGGCAGCGGCCCTCCCAGGCGGGAGGGCCGCTATTTTTTTGCTTATTTCGGCCCCGGCGGCCGGCGGCTGGCCCAAACTATTTGTCGGAGCCGGTGTTTTTGACCCAGTTCAGGTTGCTCCACCGTCCTCATCGTGCTTCAGTTTATCCAACAGCTTTTTCAGCGGCGCGCCGGCGCGGCAGCCGGGTGGCAGCCCGCCGCTGAGCCCACGCCGGCCCAGGCCCAGCGCCACGCGGCCTGGGTGGCCGAGCGCGTGTACCGCAACTGGCTGGGGCCGTATTTTAAGGCCTACCACCTGCGCAAGGGCGGGGCCGGCGGGCGGCGGGGCTTCCGCGTCGATTTGCTGCACGATGACGGCCGCCAAGGGGCGCTGTTTTTTTACGACCCCAGCATCGGGCCGGGCAACTTCGAGCACCTCTACCAGCTGCTGGGTGAGCGCATCACGGCCCTGGGCTACCGCCGCGCCTGCCACGACTGCCGCCAGCGCCACCACCAGCAGTTGCGCGAGCACACGGTAAAGCAGTTTTTTAAGCCCAACCCCACCGACTGCACCGAGAGCGGGCGCTGCGACCAGCGCTTTGGCCTCATCACCCTCGACCTGGTGGGCGTAAACGACCGGCCGATGTTCATTCGCCTTAGCACCAACCCCGTGCACGAAGAGCACTTTACCACGCCCCAGCCCTTTGAGGCGCTACTCAAAACGGTGTTTGACGAGCCCGCCGCCGACGCGGCCATCGTGCAGAAGATTGGCGAGTACTACAGCGGGTAACTCTTGCTGCTCGATTAATAAGTAACAGAGCGGGGCCGGCTAAGCATATTGCTTGGCCGGCCCCGCTCTGTTACTTGCATGTACCGGGCACTACTCCTTCACAAACTTGCCCTGGCCGAGCGCCGCGCCGGCGGGGCTCAGCAGCCGCAGCCAGTAGAGGCCGGGGGCCAGCGCCTGGGTGGCCACGGTGGGCTGGCCGGCGGCCAGGGCCTGGCGCTGCACCACGCGGCCGGTGGCATCGCAGATTTCGGCGGTGGCGGGCGCCAGCAGGTTGCTGAGGGTAAGCTGGTCGTGGGCGGGGTTGGGGAAGATGGTGAGGGACGGCAGGCCGGCGGCGCGGGTGGCCAGCACGAGGGTGGCATCGCGCTGCACGGTGCCGGGCAGGTCGGGCAGCCAGCCGGCGGGGTCCACGGCGATGGCCACCACGGGGCTGCTCACGGGCACCGTAAAGCCCTGGCTGGCCTGGGCCTGGCTGAGGCGCACGGTGCTGGTGCTGCCATCCTGAAAGGTGAGCTGGTAATCGACCTCGGTTTGGAAAAACGGCGTGTTGGCGGGCACCGACGCGGTTTCATTGACTTGCAGAAAGAGCGACTGGCCCACCTGGTTCCAGCGCACGTTGAAGGTCGGGAAACCCTCGCCCCGGTACCACTGCTGGAAGAAGTAGCCGAGCGGCTGGCCCAGCTCGGCCTCGAAGAGCTGCTGCAAGTCGGTGGTGTGGGCGGCGCGGCCGCTAAACTGGCTCTGGTAGGTGCGCAGCACGCGGTAGAAGCGGGTATCGTCGTGGCAGAGGTAGCGCAGCATGTGGATGACGGCCGCGCCCTTCTTGTAGCTCAGGCTGGAGTCGAAGATGCGGTTGACGCTGGTGGTGTCGGGCACGCGCACGGTGCCGGTGCCCGGCAGCTGGGCGCGGTTCTGGGCGTCGTCCATCCAGGCGCGGGCGGCGGCGGGGGTGCTGAAGGCTTGCAGCGACATATACTCGCCGTAGGAGGCGAAGCCCTCGTTGAGCCAGATATCTTCCCAGGAGGCACAGGTCACGTTGTCGCCAAACCACTGGTGAAACAGCTCGTGGGCCACGAGCGTGAAGCCGAAGCTATCGAGCGTGGTCATGGTCTGGTGCTCCATGCCGCCGCCGATGGGCGCCATCGAGTGGCCGTACTTCTCATCGGCAAAGAAGTAGGTACCGAACAGCTTGGAGTAGTTTTCGAGGAAGCCCGGCGTGCGGTCAATGTCGGCCTGGTAGCGCGTCAAGGACGCCTGGTCGTACACGTAATTGACGATGGGCACGCGCGGCCCACCCACCGGGTTGGCGTAGTTGACGTACTCCACGTAGGGCGCCACCGCCACCGAAATGAGGTAGTAGTCGATGGGGTGCCGCTCGCGCCACTCGTAGCGCACCTGGTTGTTGGGCAGCGGCACGGTGCGGGTCAGCACACCGTTGGAGCCCACTTTATTGGGCAGCGTGGTGGTGATGAACACCGCCGACGAGTCGGCCTTATCGGTGAGCACCTGCTTGCACGGAAACCACTCGTGGGCCGAAAACGGCTCCGAGAGGCTCCAGGTCACGTTGTAGGGGTAGCTTACGCCGTCGCGCCGGTAGCTGGTGGCCGTGTTGAAGGCATTGCCGATGGCGTTGGTGTTGCCGTTGGGCGCCGTGCCGTGGTAGTAGATGCGGGCATTGAGCACGGTGCCGGCCGGGGCGGGCTGGGCTAGCGCGGCGGTGGCCGCCTGCCCCTGGCGCAGCACCCCCGGCGAGCGCTTGCCATTGGCCACCACCGAGTCGATGAGCAGCGTGGCCGTGCCGGCGGGCGAGCCCGCCGGGGCCTGGTATAGCTCAAAGGCCAGCGAGTCGAGGGCCTGGGCGCCCACCTTCACCCGCAGCAGGGCCGAGCCGGCCAGGTTGCGCGAGGTATTGTCCAGGGTGAGGTCGAGGCGGTAGAACTGCACGTCGTAGCGGTCCATTTTCAGGCGGTGCTTGATGGGCACCCCGGCCACGGCGGCGGTGCCCTGCGCCTGCCGCAGGCGGGTTTGGCTACAAGCCAGGGCGGCATCGGGGCCGGGGCTGAGGCTGGTGGGGGCCTGGGCGCGGGCCGGCACGGCGGCCAGCCCACCCAGGCTAAGTGCAAAAGCAGCCAGGAATAGTTTTGCGTTCATACTGCGTACTACAAGGGAGTGGGAGAGCGTTGAGTCGGAAGTCATTTCGAAGGTAAGACTTGGGTAGGCATAGCAGTGGGGCTTACCTTCGGGAAACGGCCCCGCGCCCCCGGCTTTGGGGGGCCTGCCGGCGCCCGGCTTGCTTGTTTTTATTTCTTCTATGTCAAAAATTTACAAGGCTTTTCGCTTGAGCGGGGGCGGCCTGCGCCAGGTGCTGGCCGTGCTGGCGCTGCTGCTGCTGAGCGCCCCTATGGCCCGGGCCACGCACATTGTGGGCGGTGAGCTGGACTTGCAGTACCTGAACGGCAATACCTACCAGCTGACGCTGAACCTGTACTTCGATGCAGTGAACGGCAGCCCCGGCGCCCTCGATGCCAGCCTGGCGGCCGGCATTTTTGACAAAGCCAGCAACCGCCTGCTGACCACCGTGCGCCTGCCGCTCGTCAACAACTCGTTTGTCAACTACACCAACCCGGCCTGCGCGGTGGGCTCGCTCAGCACCCGGGCGCTCGTGTACCGCAACACGGTGGAGCTGCCGCCGGGCACCTACGGCAGCGCGCAGGGCTATTACGCGGCCGTGGAGCGCTGCTGCCGCAACAACGCCATCACCAACATTGTGCGGCCCCAGGATGCGGCCCAGGCGTTTTACCTGGAGTTTCCGGCCGTGACGCGCAACGGCCAGCCGTTCCGCGACTCGACGCCGCGCGTGTTTCCGCCCTTGGCCGACTACGCCTGCCTGGGCGAGGTCTTTACCTACGACTTTGCCGGCCAGGATGTGGATGGCGACTCGCTGGTGTATGACATGGTGACGCCGCTCAACGGCCACGCCACGGGCACCAACTCCAACCCCGGCAATGCCGTGCCGCCGGTGTTTGCGGGCGCGCCCTATGCCGAGATTCAGTGGAACCCCGGCCGCAGCACGGCCAGCCAGATACCGGGCACGCCGGCCCTGAGCATCGGGGCCCGCACGGGGCGGCTGTCGGTGCGGCCCTCGTCCATCGGGCTATTCGTGTTCGGGGTGCGCTGCCAGGAGTATCGCAAGGGCGTGCGCCTGGGCGAGACGCGGCGCGACTTTCAGCTGCAAGTGCTGGTGTGCCCCAAAAACTCGGCCCCCAGCCTGGTGCTGCTGCCCGGCACGAGCGGTAGCCTGGCCTACCGCCCGGGCCGCGATACGCTGCGCATTGTGCCCGGCGGCCCGCACTGCGTGCGCCTGCGCTTTACCGACCCCGACCCCACCTCGCAGCTTACCCTGAGCTTGCGGCCGGTGGGCTACACGGGCCCGCTGCCCACCTTCACCACCGCCACTAGCGGCTTGGTGCACGCGACGGGCCGGCCCGATACGCTGGTGGCCACGCTCTGCTTTCCCGACTGCACCAACACCAACGGCAAGGTGGCCCGCCTTGATGTGCTGGTGGCCGACAACGGCTGCTCGCTACCCAAGCACGACACGGTGCACGTGGCCTTCATCGGCACGCCGCCGCCCAATGCCGCGCCTACCCTCAGCAGCACGGCCGGCCCTACCCTGCCGCTGCACGTGCGCCCGGGCCAGACGCTGGCCTTCGACCTCATCGCCACCGATGCCGAAAGCGACCCCATCCTGTTTACGCTGAGCGGGGGCGCGGGCTTTGCGCCCGATGTGCTGGGCGCCACCCTGGTGCCGCAGGCGCAGGCCGGGCAGGTGCGCCGGGCGCGCTTTACGTGGCCCGTCGATTGCCGGGCCACCACCGACCCGGCGGGGCAGGTGCGGCAGCTGCTGTTTACGGCCAGCTCCAGCACGCCCTGCGGCGACCAGCAGCTGTCGCCGGCGCTCAGCATCCCGGTCATCGTGGATTATGTCAATACGCCGCCAGTGCTCACCTCTACCCTGCCCCCGGCGGCGCTCAATGCCACCGCCCCGGTGGTGGTGCGCCTGCCGCTGGGCCAGCCCTACACCGCCACCTTCACCGGGCGCGATGCCGACCTCGATGCCCTCACGCTGAGCGCCACCGGCCAGGGCTTCGACCTGGCGGCGGCCGGGATGCGCTTTACCACCACGGCCGGCCCGGCGGGCCAGGCCAGCGGCAGCTTTAGCTGGCTGCCGGCCTGCAACGAGGCCAGCGTGGCCCAGGGCCAGGTCCAGCCGCTAGTGGTCACGTTTCAGTTGCAGGAGGCCACGTGCCGCGCCCAGCCCCAGACCCGCACCGTGCACTTTGAGGTACTCAATGCTGACTCGGCCGCCTTCAACCCGCCCAACATCATTTTGCCCACCGGCACCAACCCGGCCAACCGCGCCTTTACCCTGCAAGGCTTGCCAGCCGATTTCTGCGACGCGCGCTTTGCGGGCATCAAAATCTTCTCGCGCTGGGGCCGCCTGGTGTATGAGTCGGGCGACCGCAGCTTTGCCTGGGCCGGCGAAAACACGGCGGGCCTGTATTACTACCTGCTTACCTACACTACCGGCCGCCGCTACAAAGGCTGGGTAGAAGTGGTCCAATAGGACCACTGATTAGCACGGATTTTGGCGGATTTCACGGATTTTGTGCCCGGCACTAGGCAGGCCATTTGGGAGAGTTGCAGCTCGGCCTGTGCCCATCAATTGAAGCTATTTAAAAAGGCTACCCGTTTGGGTAGCCTTTCTTGTAACAACACAGCGAAGCGCCCCACCAGCGCCGGGCACAAAATCCGGGAAATCCGCTAAAATCCGTGCTAATCAGTGGTTAGTAGAGGAACAGAAACATGCCGAACAGCGCCACCCACAGCGCGTCGATAAAGTGCCAATAGGTGAGCAGGGCCCGCAGCTGGCGCAGGTGGTAGGGGTTGCGGATGAAGACGAGCGTGCGCACCGCGTCGCGGCTGGCGTGCAGGGTGCGCAAGAGCTGCGCCAGCAAAAACAGCAGCCCCGCCACCACGTGGGCCACGTGCAGCCCCGAAATGACGTACACAAACGTGCCGCTGCGCTCGCCCGTAAACAGCACCCCCTGCTGCACCAGCTCGCGCCAGCCCTGCACCTGCAAGCCGCTGAAGATGCAGCCCAGCACCAGCGTAGCCGCCAGGCAGCGCCCCAGGCTGGGCAGGTCGTCGGCCCGGTACAGGCGCGGGGCCTGCGCCAGGGTGTAGGACGATACCAGCAGCACCACCGTGCTCAGCGAGAAGTAGCGCGGGAACGGGTGCACCCCGCTCGGCAGCGCGTTCTGGGCCCGCGAGGCCACGTACATGGCCACCAGCGTCACAAAAAGCATCGTGATGCCAATGAGCGCCAAGTAGAGCAGCATGAGCAGCGGCGGCACGCGCTCGATGCGGCCAAAAGCCGAGCCGGCGGCCGGGCGGCGGCCAGTGCCGGGGGGGGTATTGCGGTCGTCGCGGGGGCCTTGCACAGGAGCTGGATTACTCAAAAAAGAACTCCCCTCTCTAAGGCGAAAGGGGAGTTTTTTGTTCGGCCAGGAAGCCGCGCTTTACTTAAAAAAAGAGCCGATTTTACCCAGCACCGCGTTCAGCGTAATCTTGGGGCTGGTGCGGTCGGGCAGGCCAAACGTGACGTAGGTTTTGCCGGCCACCCGCAGGTCGAGCACCAGGCCCAGGCGGCGCGCCAGGTCGTGCAGCTGCTGCAAGGGGTCGGGGCCGGGCTTTTTGGGCGGCTTGGGGGTGCCCGGCGGCTGGGGCGGGCCACTCGTGATGAGGTCGAGCACCTGCTGGCTGGGCACGTTGAGGATAAGGTAGGAGCCGGACGCCGCCAACTGAATCTCGTGCCCGCCCGGCCAGGTAAGCACCAGCCGGGCTTCTACCTCGATGGCGCTAGCCACGCGGCGCGTGGGGGTCGGGGGCGGGCGAAATGAGCGGCGCGCTGGCTACCGGGGCCTCGCCCTTGGTGCGGATGCGCAGGGCGCCGTTGAGCTTCCAGGTGGCGGGCACGCCGGCGGGGTTGGCCTGGTTGGGCACTTGCAGCTCTACCTGGTCGAAGTTGAGGTTAAGCTCGACGCCGCCCGAAAGCTTGGTGAGCAGCGAGGCGGCCGTTTCGGCCCAGGAGGTAGATTGGTCGGGCATGGGAAGGGGGAGCAGCGGGAAAGTGAGAGAAGGAACGGTGATTTCGGGCAAAGCAAGCCGATTTATCCCTAAAAGCCCAAACGCAACCGCCCGGCCAGGGTTGCCGTTGGGCCGGGCAGTGTATTTTTGTGCCCTCACCCCGGCTCGGCCGGTTTCTTTTTATTCGCCCATGAAATTCTTCGCCTGGTTCGCCGTCGCCACCATCCTCTTCCTGCTCGTCGCCCGCTTTAAGCCCCAGGCCCCCGCCGAGCCCATCATCCCCACCGAGGCTAAGGAAGCGCAGGGCCAGCAAGGCGAAGAAAATGCCCCCCCCGCCCGCACCGAGGAGCAGGGCGAGCGCGACGCCCAGAAGGGCGGCACCACCTACTTCGTGCCCGGCCAGCACCCGGCCCACGCGGCGTAGGCGCGGCGTTCCGCATAGCATAGTAGTCAGGCGGCGCTTGCCAAGGCCCGCTGGCCACCCCACTGGAGTAGCCCTCCGGCCGGGGTGGCCAGCGGGCCTTGGCAGGCGCCGCCTGCCGTACGGCCCAGTTGGGGCCCATCGGCCGCTGTAGAGTTGAGAAATATTTTTGACGGCCAACTCTACAAGGGTTGTAGAGTTGAGGAATAATTGGAGAGCCCAACGCTACAAGCAGGGTAGCGATAAACAAGTAATCGCTACCTCCCAAAAAGAACGTCATGCTTCCCTGCGGTCTGCCTGACGTTCTTTTTTAACTATCACTGATTAGCCTAACCCGGCGCTTACCCCGCCCGCTCCGCCGCCTTATCCTTCCCGCATTGCCCCTCCCCTATGGACCCGCAAGCCCGCATGGTGGCGCTCGCCCAGCGCCTGCACCACCTCAATACCCAGTATTACCAGCACGACCTCTCGGAGGTGTCGGACCAGGAGTTTGATGCCCTACTGGCCGAGTTGACCCAGCTCGAAAAGGACCACCCCGCGCTGGCCCTGCCCAACTCGCCCACCCAGCGCGTGGGCGGCACCGTGACCAAGCAGTTTGCGCAGGCCACCCACCGCTACCCCATGCTGAGCCTGGGCAACACGTACTCGGAAGACGACCTGCGCGAGTTTGACGAGCGCGTGCAAAAGGGCCTCGAAGGCGCGCCCTACGGCTACGTGTGCGAGCAAAAAATCGACGGCGTGGCCATGAGCCTGGCCTACGAAGGGGGCGAGCTGCACCAGGGCGTGACGCGCGGCGACGGCACGCGCGGCGACGTGGTGACGGCCAACGTGCGCACCATTCGCACGCTGCCGCTGCACCTGCACGGCACCACGTTTCCGGCCGAGGTGGAGGTGCGCGGCGAGGTATTTATGCCCAACCAAGTCTTCAACGACCTCAACCAGGAGCGCGAGCAGAACGGCGAAGCCCTGCTGGCTAACCCCCGCAACGCGGCCAGCGGCGCCCTCAAGCTGCAAGACTCGGCCCAGGTGGCGGCGCGGCGGCTGCGGTTTTATGCCTACTCGGTGCTCACGCCGGGCCGGCACTTCACCAGCCACAGCGAAAGCCTGGAGGCCGCCGCCGCCTGGGGCGTGCCGGTGTCGCCGACCTGGCGGCGCTGCGCCAACCTGGAAGAGGTGCTGGCCTACATCCACGAGTGGGAGCAAAAGCGCTTTACGCTGCCCGTCAACACCGACGGCATCGTGATAAAGGTGGACAACCTGCGCCAGCAGGACCAGCTGGGCCTCACGGCCAAGAGCCCCCGCTGGGCCATTGCCTACAAGTACCCCACGGCGGCGGCCCGCACCCGCCTGCGCGAAATCATCTACAACGTGGGCCGCACCGGGGCCGTGACGCCGGTGGCCCTGCTCGACCCGGTGCCGCTGGCCGGCACCACCGTCAAACGCGCCAGCGTGCATAATGCCAACCAAATTGCCCTGCTCGACCTGCGCCTGGGCGATATGGTGTTTGTGGAGAAGGGCGGCGAAATCATCCCCAAGATAACGGGCGTGGACCTGGCCGCGCGGCCCGCTGAGGCCGTGCCCGTGCGCTTTCCTACCGAGTGCCCGGCCTGCGGCACGCCCCTGGTGCGCCCCGAGGGCGAGGCCCACTTCCGCTGCCCCAACGAGCGCGGCTGCCCGCCCCAGGTGAAGGCCCGCCTGGAGCACTACGTATCGCGCAAGGCCCTCAACATCGACGGCCTGGGGGCCGAAACGGTGGGCCGCTTCTTCGACCTGGGCCTGGTGGCCACCCCCGCCGACATCTACGACCTGCCCCAGCGCCGCCCCGAGCTGGTGGGCCTGGAGCGGCTGGGCGAAAAGTCGATTGACAACCTCCTCGCCGGCATTGAAAAGAGCAAAACCGTGCCCTTCGAGCGGGTGCTGTTTGGGCTGGGTATTCGCTACGTGGGCGAGGGCGGCGCCCAGCGCCTGGCCCAGCACTACCGCAGCATGGCCGCCATCATGGCCGCCCCCGCCGCCGAGCTGGCCGCCGTGCCCGACGTGGGCGGCGTCACCGCCGACGCGGTGGCCCTGTGGAGCCAGCAGCCCGAAAACCAGGCGCAAGTGGCGCGCCTGGCCGCCGCCGGCGTGCAGCTAGCGGCCAGCGGCGAGCCGCCGCAGGCCGTGAGCGACCGCCTGGCCGGCCTCACCTTCGTGCTCTCGGGCGTGTTTGAAAACTACAGCCGCGAGCAGTTGCAAACCCTCATCCAGCAGCACGGCGGCAAAATCACGGGCTCCATCTCCAAAAAGCTGAGCTACCTCGTGGCTGGCGACAACATGGGCCCCGCCAAGCGCGAAAAGGCCACCACGCTCAAAGTGCCCATCATCTCGGAAAACGAGCTGCTGGCCCTGCTGCCGACGGAGTAGCTGGAGCGGCGAGCTTAAAACAGAACGTCAGGCTGCCCTATGGGCAGCCTGACGTTCTGTTTTAAGCTCCTTTAACTCTCCGCGGCCAGCGGCTTAGCGGGTAAAGTCGGGCACGATGGCCACGAACATGGGCGAGGGCAGGCTCACCGACTGCTCGGTGGGCGTGAGCTTGCCCGACTGCTTGTTGACGCGGTAGGAGAAGATATTGTCCGAGTTTTGGTTGGCCACCAGCAGCAGGCGGCCGCTGGGGTCGAGGGCAAAGTTGCGGGGTGTTTTGCCCTGCGTGCTCACGTGCTGCACCAGGGCGAGGCGGCCATCGGCGGGCGCGATGCTGAACACGGCCAGGCTGTTGTCGCCCCGGTTGGAAGTGTAGAGGAAACGGCCATCGGGCGAGACGTGCACGTCGGCGCCCGAGTTTTCGCCCGTAAAGCCCGCCGGCAGGGTCGAAAGCGTCTGGATTTCGCGGAAGGTGCCGGCCTTGGCGTCGTAGGCCAGGGCCGTCACGGTCGAATTCAACTCATTTTCGAGGTAAGCCCAGTGGCCTTCGGGGTGAAAGGTGAGGTGGCGCGGCCCCGCCCCCGGCTGGGCCACAAAGGCCGGGCCGGGCAGCGGGCGCAGCTGCCCGCCGGCAGCATCGAGCTGGTAGCCGTACACCTTATCGGTGCCCAGGTCCACGGCAAAAGCGTGGCGATTATCAGGCGAAGTGATAAAGCAGTGGGCGTGGGCGTGGTCCTGGTTTTTGTGAGGGCCCAGGGGCGGCTGGTGCTGGTCGGTGGCGGCGGGGGGCGCCAACTGGCCATCGGGGCGCAGGGGCAGCAGGCTCACGCTGCCACCCGCATAGTTGGCCACGAGGGCATTTTTGCCGGTGTGGTCGAGGCTGATGTAGCACGGCGACGCCCCCAGCGAAGGCTGCTGGTCGAGCAGCGTGAGCGCCCCGCTGGTGGGGTTCACCGCAAAGGCACTCACGCCGCCGCTGTTGGCCTGGCCGTGGAAGGTGCCGGTTTCGCTCACCGCGTAGAGATGGCGGCGCGCGGCGTCCAGGGTGAGGTAGCTGGGCTGGGCGCCGCCGCGCTGCACGCTCACCGGCGTCAGTTCGCCGGTGGTCGAGTGCAGGCGGTAGAGGTAGATGGTGGCGGCCTGCTCACCGCCCACGTTGGTGCCCACGTACACGAGGTAGTCGCGGTCGGCCGCCGCCGCTGTGGAGGCACCCGTGCCCGTGCTGGCGCAGCCACCCAGCGCTACCGCTACCCCCCACACCCCCAACGCCCGCAACCCCAAAAGTGACCGAACAGCCCCCATAACAATTCTGTGTAAAATCTAAGTAAAGCCTACAAAGATGCCACGGCCGCAGCACTTAACGGCGGAGCCAGCATCGTATTTAAGCTTCCTCCTATTGCCACGGCCTTGTTGCACAGCCCCCAACCCAGCTACGCGTGGCCCCTTTGGGTAGCCGCTAGCGGCTGCCCAGGCTGCCGGCCGCCTGGTCTTTGGCTTTACCGGCCGCCGTGGCAGGCGGGCCGAGGTAGCTAGCGGGCACGCTGCCTTGGCTCACCACCAGCTTTTCGAGCACCACGCCGGGGTCCACCCGCCAGAACTTGAGCACGTGCGAACCCGCGGCGGCCACGCTGTGCTGCGAAGTTTTAAGGATGATGCTGTTGGCCACCGCCTTTTCCCACACCATGTTGCCTTCGCCAGATTTCATACCGGCGTGCAGGTTGACGATTTGCGGTGCTTCATCATCGATAGACACGGCGTAGCGCAGGCCGGTGGTATTGGTGAAATCCAGCGTCGGAGCCAGGTAGGCACTCACCGTTACGGGGCCGGCCTGGGCCAGTGAAATGCGGTACTCCAGGTGCGGGCTAGCCCCGCCCGGCGTGGCCGTGGGCGCGACGTTGGTAGGCAGTGAGGTTACGGCCCCGGCGGTGCGGCCCAGGTCGGGCAGGCGCTGCCAGGTGATGGGGCCGGCATTTACGGCCTGGGTGTACTGCTCGGCATCGAGCGACACGTAAGCACCCTTTTCGGGCGCGGCCGGGGAGGGCACCGGCTGCGGCACCGCGCCGGCGGGCAGGGTCACCACGGCGGGCATGATGTCCTGGCGTTCGTCGTGCCAGGAGGTGTAGCCAATGTGCATCTGGTCCATCATGTGGTCCCATTTGCCGCCGGCCACGGCGTGGTAGCGCTGCTTTATTTCGGCGTCTTTGGCAAACAGCGCCTTGGCTTTTTCAGCCAGTGCATTGGTATTGGGCTGGTTAGTTTTGGCGGCTTCCTGGTTCAGCGCCACGGTGTAATACAACTCGTTGAGGTTGGCGCAGGCCTGCACGGGGTGTAGCACCAGTTCGTAAAATGCATCGCGGTCGGCGGCCGGTAGCTTTTGGTTGATGGCTTCGGCGCGGGTCAGCAGTTGGTTGTAGTCGGCCACCACGCTAGCCCACTCGCCGGTAGCCAGGCTGTAGGTAGTGGGCGACAGCAGCTCGGGCTTGCGGCGGCCGTTGTACTTCGCGTATTTGGCCAGGATGTAGGCGATGTCGGCCGCGTATTTGGGGCCGAATTGCTGGCTGGCCCAGCGCTGGGTGTAGGCCGCCACGCCGGTAGCGGGCAGCGCGTCTGGATTCCAGGCGTAGTCGAGGAAGAAGGAAATCGGCAGCTCCATCGGCTTGAGGTCGCCCACGTTCACTATCCAAATCTGCTTTACGTCGTGCTCGTAGGCCAGGTGCATCTGCTCCCACACGCGCGGCAAGGGGTTGGTATTCAGCCAGCGGTAGCTGCGCGGGCCACCCACGTAGTCGAAGTGGTAGTAGATGCCGTAGCCGCCCTTGCGGGGCGCATCGCCGAGCTTAGGCAGCTTGCGGAGGTTGCCCCAGTTATCGTCGCACAGCAGCAGGGTCATGTCGTCGGGCACGCGCATGCCCTTGTCGTAGTAGTCCTGCACTTCCTTGTAGAGGGCCCAGAGCTGGGGCGTCTGGTCGGCGGGCTTGTGGGTTTCTTCGGCCAGAATCTGGCGCTGGTCGGCCACTATTTTTTCGAGCAGCGCGATGTTGCTGCCCTCGCTCATGGGCTCGTCGCCGTCGCCGCGCATGGCCATCGTCACGATGCTTTCGTGGCTGCCCATGTTGCGGATGCCCTGGCGCCAGAAGCGCCGCAGCGTCGTGTCGTTGGTCTGGTAGTTCCAGGGGCCGTGGCCGTAGCGCTTCCACTCCTGCTGGGCGCGCATCATGGGCTCGTGGTGCGAGGTGCCCATCACGATGCCGTACTCATCAGCCAGTACGGGGCTGCGCTTGTCGTCGTCGTTGAAGGCATTGCCCCACATGGCCGGCCACAGATAATTGCCTTTTAATCGGAGAATTAGCTCGAACACGTGCTCGTACATCTTTGAGTTGATGCCGCCAAATTTCTCCTTGGCCCAGCCCGTCAGCGCGGGCGCTTCATCGTTGAGGAAGATGCCCCGGTACTTGACCTTGGGCGTACCCATCGTGTAGCGGCCGGCGGCCACGTAGAGGTTATTTTGGTGCGGCGTGGGCACGTCGGCCCACCAGTACCAGGGCGACACGCCCATCTGCGCCGACAGGTCGTAGAGGCCGTAGATGGTACCGCGCTTGTCGCTGCCCGCCACCACCAGGGCGCTCGTCACACCCGGCAGGGGGTTGGCAATCGTCTGCACCACAAAGGTTTCCCAGCGCCCGGCCAGGTTGCTCACGTCGAGCTTACCCGATTTCACCAGTTCATCAATGAGCGGGCTGTGGCCCACCGTGCCGATGAGCACCACCGGTTGCTGGCCCTGCGGCTTGTCGGTGAGCATCGCCGGCTCGCGGCCCGTCACGCGGTTGATGTCGGCCTGCACATCGCGGGTGGCACGCAGCACGCCCGGCCAGTCGCTTTCGCTGGCGTAGAGCGTGGCGGCCTTGCCGCCCGCCACCAGCGGGAAGCTCCCAGTTGTTTTTTTGGCCGAGATGTAGCTCGTACCCATCGGCAACGCCGCCGACTGGGCTAGCGCCAGCACGGGCAGCAGCAGCAACGCCGCTACCGTGCGAAAGCGAATTAGAACAACTCTCATAATATTGATAGTAAGCAGATTATCTAAAACTTCACCACCTCGTAGTAAGCCGGCTTGGGCTTGAAATTCTCATCAAAGAGCAGCGGGTGGTTCTTGCGCCCCGCTACCGGGTAGGTGTCGAGCCAGGAGTAGTGGTCGGAGATGTTCCAGAACGTGACGCCCGTGAGCCGCCCGGCCCTGGCCTCGTCGCGGAAGACCTTAAACACCATCTTATACTGCGCGCTTTGCTTGGCCTGCATTTCGGGCGTGTAGGCGTCCGACTCGTCGGGGCGCTTGGCGCGGCGGTCCTTCTCCCATGGATACACCGACACGTCAAGCTCCGTCACCTGCACCTTGAGGCCTAGCGAGGCGAAGCGCTCGATGGTGGTGCGCAGCTCCTGCTCGGTAGGCTCAACCAGCGACCAGTGGCCCTGCAACCCCACTGCATCGATGGGCACTTTGGCATCCTTGAGCTTCTTGAGCAGCTTGTAGATGCGCTCCATCTTCTCGGGGCGCTCGGTGTTGTAGTCGTTGTAGAAGAGCACCGCGCTAGGGTCAGCGGCGTGGGCGTAGCGGAAGGCCTCGGCAATGAAATCCTCGCCGCAGATTTTATACCAGTCCGAGTTGCGCAGAAACTCGTTGGGGTTGTCGGCGATGGCCTCATTTACCACGTCCCAAGCGTAAATTTTGCCCTTATAGCGCTTCACCACGGCGTCGATGTGGTCGTGCAGGCGCTTGAGCAGCCGTGCCTTACTCACCTGGCTGCCGTCAGGATTCTTAAAAATCCAACGGGGCGTTTGCTCATGCCAGCATAGGTTATGGCCACGCACTCGCAGGTGGTGCGCCTGCGCAAAGTCCACGATGGCATCGGCGGGCGCCCAGTTCCAGCGGGTCGAGTCAGGGTGAATAGGGCCCATCTTCATGTCGTTCTCCGGCGTCAGGCTGTTGAACTGCTGGAGGATAAGCGCCACCTCGGCCGGGTTTTGCAAGGCGCGCGGCGACACCGCCACGCCCACCGGAAAATAGCTCTTATAGTAGTCCTTGAGGCCTTTTTCGGCGGGCGGGCGCTGGCTGGCGGTGAGCACCGCCGCGCCTAGCAGGCTAGCCAAGGCAAGCGCGTACAAGTTTACTTTTTTCATAATTGCAGAATGCTTGTGGAAGGGAGATTTTATCAATTACCAGAAAATAAGAATGCCCGCAACTAACTAGTTCAATAACTATTAAAGTCATCAAACCAACTAGTTACGGGCACGCTTACACGAACCGTATGCGAATAAAAACCGGCTAGCTCAGCAAAAGTCAGCCAGTGGCGGCGGCCAGCCGGCCGCCGAAAAAGAGGGGTTACAGACACGAGCGGGGTTGGTTGCGGGTGGTCGGGTATCGGGATGCAGGGCGGCACCTGGCGACACGCGCGGCGGCCGATTGCCCGGCCACCCGCAACGCGCCGCTTAGTTGCCCTTGGCTACTAGTTGCTTCTTCTCTTCCTGCTCGTCTTCGGGGTGGCCGGCTAACACGCCCTGGGCGCGCTTCACCACATTTTCCACCGTGAAGCCAAATTTCTCGAACAGCTCCTCGGCCGGGGCCGACTCGCCGAAGCGGTTCATGGCAATGATGCCGCCCTCATCGGTGGTGTACTTGTGCCAGCCAATGGGCGAGCCAGCCTCGATGGCCAGGCGCTTCTTGATGGCCTTCGGCAACACCTGCTCGCGATAGGCTTTGTCTTGGTGCTCAAACAGTTCCCAGCTCGGCATGCTTACCACGCGGGTGGGCGTACCGGCCTTTTCCAGCTCTACCTGGGCCTTCATGGCTAGGGCCACTTCCGAGCCGGTAGCGATGAGGATGAACTGCGGCTTGCTACCCTGCGCTTCGCTCAGGATGTAGGCACCCTTGCGCACGCCCTCGCGGGCCGAGCCGAGCTTGCTCTGGTCGAGAATCGGCAATTTCTGGCGCGAGAAGATGAGGACCACCGGCGACTTAGGCGTGGTCATGGCGATGCGCCAGGCCTCGGTGCTTTCGTTGGCGTCGGCGGGGCGCAACACTACGATGTTCGGGATGGTGCGCAGGGCCAACACCTGCTCCACCGGCTGGTGGGTGGGGCCGTCTTCGCCCAGGCCAATGCTATCGTGGGTGAACACGAACGTGGCCGTGCTCTCGGCCAGGGCCGTGAGGCGGATGGCCGCGCGCATGTAGTCGCTGAAGGTCAGAAAGGTACCGCCGTAGGTACGCAGGCCGCCGTGGTGGGCGATGCCGTTCATGGCCGCGCCCATCGCGTGCTCGCGCACACCCCACCACACGTTGCGGTTGGCTTTGTGCGCGGGCTGGAAGCTGTCGCTGCCCGACTTGTCCATCTCGTTGGAGCTGGCTAGGTCGGCCGAGCCGCCGAACATGAACGGTACGGCTTTCTTGATGGCATCCAGCGCTTTGCCGCTAGCCTGGCGGGTGGCCAGCTCGCCATCGGCGGGCGTGTACACGGGCAGGTCTTTATCCCAGCCTTCGGGCAGTTTGCCGTCGAAGGAGAGCTTGAACTGGCTGGCCTCGTCGGCGAATTTCTCGGCGTACTTGGCGAAGTCGGCGTCCCACTGCTTTTGCAGCTCGGCGCCTTTCTGGCCGGGCTCCTTCAGGTGGTCGTACACTTCGGCAGGCACCTGGAAGCTCTGCTCGGGGTCGAAGCCGTAGAACTTCTTGGTAATTTTAACGTTGTCGGGGCCCAGCGGCGAGCCGTGCGACTTATTGGTGCCAGCCAGCGGCGAACCGAAGCCGATAATCGTCTTCACGGCGATAATCGACGGGCGGTCGGTTACCGACTGCGCCACTTTGATGGCGTTCTCGATGGCGTCGAGGTCGTTGCCGTCGGTCACGTGCTGCGTATGCCAGTAGTAGGCATCGAAGCGCTTCATCGGGTTCTCGGTGTAGGTCAGGTTGGTGGGGCCGTCGAGCGAGATGTTGTTATCGTCGTAGAGATAAATCATCTTGTTCAGCTGCAAGTGGCCAGCCAGCGAGGCCGCCTCCGAAGCGATGCCTTCCATCAGGTCGCCGTCGCTCACCAGCACGTAGGTGTAGTGGTCCTGCACCGGCGCGTGGCCTTCCTTGTTGTAGAGGGCCCCGAGGTGCGCCTCGGCCATGGCCATGCCCAGGCCGTTGGCGAAGCCCTGGCCGAGCGGGCCGGTCGTCACTTCCACGCCGGGCGTGATGTGCGACTCAGGGTGGCCGGGCGTTTTGGAGTCCATCTGGCGGAAGTTCTTCAAATCGTCCAGGCTCAGGTCATAGCCGTAGAGGTGCAGCAGGCTGTAGAGCAGCGCCGAGCCGTGGCCGGCCGAGAGGATAAAGCGGTCGCGGTTGGGCCACTTCGGGTCTTGCGGGTTGAAGCGCAGGAAGCGCGACCACAGCACGTAGGCCATCGGGGCGGCCCCTAGCGGCAGGCCGGGGTGGCCCGAATTGGCTTTCTGCACCATGTCCACCGACAGCAGGCGGATGGTGTTAACGCTCAATTCATCAATCGAAACGTTGTTGGGATTGGAGTTGCTCATGGGGTAAGCGAAAAGGATTGGTAGCGCAAAGGAACGCGGCGCAGCCGGGCCGCGCCGCGTTCCTCTACGAATTTTTCGCTAGATGTACTGATTAATGATGCTTTCGAGCCACTCCTGCTTGCCGCTGCGGGGCGTGGGCTCGCCGGTTTCGTGCGCGATTTTGCGCAGGTCTTCCAGCGTCAGGTTACCCTTGGCAAACTCGGCACCGTGGCCCGCGTCGAACGAGGCGTAGCGCTCGGTGCGGAACTGCTTGTAGGGCGACTTGGTGAGGATGGCATCGGCCGTAACGAGGGCGCGGGCGAAGGTATCCATGCCAGCGATGTGGGCGATGAAAATATCCTCCAGGTCGGTCGAGTTACGGCGCGTTTTGGCGTCGAAGTTGATGCCGCCGGGCGTAATGCCGCCGTGCTCCAGGATGATGAGCATCGACTCGGTCAGCTCGTTCAGGTTGTTAGGGAACTGGTCGGTGTCCCAGCCGTTCTGGTAGTCGCCGCGGTTAGCGTCGATGCTGCCGAGCAGGTTGGCGTCGGCGGCTACTTGCAGCTCGTGCTGGAAGGTGTGGCCCGCTAGGGTAGCGTGGTTCACTTCCAGGTTCAGCATGAAGTCATTCTCCAGGCCGTGCTCCTTCAGGAAGCCGATTACCGTGGCGGCATCGAAGTCGTACTGGTGCTTGGTAGGCTCGGCCGGCTTGGGCTCAATGAAGAACTTGCCCTTAAAGCCCTGCTGACGAGCGTAGTCGCGGCCCATCGTCAGAAACTTCGCCATGTGCGCCTGCTCGCGCTTCATGTCGGTGTTGAGCAGGGTCATGTAGCCCTCGCGGCCACCCCAGAAGGTATAGCCCTCGCCGCCCAGCGCGATGGTGGCGTCGATGGAGTTTTTCACCTGCGTGCCGGCGTGGGCCACCACCGAGAAGTCGGGGTTGGTGCTGGCGCCGTTCATGTAGCGCGGGTTCGAGAACACGTTGGCCGTGCCCCACAGCAGCTTCACGCCGCTTT
>Ga0160428_1000206_pt1 | contig 74725 bp, 65 predicted proteins | sample SolpanmetagenomM_FD_108198 | JGI IMG/M metagenome (GOLD analysis project Ga0160428, IMG submission 108198) | Solar panel surface microbial communities from Lawrence Berkeley National Laboratory, California, USA - M | ecosystem: Engineered > Built environment > Solar panel > Unclassified ... | reverse complement strand
TCGACAAAGGACACGCGATTTCCGCTGTGGCCCAAAGCTTTCCGTCCGGCTCGGGATCACAGGCCCACGATCGGGAGGGAACTCGTGCCCGGCTCGCTTCGGCGAAAGGGGTGCCGCCCCGCGCCGTCGCCTTCTCCGTCGCGTCCGCTTTCGAGCGTAGACGCTTCTCTGCAGTCGAAAAAATCCACGCCCACGGGGGAACGTAAACTGGCAAGAATCTTAGCGGCCCTACGCTAGAGAGGGCAGCCAATCGAGGACTCGGCCTCGTTTCGTTCGCGAACGGGGCCCTTTTTCGTCTCTGTCCACGGCGCGGCCCTTTGTGTGGCGGGAACGTGGCCCGAAAGCCCGGCCTTGGCGCCCCCCCCCGGCCTTGGGCGTGATCGCGGCCTTCGCCGTGGTGGATCTCGAGCTCTTGCGCGTGGCCGAAGGATCCGGGCGCAAAGACCTCGTGCTGCCCGTCTCGTTCGGCGCCTGCCTCCTCAGCTATCTCCCAGCCCTTCATGGGCGTCGTGGCCGCGAAGGGCGCGAGTAGGAGTAGAGCGAGACCGAACGGCCGGAGCCTGCGACGGCTCGCGAAGCGGGGGCCTTCGGCTTCGGGACGTCGCGGCTCTTCGCGTCATCCCTCCGCCGTGCATCCTTTCGGCGCGACCCTTCGACGATTCTGGCCCCTTACCAAGAGAACTGGAGTGGTGGTTTCTGGGTAAGCCGTTCTCCGTACGGCAGAAGGGCGTACGCCTCGAGAGGTGCTGCGTTTCTTCGTGAAGCAGCGGATGCCCTGTTCCACGTCGACAGGCTCCAAGGTGAGAGCGTCGCCTGCCGACGCATCAACGAGGGCGCGTTCCCTTCGCGCTACGCACCGCCAGAGAGATCTCGACCAGTGCGGCGACGCGGCCCCATGGTTTCCGTCCTCGCGAGTTCTGACATCGCCCCTAGCCTCTCGGCCCGGGAGGAGCCGGTTCTCCCCGCCCTCTGTCGTGGCCTATACGACAAGGAGGCGGCCGAAGAGCTGGGCCTCGCTCGGGACGGTGCGCGTCTACCGGACGAGGATCGGGGAGGAGCTTAAGGTGCGGGGGCTCGTGCCCTGGGTCCTCGTCACCTGGAACGCCATGGCGCGGTTCGAGGCGGTCGCGCTCCGTGATGATCCAGAACGTCGCGCCCCCCGGGGTCTCGTAGGACGAGAGGAGCCTCTCTCCCTCGATGAGTGCCCGCTCGTTCGCGGCGCGGTCCTCATCGCACAGGTCGCTCCAGTCCCCGGCGGCGTGCCGGTCGAGCGCGGCGTGGATGGCGAGGACGCGGTCCCAGTCGTCGGCGACGATCTTCCCGATCGGCTTGTCCTTGCCCAGCACGGGGAAGACGTAGTCCCGGAGCTTCTGGTAGTACTGCTCCGCGACGTCGGGCGAGCGGCCTTTCGCGGGCCACCACTCGTCCCGGCACGCCTCCGCCAGCGCCCTCAGGGTCATGGCGTCGGGAGCGGGAACCGCCTTCGCGGCCTCGGGCGGCTTCCCCGCCAGGACCTCCAGCGCGAGATCGTTGTAGGCCGCGTACACGTCGTCGCGGAGCTTCCGGGCGGCCGTCTTCGATCCGGCGGAGAGCTCACGGACGAAAAGCCGCCCTCCGGAAGCTTGAGGCGCACGCGCACCTCGAAGATGGCGCCCCTCTGCTTGACGTTCGCGTCCGGCCCTTTGGGACGCTTCTCGATCCACCGCATGCCTCCATCCTAGCGCGCCTCTCCAAAAGGAAAATGGCGGAAAAATGGTGGAAGGAAACGAACGAAGGGCCGGTTTCTTGCGAAACCGGCCCTTCCTAGGTTCGAACCGTGGTGCCTCCATCCGGACTTGAACCGGAGACCCTAGCATTTTCAGTGCTATGCTCTACCAACTGAGCTACAGAGGCGCGTGGCGCGGATGACGGGACTTGAACCCGCGGCCTCCGGCGTGACAGGCCGGCGCTCTAACCACTGAGCTACACCCGCGAACAGAAGAAAGTATGGCAGGGTGGTCGGGGAAAGTCAAGGGTCCCGCTCGCGCCTCGGGAAAAGGGGCGCATTCCGTGGGCAAAACCAAAACGGCCCCGTCTCCATTCAGGAGACGGGGCCGTTGCCGAGATTCTTCCGCGCGCTACGCGAGCATGCGCTCGGGCATCGTGCGGTTGAGAAGGAGCCAGTACATCGCCATTTGGAGCACCATCTCGGAGAAATCGCTGGGATCGTCCGGCTTGCGGACGAAGGAGTTGGCCCCCATCGCGTAGCTCTCCTCGATCTGGTTCTCGTCCTCGCTGGAGGTAAGGACCACGACGGGGATGCGCCGCGTCTCGGGCGTGTTACGGACGCGCCTGAGCACATCGAGACCGCTAAGGCCGGGAAGGTTGAGGTCGAGAACGACTACGGCGGGCATGATCGAGAGGTCCCGTCCGGAGAACGAGCCGGTGCCGAACAGATAGTCGACCGCTTCCTGGCCATCGCAGGCGACGACCACCTCGTTCATGATGTTGTTCCGGCGCAGGGCCCGCAGCGTCAGGCGCTGGTCGTCCTCGTTGTCCTCGATCAGGAGGATAAGCTTGCTGTCGTGTCCCTGGTTCATGTTCGTAGCGGACATTTCGATGGATGATGCCGACTCGCCCCTTGCGGGAGGCGTTCACTATTATAGTCTAGGTCGCGTCCAAGGCTCGACCGATCCAACGATCCCATACTACGCCGCATCTCGGCGGTCGTCACGGTCCGAAATTCTTAAAGCGGATTCTGACGCGCGAAGGCGCAATTATACGAAAAGGGCTCCACCTAGTCCCGCTCCGCTTCCCTCATCTCGTGTCCGGTGGCCCGCAGGGTCTCCCGCGCGAGGGCGACCGCACCGTCTTTGATCAGAATCCAGTCGGTCGTGAAGGTGGAGAGCACAAATACCGCGACGCCCGCCGCCGCGAGGGGACCGACCAGCGAAGCGAGCACCCCGACCTCGGAGAAACCCATCGTCTCGTCGAGTTGGAGCGCCCGCCAGCCGCGCTCCACGTCGGCCTGGATCGGCTCGGAGCCGTAGCGGCACACGATCGTGTTCCCGTCCGGCCCGCAGATCGAGGCGTAGAGCCCCTCTTCCGTGCGCGGCCGCATCGCCCCGCTCTCGTTGCGGGCGACCACGTATTCCTCCGGGTGAAGTCGAAGACGCATCGTGGTTAGTGTACAAGGCCAGGAGGCTTAGCCCCGTCCTCTCCTGGTCTACCTTCCGAAGAAGCCCATGATGAACCGGATGATCGCGCCCCATATCCAGAGGTACCAGATCGGGCGCGACCCTATCGAGTTCATGCCGCGCCCGACCGCGCTGCCCGCGTCGTGGAGAACCCCGCCCAGCCGCACCGGGACCTTGTTCCGCGCGCACTCGCGGCAACGCACCCCGTTCGCGCCCACAGTGACGCACCGGGGGCAGAGCGGACGTTCGCAGCGGCCGCAGGTCACGCGCGTGGCCTCCTTCTTGTGCTTGTAGCAGAAGTAGAGCCCCGGCTCGCCCGCCTCGACCGGCGGCTCGACGGCGACGAACTTTTTCCCGCACGAGCGGCAAAATCGGCTGTCGCTCGGGTTCTCCGTTCCGCAGTGGGCACATCGGGCGGTCATGACTCGTCACCATGATAGCAAGGAAAAGATGCAGACCACGCTCGACGAGTCGCAATGTCGCAACCTCGACGTGTCCGCCCTCCGCGAGTGGCTCCTGACCAACGGGATCGGCGGCTACGCGATGGGGACGGCCTCGGGGATCGCCACACGTCGTTACCACGGCCACCTGATCGCCGCCGCCACCCCGCCGACCGGGCGTACCCTCCTTCTCGCGGCGATCGACGCCTCGGTTCAAGGCTCGGGTCTCGCCGTCGGAATCTCCACGAACCAGTACCCCGGCGCACTCCACCCGGAGGGCTACCTCCACCTGCGCCGCTTCGAAGCCGCCCGGGAATACGTCCGCTGGCGCTACCGCGCCCTCGACACCGAGATCGTCAAGGAGATCCGTCTTCAGCAAGGGGCGAACGCGGCGACCGTCCGCTACCGCAACGTCGGACGCGTCCCTGTCGTTCTGACCCTCCGTCCCTTGGTCTGCCGACGCGACCACCACGGCGAGTTCCACGAACGCCCTGACTATCCGTACAAGCTTCTTTTTCCCGCCGACGAAACGGTGATCGACGGTCTCCACCTGCGCCACCCTGGCGCGACGCGGACTCCGGTAGGCGGATGGTACTACCGCTTCGAACACCGACGGGAGATCGAGCGCGGCCTGTCCGCGTTCGACGACCTCTACTGTCCCTGTGAGCTTCGTTGGGAACTGGAGCCAGGCGAGGAGGCGGTTCTCCTCGCCGCCGATGGACCAGGGTTCTCGCCCCTTCCGGCCGCCGACGACGAGCCGGACGCGCGTGGCGTGGGCGCGATGCTCCGTGAAGCGGCGGAGCGATTCCTTATCGAAACCTCAAGCCGCCGCACCGTCGTCGCGGGCTATCCCTGGTTTACCGACTGGGGGCGCGACACGATGATCTCGCTTCCCGGCCTCTGCCTCCACACCGGACGGACGGACCTCGCCAAGGCGATCCTCGACGACCATGCTGCCCTTCTCGATGGCGGCCTGATCCCGAACCGCATCCCCGAGGAGGGCGAGAAGCCCGAGGACAACACCGTCGATGCGACGCTCTGGTTCGTGAACGCCATCGGACGCACCCTGGAAGTGGCGTGGGAGGACGCGTTCGCACGGCGAATGATGGCCGCGCTCGAAGAGGTCTATGAGGCGCACATGGCGGGCACCAAGCACGGCATCCGCGTGGATCCCGGCGACGGTCTTCTCACCCAGGGCGAAGCGGGGCTCCAACTCACCTGGATGGACGCGAAGATCGGCGATTGGGTCGTCACGCCGCGCCACGGGAAGCCGGTTGAGATCAACGGACTCTGGGCGAACGCCTTACGCACGATGGAGCGGCTGGCCTCCCGACTCGGTTCGCCGCGCGAGACTGAATTCCGCGAGGCCGCCGACCGCGCCGCCGCGTCGTTCGAAGCGAAATTCTGGCACGAAGGGCGGGGCTTCTATCTCGACACCGTCGATCCCGTGGATGCCTCGCTCCGCCCCAACCAGGTGCTCGCGATGGCCCTTCCCTACTCGCCCTGCGATCCCGAACGCGCACGGCGCAGCCTCGAAGTCGTAGGACGAGAGCTGGCGACCCCCTACGGCCTGCGCACCCTCGGCCCGGAGGAACCTGGCTACCGGGGCCGCTACGAGGGACCGATGAACGAACGAGACGCGGCCTACCACCAGGGCACCGCCTGGCCGTGGCTGCTTGGCCCCTACGCGACGGCGGTCGCGCGCTTCGGAGAAGGCCCTGCCGAGGCGCGGCGGCTGCTAAGGGAAGCGCGCACGATGATGGGCGAGGACGGCCTCGGCGGCATCGCGGAGGTATACGACGGCGACAGCCCCCAGCGGCCCGGCGGTTGCCCCTGGCAAGCCTGGAGTGTAGGCGAGATCTTGCGGGCCTGGGTCGAGGACGCGCGCGGGGATTAGCCCGCGCGCGTCTTATATGCGGTGGAATCCGCCGTTGCGCTCTCAGTAGAAGGGGTGCAGGCAGATGACGACGGTTCCTGGGTCTTCAGGAGGATCTAAACCCTCCTGAAGACCCAAGAACCTAGTGACCTAGCGAGCCTCTCAGTTCCGCCGCCGCCCGGACGTTCGTCCGGTGGCCACTTCGCTCGCCGACGAAGTTCAGGAAGCGGAGAGGAATACCCGCAAGGTACAGGTCGCCCATAAGGTCGAGGAGCTTGTGGCGGGCGGGCTCGTCGTGGAAGCGGACGGCGTTCTTGTAGCCCTCCTCTCCCAGGATGACCGCCGAGTTCGCGTCCAAGCCTTGGCCCAAGCCGTACTCGATCAGCTTCGGTACCTCCTCCAGGAGGGCGAAGGTGCGGGCGGGCGCGATCTCCGTCGCGAACGCGGCGATCGCGTCCGCCGCCTCGAACGACTGCTCTCCGGGCCAGCGGCTGCCGAGGTCGTAGACGTAGCGGCCATGGCCCACGCCCTTGCCGATCGCGATCTTGACGTCGCCGTCCTGCACGAACACGCGCCGGAAGGGGGCAGGCAGCTCGCGCTCGTCGCCGTCCGCCAGGAGGGGGAGCATCGCTTCGAGGTACGGCTTGGCCGAGCCGTCCAGTCCCGGAAGCTCCGGCGCGTCGAGTTCGATCTCGGCGTCGGTGATCTCAAGGCCCGCGAAGGCGGCCATCAAATGCTCGACCGTGCCGACCGGCCCGATCTTCGTGCTGCGGGCGGTGTCGGTCACGTTCTCGGGAAAGGCGAGGACGCGATCCGCACCAAGGCGGAAGGCGATGCCCTCCGTGCCGGGGTGAACGGTCATCCGAACGAGGGTTCCGGTGTGGAGGCCACGCCCCTCGAAGAGGACGCTTTCCGAAAGGGTACGGGCGCGGTAGATCATCGTTCTAGTTCCTCGATGCGCTTCTCCATCCGCATCAGACGCTTCATCAGTTCGGGGAGTTTGCGCAGGAGCGACTGCGTCCTCATCTCGATCAGAGCGGGTCTCGCCGGGAAGCCCCAGTAGGGACCGGCCTCAAGGATGCTCTTCGACACGCCCGACTGGCCACCGACCTGGATGTCGTTACCGACCGTGGTGTGGTCGGCGACGCCCGACTGGCCGGCGAAGGTGCAGCGCTCGCCAATTGTGGCCGAGCCCGCGACGCCGACCTGGCTCGCCATAACGGTATGGGCGCCGATCCGGGTGTTGTGGCCGATCTGGATCAGGTTGTCCAGCTTCACGTCGTCGCCGATCCGGGTCCTTCCAGCGGTCGCGCGGTCGATCGTCGTGTTCGCGCCGATCTCCGTGTCGGCCCCGATCTCGACGCCGCCCACCTGGGGAATCTTGTGCTGGCGTGTTCCGTCCCACACGAAGCCGAAGCCGTCCGCACCGAGCACGGCGCCGGAGTGGACGATCGAGCGCGGACCCACGGTCACGTTCTTTACGAGTACGGCGTGGGGCAGGATCGTCGCCCGTTCCTCGACCGCACACGCTTCGCCAACGTACGCGAAAGAGTAGATCCGTGCGCCGGGACCGACCGTGGCTCCCGCCTCCACCACCGCGAACGCGCCGATGCGCGCCGTCGGATCGATCTGGGCTAAGGGGCTGACCGAGGCCTGGGGCGAGACGCCCTCGGCCAGCGGCAGGGGGCGGTCGTTCAGGCCGAGAAAACGGCCGAAAGCCTGGCGCGGTCGGGGATGGCGGATCGTGGGCTTGGTCGAATCGACGTCGGGCGGCAGGATGACCGCCCCCACGCCTGAGGCCATCGCCTTCTCGACGTAGGAGCCTTCCGCGAAGGCGAGGCCATGGGGATCGTCCTCGTCCGCCGGCGCGGGACGCAGGACGCGGTGCTCGGCGGGACCGTCTAGGGTCCCGCCGAGGAGTTCGGCGATTTCGGCGAGGCTCCAGCCCGTTTCTCTTTCCATCGTTCGAATTCCGAGGTGGCGTCCCGCCCTTTGGGGTCCAGGCGGAAGCCGCTTTGGGCGGCCCAGATGCGGGCCTCGCCCAGCAGGCGCGACCGTGCGTCCGTCAAGGCTTTCGGAGACTCTACCACCGGGGCGGGGAGCGGCGGGGCGACGGCAGGCAGGACGGCCACGCGAGCGGGCACGGCGGGAACCACGGCCACGCCCCGACGGGCTAGGCGCAACTCGATCGCCTCGGTTCCCCGTGGTCCGAGATTAAGGGTCGCCTCAGCGAGCGCCTGGCGGTTCAGGGTGTCGCGGTTGGACTCGATGGAGGCGAAGGTCGCAGCCTTCGCGGCGTCGCCCTGGGATTGGATGCTCTCGACCCACGCCTCCTCGACGCCCTTGAACGCGGCGTCCAAGGCCATCAGTTCGGTCCGGGCCGCGTGGGCACGCTTGAAGAGAAGCTTGCCGTAGGGATCCGTACTGAGCTTCAGGACCCCTTCGATCTCCTTGTCCGGGTCGTTGCGCCCGACCGCGAAGAAGAGGACGGCGGCAGGGTAGGCCCGCTTGGCGGCGTAAGCCTCGAACTTTTTCCGAAAGGCGGGATAGAGGGCCAGCGTCGCTTTGCGGTATGGATCGCCCAATGCTCGGATCTGGGCTCGCGCGAAACGGTCGGCCTCCCGCCGGTACACCTCGGAGAGCTTGCGCCGCAGATTCTTCAGCGACTTCGCCTGCGCCTCATCCACCTCCCGCGCGAGTTCGGCTCCGTCGATTCCCGCCTGGGCCACGAGGCGGGCCGCCGGGCGAGCGGGCAACGACGCCGTTCGGGCCGGAATCCGCTCCGGAGGAACGGGCGGCGGGACCGTCTTGCGCACGGGCGAGACGGTCGCCGAAAGCCCGGCGACATCGACCCAGACGGCCTCGGGAGCGACCTTCTTGACGCAGCCGAAAAGAGCGAGCGCGCCGATCAGCGGAAAAGCGAGCCGCTCCCCGCCCCTCATGGCTTCGCGTTCATCGCCGTCAGGGCGTCGGCGGTGAGATCGTTCGCCCCGTAGGGCGCGAACGACTTGTCGTAGATCATCGTGTACCCAGCGGCTTTGGCGGCGGTGGAGATCGCCTCTCGAGCGCGGGCGTTGCTCTCGGTCTGCTGCTTGGCGATCCAGGAATCGATGTCGTTCGTGAAGACGGCGACCCAGCTCCGACCCAGTTCGCTGATCTTCTGCGACCGGTCGGCGTAGTCCTGCAAAAGGGTCCGGTCCTCGGGGGTGAGGGGGTTCTTGGTGGCGAGCTCCGCCCACTTCTTGTTCGTGGCGACCACCGCGGACTTGAGGGCGTCGAGAGTCGCGCTTTCGGCGGGGGTCCGATCCGGCTTGAGAGACAGGTCGCGAAGCTGGGTGGCCTGCTCGATCGTGAGCACCCGGTTCGTGTCGAGGAAGCTGAGGATGTCCTCGCGCGCCGTGCGCATCTTTTCCAGGTTCGCCTTGACGCCCTTTCCGAAGTTGCTGGCCTCGACGAGGCCGTTGATGTCGACGACGCCGTTCTTCTCCGCCGGCGTCTGGAAGCCACCCCCGAAGAGAACGCCCAACAGGAGAAGGGACAGCGCGGAGCCGAGTTGGTAGATGCGGAGCATGGAGAGAGGGGTCCTTCGATCTTCGGCGACGGGACTCCTTCGGACTTTCCGAAGGAGTCGGACTCTAAAGCCTTACTTGACGGCCTTCATGGCCTCGGTGGTGAGGTCGTTCGCGGCGTAGGAGACCGCCGAGGCGTTGAACACGACGGTGTAGCCCTGCTTGGCCGCCATTCCCCGCACGATGTCGGTGACGCGGTCGAGAGTCTTGTCGCGCAGGTCGCCCTGAAGCTCCTGGAACGACGACTGGTAGTCGGCCTCGATTCCCGCGAGAAGGGCCTGCTTGCCTTGGGTCTGCACGCCGAAGTCCGCGACCGCCTTCTTCTCGTCGTCGCTCAAGGTGGGCTTGGTCTGAAGTTCGCGCATCTTGCGGGTCGCGTCCTCACCGCCGGTCTTGAGGCGAGCCAACTCCGCCGTCTCGGCAGGGGTGGGAGCGGTCTTGACCGCCAGATCGGCGTACTTCTTCGCGTCCAGGTTGTTCATCGCCGCGTTCTGGGCGATAAAGTTGATCGCGGTGACCCGCGCCTGACGGGCGTCGTTGAGCGTCTTCTGGTTCGTCTCGCGCAGCTTCGACTCGTTGAAGACCTTCTCGATGTCGACGACGGCGAACTTAGGGGCCGTGTTGGCCTGGAAACCGGAAAGTGCGGTCGCGGCGAAGACGGCGGCGAAGACGGCGGCCACGGGCCAGCCCAGTTTGGAGGTGTCGATGGTCATGGGGTTTGTGTTTTCTCTACGTCCGGAACGCTCGATTAGAACGAGTTTCCGATAAGGAAGTGGGTTCGGGTCTTGCCGTCCTCGTTGAAGCCCAGATAAAGCTGGATGTTGCCGAGGGGGCCAGCCCGGAAGCTGAGGCCGGGACCGTAGCCGAGGTGGAGTTGCGGACCGCTCGACTGGCTGAAGTCGTTTACGCCGCCGTAGCCGCCCCAGGCGCCGCCGTAGTCCACGAAGCCGATCAGGCTGAACGACTTCTGCAACGGGTAGCGGTATTCGAGGGTCGTGGTCAGCGTCTGACGCCCCCAGAACCGGTCCTCCTGGTAGCCGCGCACCGACTCGGCGCCGCCCGCGAAGTACTGCTCGAAGAACGGCACCTGTCCGACGATGGTTCCCACGCGGACGCGGAAGGCGAGCACGTTGCGCGTCGCGTCCAGGTTCAGCTCGCGCGCCGGTCCCTTCGAGAAGTAGCGCCGGTACTCGACCGATGCCTTGCCGAATAGGTGCGGTCCCAGGATGCTCGCGTCGGAGGTGAGACCGCCGACCTTATCGATGTTGCTGTATCCTGGTTCAAGGGACATCTGAAGCCAGTAGCCTCGCGAGGGGTTGATCGGCACGTCGCGTCGCTCGACGGACAGGCCCAACGTTCCCACGACGACCTGACCGTTCTGAAGGATGTAGTTGTTGACCGGGTTACCGTTGCTGTCGAGCTTCTGCTTCACGTTCTCCGTCGTGACGTCCTCCGCCCGCAGGGCGAAACTCCGGTTGACGTAGTCGTTGACCGGACGCGAGATTCCGAGCGAGAAACCGTTGCGCCGCTCGTAGTACTGGTCGTCCTTGGTAAAGCTCGTGCTGCTTCCGGAACCGAAGAGGCCGCCCTGGAAGCGGAACACGACCCGGCTGTAGAGGCTGGCGCGCAGGGTCGTGTTCTTGTTGTCGATGAAGGGGTTCGTGTAGTCCAGGTCGACGCTGGGGCCAACGCCCTGGGTCGACTGGAGGAAGCTGACGCCGAAGCTCTGGCCCGTGCCGCCGACGTTCGCCTGGGAGTAGCGGATCAAACCCGCGAGAGAGTTCTGAGGGTCGAGTTGGAGGCCAACGTTGAAGGTGCCGGTGCGCGCCTCCTTCAGGCCGACGGAAAGGTCGAGAACGCCCAATTCGTCGGCCGGCGTGACCTCCGGGACCACGCCGCCGTCGGCCTCGAACCAGCCGGTGCCGTAGATGCGGTTAAGGTCGGCGATCCAGCGGTTTTTGGAGTAGACGTCGCCGGGGCGGGTGCGGATCAGCTTCCGGATCGTGCGATCTTTCGTCAGGCGGTTGCCCTGAACGGAAATGTCGCCCACGCGGGCCTCAAGGAGGGAGAGGCTGAGCGTCTGGGGAGAGCCTTCTAAAGGCTCGAACGCCACGACCTGGGCGCTGTAGCCCTTCGCCGCGTACATCTCGGAGATCGCTTGGCTCGCGGGGCGGGTTTCCGCCGCGTTGAAGATGTGGCCCGGCCGCAGCGATTCGGGGAGCTTGGCGAGGATGTCCTCCGTTTTAACCACGGTATTGCCCGTGACGCGCACCTCCTTGATCGTGGGATACTCCTCGACCTCGACCCGAAGGATCCAGCCGGTTCCCGCGTCGTCGGAGATGGGCACGATGCGGGCGGCGCTGAAGAAGCCCATCCGAAGGATCGAGGCCTCGTCCTTCGCACGGTCGGTCTCCGAGTAGCCCCCCCCGACCTTCAGCGACATCTGGGCGAGAATCGCCTCGCGGTTAACGGTCTGATTGCCCCGGACCTGAATGTCCTTGACCAAGCTCTGGGCATGGGCCATAGCCGCGAAAAGGGCGAGTGCGGCGGCGGTGTGAATCCTCAGGTGCAAGTTCTCTCTTCCGTCCCTCTCCCCGGTGGCCGGAGAGTCTTGCGGGTAGGGTACCCGTCCGGTATGGGACGGCTAGAGGTCGAGGGCGTTACGGAAGAAGGGTTTCGTCGCCGGGACTTTCGGCCCTCCCGTCGTACGCCAAGCGCACGAACGACCCTAAGGCTTAGACACCTAAAAGAATACTGGTTTCATCCGCAGTACGCGACGTTCTCGCGCAAGGCGAGACGAGCGGACTACCTGCCCTTCGGAAACAGGCTGTGCTTGGGCTTCTCTACCCCGCCCCGCTGACCGAAGCGGGTTCCGTACTCGACCGACGTTTTCCAAGGCCGATCCTGATCCGTGCCGACGGAGAACGTCAGACGGCTGAGTTTGTTCAGAAGCTTGCTCGAACCCTTTCGCTGAAGGCTGGCCAGATTGTAGCTTAGGCGCAGGTCGTAGATCGATCGGTATCCCGGCGTGGGTGTACCGACCTGTTGGCGTCCCTGGAAAGAGAAACCGAAGGGGAGCGACCGGGCGAACGACACCGTCGCCTGATCGTACTGGTTGTACTCCAGGCTGAGGTAGTCCAAACCGAGGGCGCGACCGATCCCCCCGGTAAACGTGTCGAGAAGCCCCGGGAGCGCGAAGCCTGCCAGGGCGTTTCGCACGTTGCGCTCCGTGGAAGAGCCGCCCTCGGAGATTCCCTGAAGGTACTGGGTGCCGCCAAGGGCGTTGAGAATCTCGGACTGGGTCAGGTCCGAGGGATCGGAGGTCGCCTCGAACCGGATGCCGTTTTCCCGGAGGAGATCGCCGTTCATATCGAGCGTGACGTCGTAGCGCTGCGTCCCCAGTCCTTGGCGGTTCACCGTGATCTGGGAACGGCCTTGGATGCTGATGGAGGCGGTCGCTCCCGTCCCGGTGGCGGAGTCCGGCTTGTAGGCGACGGAGATCTGACCGCCTCGATCGACTCGGACCACGCCACCCGGCAGGCGGATCGAACCGTGGTCGGTAAGAAAGTCCGCGTTCAGCCGTGGACTGGAGAGCGAGCCCTTGAGCGTCGCGTCGCCCAGAAGGTACAGGTCCGCCGTGGCGGTCTTGAACCGGCCGGGTTCGGGAAGAACCGGGGACGTGGCCGGAACGTTGTCGTCCGCGAGCAGGATCGTGAGATTGAACGACGGATCGAGAATCGGGGCGGACGACTCCCCGGTTCCTTCGGTGAAGCTGGGCAGCGAGGTCTCGAGGTTGGACAGGTAGAACTTCCCGTCAAGGAAGGGGGCAGCCGCTTGGCCCGACACGTCCATCCGTCCGGCGACCGTCACTCGGGTCGAACCGCCCGCGACGTTCTGGCGCAGGGTGATCCGGTTCTTGTCCTGCATATCGACGAAACCGCGCACCGGCCAGGTCCTCCAGTCGGGCCGTTCCTTCAGCGTCTTGAAGAACGAGACGCCCTGCAGATCGCCCAGGGTCCCCATCGCCGTGAGGGTGCCGCCACGCTCGAAGCCGACGGAAAGATCGAGTTTGGGCGCCCCCCGCTCGTCGAAGGTCAGGTCGCCTTTGACGTCGCGTAGGTCGTCGTCGATCCGCGTGAGGGGTCGCCCTGCGTTACCGGGGATCGTGATCCCGAGCTGGGACGCCCGCAGGGCGATCCCCCCCGAGACCTTCGGTTCTCCAACCACGCCCGTCGCCCCGAACGAACCGACGAGAGTTCCCCCGACGGTTCGCTTGGGATCGATGTACGCGCCGAGGCTAGGGAGATCGACAAGGTTAACGGCGTCGACCCGCAATCCCTTGCTTAGGTCGAGCGGGTCCAGTGGGACGAGCGTACCGACGTCCACCTTCGCGGTCAGAGGCGCGGCCAGGATATTGTCGCGGAAGCCCCAGCCCGCTGTCGCGGTGAAAAGCCCTCCGAAGCGATCGCCGTAGCGCACCACGCCCGCCACGCTCGTGCTCCCGTCTCGCACGTCGATCCGGTCGAGAGAGACGCTCATGGCGTCCGGCCCGTTCGGAGCCAGGAGGCCGTCGATGCCGGCGGAGCCCGTGACGCGGGGGCTTCGCGTCGTGCCGGTCGCGGCGAGGGCGAACCGCGCGTCGCCTACGATCTGCCCGAGCGCGGGCGCGAAAGGCGAGAAGGCGGAGAGCCGTACCCCCTGGCCCGAGGCCTGCAGATTGAGTGGACCGTTCTCTTCGACCCAGCCGTCGAGGGCGAACGTGCCCGCCGGGCCTTCCAATCGTCCACCATTGAGCGTCCAGCGGTCGCCCCGTCGCGAGACGCCCGCGACGGTGAGCGTCCCATACTCGACCTCCGAGTACCGGATCGCCGCCGCCCGCAGGTCCGTGGCGTCGATCTTGAGGTCGCCGTCCTTCTGGCGGACGACCTGCACGGAGCCGCTGAGGTCGCCTGCGATAGAATCCAGGCGCTTCGCCTCGCTTTCGCTCGACGCTCGACGCGCCTCGACTACTGCGACGAGGGTCTGGAAGGGAATGTCCTTCGCCTGGACGCTCGCGGCGAGCGAGCCTTCCGCCACGTTGTAGGTCGCCTCCGCGTCGAGGGCGCGCAGGGTCGGGTCGAGACGTCCCACCGAGGCCACCACCTTGACCCGCTCGCCCGTGGCGTCGAGACTCCAGTTGCCGTCGCCGGCAAGGACGTCGTTCACCTTCACCGTGCTCAGCGTGCCTTCCGCCGTGCCGAAGGGCTTTCCGTCGCGGATCGCGAGGTGGACGTTCGGGGCCGACACGGTTCCCGTCACCGTCACGTCCTGCGAGACGTCGAACAGGAGGCGCGAGAGCTGCAGCTCGGCCACCGAGAGATCCACCGTGCCGTCGCGCTTCGCGAAGTCGTACACCCCCGTTCCCGCGACCCGCCCCCCGGCGCCTTCCGCCGCGAGATCCGTCATTTTAAGCCCCCTTTTGTCGACGCGGGCCTCGGCGCGCAGGGAGTCCATGCGGATACCCCGCACGATCAGTCCGTCTCCCTGCATCTCGGCGGTCAGGACGGGATCGCCGAGCCGCCCGGAAAGATCGGCTTGGGGAATCGAAAGGATCCCCGCTAGGTCTCCGATCCCGTCCACGCCGGGAATCTCGTTCGCCTGAACCCCCGTGAGCGCGAGCCGTCCTCCGAGAAGCCAAGTCTGGGGGTCTGATAGCACGACGCCCTGACCGATGAGCGACGCGTCGATCCGCCCCCGCAGCCGCGCGGTGCCCCGCACCGCCGCGATCCTTCTCATCTCGATCTTCTGCCGGTCGGCGGCGAAGTCCAGGCCCGCCGCCGGGAGGGTCTGGTCGGCCATCGCGAGGCGATAGGCCTCGACGCGCCCATGCGCCTTCGGATCGCGCAACGTCCCGCCCACGCTGAGGTTGGCAGAGACGATCCCCTTGGCGCTCGGCACGAGCCGTTCGATACGGATTCCCCGCGCTTGGGCGGTCAGGGCCAGCGTCCCGTCCGACCGCACCGTTCCCCCGGCGACGATCGCTCCGAGGGGACCACTCAGCCGGAGCCTGTCGACCCTCGCCGCCCCCCCGAGCCACGCGCCGCGCACGTCGACGTCGCCCAGTTGCTGGCCTTTCAGGGCCAATCGTCCGTCGAGCCGCCCCTCGACCTGCGGCTTCTCCAGCGTGCCGGAGACGAGCGCTTCGCCGCCGACCGTTCCACTCAACCCCAGGTCGGTCTTTCCGAGTCGCCGGGCGAGGACCGCCAACTCCACCTTCGGCGCCAAGGCCGCCCCTTGAACCGCCTTTGTGCGGAGATCGAACGAGAGATCACCCGCGAGCGGCGCCCCCATCCAGATGGCGGTAAGGCTTCGTAGGTCTACGGTGGACGCCGAGTAGGCGACCCGCACCCGCACGTTCTCGACCGCGTCCGTTCCGTAGACCGCGCGGGCCGCCCGCACGGCGCCGTTGACGAGAGGCTTCGTCCCCGACCAAGCCACCCAGCCTTCGTACGACGCGTCCCGGAAGCCGACCTTTGGCGGTAGGTAGCCTCTCGCCCAACCCGGAAGCGCGTCGGGCGACGGGACAGAGGCGACGACCCGTCCGCCACCCTGCTTCCGGGTCGCGGAGCCCAAGAATCGCCCCCGAATCTCTCCGATCCGCGCCTCGATCAGCCCTTCGAATCCCTCCGGGCTCGCCCGCCCTTGAAGCGAGGCCGCGTCCACCGCGTACTTTCCGTACACGAGTCCCTCCGCCCGGGCTCGCAGGGTGGTCGCGATCCTCACCCTCCCTTTTGACGGAAGGTCCAACCGCACCGGGCCGTAGGCGACCAGTCGTCGCGCCTTCAGTCCTGGGAGCAGCGTCGTCGCGAGCCGCCCCAGTTGGAGGGCCTGCGACCGCAGATCGACCGTCGTGCCAACGCTCGGTAGGCTTTGCGCCCGTACGTCGGTCACACCGACTCCCGGTAGATCGACCTTCCCTTGGGCGCGCCAATCGTCCCCGATCCCATCGAACGCGAGCCGATCCGTCCGAACCTCTTGCCGAAGGGGCGTCTTGAAGGTTCGGTCGACGTACGTGACGCGCGCATCCAGCACGGTCACCGAGTAGGGAATCGTCGAAGGCGGCCCCTGCTTCTTGGGTAGAAGACGCGCGAGGTCGAATCCGCGTCCGTCGCGCTCCAGGTGGGCGCGAACGCCACGTACCCGCACGTCAGGCCGGAGCGCGAAGGGATCCAGGCCGCTCGCCTCGACGCCTTCCACGGAAGCGATCGGCACCCCGTTCCCTCGCTTGGCGCTCAGGCCCCAGAGCGAGGCGGTCCGCCGGTCGGGATCGATCCGGTAGCCATCGGCCCAGAAACGGATCGGCCCTTCGGGCGACTTCCAATCGAACGCCACGGGCACGCCGGGCGCGAGGAGGAGGCGTCCGCAGTCGAGCAGGTACGTCCCGCCCATCCACAGAATGAGGACGGGGGGTGCGACCAGGACGACGGCTTGAACGATGCGCATCTCAGAGGGCCCTCCGACCTTCGGGGAGAAAGGTCGAGGGTGGGGGATGACCTTAGTAAGGGCAAGACGTCCGAGACCGCGCGAACGGTTCTACGAAAACGGCCTAACACGGATGGGGCTTCCCACCCCTTCCGATTCAGGAAGGGGGAGCCGCTACGCCATTTTGAGCATCGTCATGCCCGCCTTCGAGGCGGGAGCCGGGGTGGCGTCCATTTGGGCGAGCCGCTCGGCCATCACCTTCTTGCTGAACTCGATCGCGTTGTACGACGAACGGATGAAGGGACCGCTCGCCACGAAGGCAAAGCCCAGCTCCTCGCCGATCCCCTCGTACTCCTTGAAGGCGTCCGGGTGGATGTACTCGCTGACCGGAAGGTGCTTCATCGTGGGCCGCAGGTACTGGCCGATCGTAACCGCGTCGACGCCCGCCGCGCGCAGGTCGCGCAGGGTGTGGACGACCTCGTCCTTCGTCTCCCCGAGGCCGAGCATGATGCCCGACTTGGTGTGGACGCGCGGGTCGAGCTCCTTGACCGTGCGCAGGACGTCGAGGGTCCGCTCGTACTTCGCCTGGGGCCGCACGATGGTGTGGAGCCGGGCCACCGTCTCGATGTTGTGGTTGTAGATCTCGGGCCGCGCGTCGACCACGTTCTTGATACACCAGCGCTTGCCTTTGAAATCGGGCGTGAGCACCTCGACGATGCAGAGCGGGTTCTGGGCGTGGAGGGCGCGGATGGTCTCCGCGAACTGGGTCGAGCCCTCGTCCGCGAGGTCGTCGCGGGCGACGGAGGTGACGACGATGTGCTTGAGCCCCAGCTCGGCGGCGACGCCCGCGACGTCGGCGGGCTCCTCCGGGTTGACGGCTAGGCCGCGCCCCACCTTGATCGCGCAGAAGCCGCAGCTGCGGGTGCAGGTGTCGCCCAGGATCATGAAGGTGGCGGTCTTCTTCGACCAGCACTCGGGCAGGTTGGGGCACCGGGCGCTCTCGCAGACGGTGTGCAGGCTCTTGGCCCGCATCATGGACTCGACCTCCTTGATGGTGTCGGGCCGCGGAAGGCGGATCGTCAGCCACTCGGGCAGACGTTGGGTCATGCGGATAAGGATACCGTAGCCGAACCTCGCCCATGCGGGCCATGAGGAAGCTTTAAGCGAAGGCGGCGCGTGAAGATTCTTCACCCACGAGATTGCTTGCCGACCTATAATAAAGTCGGTTCCTGCATACGCAGACTGTGTGCGGACGGCCAACGAAGGTCGAAACCATGAAAAGAGCATTCACCCTTATCGAACTGCTTGTCGTGATCGCCATCATCGCGATCCTCGCCGCCATCCTCTTCCCCGTCTTCGCCCAAGCTAAGGAGGCCGCGAAGAAGACCAGCTGTCTCAGCAACGAAAAGCAGCTTGGCACCTCGTTCGCCATCTACTCGAGCGACGCCGACGGGAACGTCATCGCGCCCAGCGTCACCGTCCGACAGCCGGACGGCAAGTTCGACTTCATGTCGTGGGACCGGATCGCCCAGCCCTACGTCAAAAACTACGACATCCTCGCCTGCCCGGACGACTCCGTCTCGCCGAAGGTCAAGGCTCCCTGGGGGGCGACCGTCCGCCGTTCGTACAGCATGCCGATGAACCTCGGCTACGACTATACGGTCAACGGCGACGCGAGCAAAGGCTACGGCACCTACGGCGTCAACGAGTCGTCGCTGCAGTTTCCCACCATCACGGTCCAGCTCGTCGAGCGGGACAACTGCCAGACCGCCGACAACTGGGACTGGTGCTCCGTGAACGAAGGGATGCAAGGCTACTGGGGCCGCGTCAAGATCCGTCACAACAAGACGACCAACATCCTGTACGCGGACTCCCACGCGAAGTCCAGCGTGTCGAAGAACGACGCGGTGGTTCTCAAGGGATACCAATGCTGGACCCAAAAGGACGCCTATTCCGCCGCCGACTTCTTCTACTCGCCGCTGAACGCCAACCCCAATCGGTACGGTCGTCTTCCCACCCACGACGGGCTCGACGTGACCTGCCCCGGCGGAACGGTGACCTCGCCTTGAGCCTCGTCCGAGCCCTCGCTCCCCTGGCGCTCGCTTTCCTCGCGCTGGGCTGCTCGAAGGAAGAGGCCGTGAGCAGCTCCGAGACGGCGGCGATCCCGGACGCCAACGGCAAGCCGCCGCCCCCCATGCCCGGCGGCATGGGGGCGGACGGCCGCACCTCGACCCCGCCCGAAGCGGCGGCGAACCGGTCGGCTCCCTCGGGCGGCTGACGCGTTATCTTCGCGGCGAACCCCAGCGGGGTTCGCCGCGCCCAAAGGCGTATGCTCGCCCTGGTCACGGCTACCGCCCTCCTCGCCCCCGTCCAGACCGTCCACCGCTTCAACGGCGCCATGGTCACCGGCGTCACCGTCTCGAAGACGGGCCGCGTCTTCGTCAACTTTCCCCGTTGGGGCGACCGCGTGACCGCCTCCGTGATGGAGCTGCGGAACGGCCGCGAACTCCCCTACCCCAACGCCGCGATCAACCGTCTGCCGGACAAGAACCCCAACCGGTTCGTCTGCGTCCAGAGCGTCGTCGTCGATCCCAAAGACCGCCTCTGGGTGCTCGACCCCGCGGCGCCCTTGCTCCAGGACACCCTGCCCGGCGCGCCCAAGCTCGTCCGGATCGACCTCCGCACGAACCGCATCGTCCGGACCTACCGCTTCCCCGACCGCGTCGCCCACGGCATGAGCTACCTCAACGACGTGCGCTTCGACCTGACGCGCGGCAAAGAAGGGTACGCCTTCATCACCGACTCCTCCGCGCGGGGCGCGAACGGCATCGTCGTCCTCGACCTCGCCAGCGGCGAGTCGTGGCGCCGCCTGAACGACCACCCGTCGACCAAGGCGGACAAGTCGATCAACCTCGTCGTCGAAGGCCAGCGGTTCGTGATGCGGACGAAGTACGGCGCGCCGACGAAGCCCTCGCTTGGCTCCGACGGGATCGCCATCGCCCCCCGCCGCGACCGGCTCTACTACTGCCCCCTCATCTCCCGCAAGCTGTACTCCGTCGCGATCTCCTCCCTGATCGACCGCTCGAAGACGGACTCGGACGTGGCGGCGACGGTGCACGACGAAGGCACGAAGGGCGCGAGCGACGGCATGATCGCGGGCGCGGACGGCACCCTCTACGTCACCGACTTCGAGCGCAACCAGGTGAAGCGGCGCAACGCGGACGGCACCTACACCGCCGTGATCCAGCTTCCGGCCTACGAGTGGCCCGACACCCTCGCCATCGGCCCCGGCGGCTGGCTCTACGTCACCGCGAACCAGCTCCAGCGGCAGAAGAACTATCGCCTCAAGGACATGCGCAAGCGGCCCTACCGCCTTGTCCGCGCCCAGGTCGGCGCCATCGCCCAGTAATCCGCCCTACGAACCCAAGCGATCGGGGACGACGTCGCCCTTGATCGCTTCGCGTTTCAAGGCTTCCAGACCAAGTCGGGGCGGACGACGATCGTCTCCTCCCGGTCCGGTCCGATGGAGACGATCGCCACCGGGACGTTGGTGCGCGCCTCGATGAACCGCAGGTAGGCCCGCGCGTTCTCCGGAAGCTCCTCCAGGGAGCGGCAGCCGCGCAGGTCGCCCGACCAGCCGGGGAGGGTCTCGAACGACGCCTCGACGCGCCCGAGGGCCTCGATGTCGCTCGGCGGGGCGAAGATCGCCTTGCCGTCGAGCGTGTAGCCCGTGCAGACCTTGACCTCGGGGAGTCCGCTCAGCACGTCGAGCCGCGTCACCGCGAGGCCGCTCAGGGAGTTGAGCCGGGCCGAGTGGCGCAGGGCGACGAGATCGAGCCAGCCGCACCGGCGCGAGCGCCCGGTGACGGTGCCGAACTCCTGCCCGGCTTGGCGGATGAACTCGCCCGTCTCGTCGAGAAGCTCGGTCAGGAACGGACCGCCGCCCACGCGGGTCGTGTACGCCTTGCACACGCCCAGCACGTTGTCGATGGCCCGCGGCCCGACGCCCGTCCCGAGGCACGCGCCGCCCGCCACCGGGTGCGAGGAGGTCACGTAGGGGTAGGTGCCCGAGTCGAGATCGAGGAAAGTGCCCTGCGCGCCTTCCAGCAGGACCTTCCGGCCCGACTCGACGGCCTCCGCCACGTCGGACTCGATGTCGCTCACGTACGGCCGCAGCCGGTCGGCGTAGGCGGTGTACTCCTTGAGGATGTCGTCGTAGGCCACCGGCTCGCCGCCGAGGGCCTGGATCTGGCGGTTCTTGCCGTCCAGGATCTGCCGCAGGCGCGGTCCGAAGCGGTCCGCGTCGACCAGCTCGCCCATGCGGATGCCGTTGCGCGCGACCTTGTCCTGGTACGCGGGGCCGATGCCGCGCAGGGTCGTGCCGATCGCCGCCTCGCCGCGTGCCGTCTCCTCGAGGCCATCAAGGAGACGGTGGTACGGGAACACGACGTGGGCCGAGCCGGAGACGCGCAGCTCGCCGATCTCCGACTGCTGGGCGATGGTCCGGTCGATCTCGTCCAGCAGCCCCTTGGGGTCCACGACCATGCCGCCGCCGATGATGGCGACGGTGCCCTTGTGGAGCACGGAGGCGGGGATAAGCTGGAACTTGAAGGTCTTGCCGCCGACGATGACGGTATGGCCGGCGTTGTTGCCGCCCGCGTAGCGGACGACCAGCTCGGCTTGGCCGCCGAACACGTCCACGAGCTTGCCTTTGGCTTCGTCGCCCCACTGGGCGCCGACGATCACGAGAGTGGGCATCTTGTTAGGTTCTCCATTGAACCGAGGTCCAGACACGGCGAAAGCCGGATAGACCTCGGTTGTCGAGGATCCGCCGGCCTTCCGCCGTTGAGCCTTATCTCAACGTGGTTTATTATAGCGCGGGAGGGGGTCCCGCGTCAAGTGCCGAGCCTTCCGCGGCGCTGGGCACGGGGCTAATCCACCACGATCTCGATCGGTCCGCCCAAGGGATACCGCTTCGCCTTTCGCCCCCGGACGGCGACCTCGCACGTCTCGTCCTTAACGCGGACGCTCACCACGATTCCCGCGACGGCCACCTTCTCGAGCGACATGCCCGCCGCCTTCCAAGCGCTCGGGAGACGCGGGTTCAACTCGAACCGGCGCAAACCGGTGGGACGCAGGCCGAACAGGCCCTCCGTCACCGCGCGGACGTAGAGGGCCGACTCGGCGGAAAGATGACGCTGGCCGCCCTCGGGGTACGCCTCGACCGCGTAGGGCACGTGCTCGCCGGTCAGCCGACGCCGGGAGTAGTCGAGGAAGCGCGGCAACGCGCGGTCGGCCGCGTCGGCGGCGAAAGCGCCCCGGAAGCCGTAGAGGGTGGCGCGGTCCCAGAACGTGGCGTCGCCCGCCTGGGAGGCGAGACCGTCCTCGGTCCAGAGGCGCGGTGAGAACAGGGCGTCGATCGTGCCCGGAGCCCGGTCGAAGATCCCGACCGTCAGGGGCGTCGCGATCCAGGCCCGCAGGACGTCGTTGCCGTCGTAGTAGCGGTAGGTTTCGAACCCCTCGACCTTTCGGCCGAAGTAACGGTCGATCGACGTCCGCAGACCCTTCGCCCACGCGCGGTACGCCGCCGCCCGGTCGGCTTGCCCTAGGTCGGCCGCGAGGCTCGCGGCGGAAAGCAGGGCGTCGTAGGCGAGGCAGGAGGTGTTGAGGTTCGCCTTGCCCGCCGGGAACCGGCCCTCCAGCTCGTCCGAGTCGCTGAGGAGGACGCCCTCGGGTCCCTTCTTGCGCTCCAGGTAGGCCAGGCACCACTCGATCAGGGGCCATAGCCGATTCGCCGCGGCCCGATCGCCCCGGGCAAGGGCGTAGCGCGCCGCCCCGTAGGCGATCATCGCCATGTCGCCCCGGTCGCCCGCGCCGTTCCAGAACGACGCGCCCTCGGCGACGACGCTGCTGGGGATCGGCCGGTACTCCCTATTGACGTAGCGGGCGAACCACCCGAACGCCGTCTCCGCCGCCTCGTACGCGGGCCGGTAGCCCAGGTAGCCGAACAGCGGATTGGCGTACTCCGCCTGGTCGTTGGCCCAGATCGCGGCGTAGTAGGCCCCGCCGCCGGGCGAGTGGACGAGCCCGCCCTTCGTCCGGAACAGGCTCTCCGCCGCGCGGATCTTGGCGAACCGGAACATCCGGTCGACGTTCGCGTCCGGCGTCCTCAGGTCGAGAAGCCCATCGAGCTCACGGACGAACGCGCGCCTGCCTCTCTCGGGCGCCTCCGGCGAGGCGGGCAACGGGACGGGAGGGCGCGACGAGGGGCGGGCGGCGTAGTAGACCTCCATCTCCCGCGACCGTCCGGGACCTAGCGTCGCCTCCTCGCCGTGCCAGGCGATCGCCTCGATCGTGTAGGCGCCGTCGAGCCCCTTCGCGGGATCGGTCTCCCGCCGCCGCGCGGCGGTCAGGGCCACCCGGACCGCCCGGTCGCCGCCGTTCCGCACGACCATCCGCTCCACCGCGAACGGCTCCTTGGGGTCGGCGAGCCACGAGCGCCGGACCGCCAACGGTCCGGCGCTTCCCTCTAGGTGGACGATCCCGTCGAGCCTTACCCGGCTCAGAGTCTCGGCGGCCATTTTGCCATCGATCGTAAGCCGGGGGCGATCTTCGGGTTTAAAGTCCGCCTGGAGGCTGGCGTGGGTGTCGTTCGGCAACGTGCGCAGCATCGGCCAGACGACGTGCGGGCTCTGCACGAGGGACGCCGTCTCGCCCGTCCCGTAGGTCAGGATCAGCGAGCACCGCTCGCCGCTCGTCTCGATGTGGTCGACGTGGGGCGGCGCCGACCGCTGGACCGTCCAGGCGACCCCCGTCGCGTCGACGGTCCAGCGGGGCGGCAGAGGGTTCGCGAGAGGCATGGCGGCCCCAAGCGTATCACGCTTGGGGCCGCCTGAAGCTTATCCGGGCAGGATGTGGCCCATCTTGGCCTTCTTCGTCGCGAGGTACCCCTCGCGCGGCCCGGCGTGCGGAGCCACCAGGGGCACGTGCTCGACGATCTCCAGGCCGTAGCCGTCGAGCGCGCTGAGCTTCTTCGGGTTGTTCGTCATCAGCCGCAGCTTGCTCAGGCCGAGGTCGGCCAGCACCTGCGCGCCGAGGCCGTAGTCCCGCAGGTCCGGCTTGAAGCCGAGCGCGACGTTCGCCTCGACGGTGTCGAGCCCGGTGTCCTGGAGCGCGTAGGCCCGCAGCTTGTTGACGAGGCCGATGCCGCGCCCTTCCTGAGCGATATACAGCACCACGCCGCGTCCTTCGGCCTCGATCGCCTCCAGAGCCATCGCGAGCTGGTCGCCGCAGTCGCACCGGAGCGAACCGAGCAGGTCGCCCGTCACGCACGACGAGTGGACCCGCACCAGCACAGGCTCACCCCCCGCCACGTCGCCCTTCACGATCGCGAGGTAGGGGTTGGGCTCCACGTCCGTCTCGTAGGCGTAGAGCTGGAACTGGCCGTGGACGGTCGGAAAGTCGATGGGACCGGCGGCGCGCGCGATCAGGTGTTCGGTGCGGCGGCGGTAGGCGATGAGGTCGGCGATCGTGACGACCTTCAGGCCGTGCTTGCGCGCGTAGTCGAACAGTCCGTTGTCGAGCCGGAGCATCTCGCCGTCGTCCCCGATGATCTCGCACCCGACGCCCGGCCCTTTCATGCCCGCGAGGCGGCACAGATCGGTGATCGCCTCGGTGTGGCCCGCCCGCTTGAGGACCCCGCCCGACGTGGCCCGCAGGGTCAGGACGTGGCCGGGGCGCCCAAGGTCGGTCGGCTTCGCCAAATCGTCTACGAACACCGCGACCGTCTTCGCGCGGTCGGAGGCCGAGATGCCGGTGGTCGTCCCGTGAAGGGCGTCGACGGTCTCGCCCATCGGCGTCGCGTGGCGGGCGGAGTTGGTCTTGGTCATCATCGGGATGCCCAGCTCCTCGAAGCGCTCCGCGCTGGCCGCGACGAACGGCACGCCACGCCCGTGGACGATCATAAAGTTCATCGCCTCGACGGTGCAGCCCTCCGCCGCCATCACGAGGTCGCCCTCGTTCTCCCGGTCGGGGTCGTCCACCACGACGACCATCTTCCCCACCTTCAAATCGGCCAGGGCCTCTTCGATCGTCGCGAACTCGCTCATCTACTTCATTGTACGTAGTGCGCAAGGGGGTTGTTAGGACCCGAGGAGAGGGTTCCCGCCGGCCGCACGTTTGGTCGATAATAGGCCGTGCCTCCCGCCCGCGTCTTCGGCTTCGTCGCCGCCGAGGCGGACGTCTGCGTCCTCTTGCGGCGCGGCCCCGCCAAGAAGGTTCTCATGGTTCGCTGGAACCTCCGGACGGACGAGTTCAAGATGGGCCAATGGCTGACCACCGAGGTGCCCGCCGACCGTTGCGACGTCTCCCCCGACGGCCTTCTGTTCGCCACCACCGCCATCGACTACCGCCATGGCCGAAGCGAGGCGGCGGGACCCTACGTCGCGGTCAGCCGCCCGCCCTACTTCACGGCCCTCGCCCTCTGGCCCGTGTTCGGCGCGCACACGGGCGGCGCCTATTGGCACGCCAAGGACGAACTCTGGATCGACGCGCCCCACGACCCCGCGCCGAAGGTCGGCGCGACGCCGCCCGGATTCCGGATGCGCTCGGTGGGGATCGTCCGCTCGGCGTGGCGCGGAGTGGCCCGCGCCGAAGCCCGAAGAAGGCGGATGAAAGGCACCGGCTGGAATCTCGAACCCGCGCGCTCCTATGGGGAGCCTCATCCGTACCTTCTCAACGGAAGGCCGCTCGACGCGCAGTGGGCCGACATCGACCACCGAGGCCGTATCCTCCTCGCCCGCGAGGGCCGCGTCTTCGTTCGCGACGTGTACGGCGAACTTGAGCTGATCGACCTCGATCCCCTCAAGTTCCAGACGATTCCCCCGCCCGATTGGGCGAAGGAGTGGCCGGAGGAAGGCCGGTAGGGTTACCGGTTCCGTACTTTCGTCCCCAAAAAACTTGGGGCGGGCACAGAACTCAGCTCGATCCTGCGCGTCATATCCTCCATGAACGCGATCAACTTCGGAAAGATCTCGGCGGCCTTGGCGATCGGAACGGCTTCTCTCGGGCTCGCCCCGTCGGCGAACGCCCAGAGCCTGAACGACCTGATCAACCGGCGTCAGGGCAAGAAGAACGAGTGGCGCAACTTCGGTATCGCGGGCGGCGCGGCGGGCATCTTCGGACTGCTCACCGGAAACAAGACGGTCGCGGCCCTCGGCCTCGGCGGCGGTCTCTACTCGGCCTACCGCTACGAGCAGGACCGTAAGAGTCAGAGCAAGCTCGCCCAGCAGCGGGCCGCCCTCTTCAACCGCTCTTCCTTCACGCACAACGGTCAGCGCTACGTCCGCAAGACCAAGTGGGTCAACGGTAAGAAGAACTACTACTTCGCCAAAGCCCGCTAAGGGCGGGTCGGCGAAAGGGGCGCGAGGATGATCTTCCCGCGCCCCTTGCGCACGTCGAAGGGTCAGAATAAGGGCATCGAACCGATCGTCCGCAAGGTCCGGCTGCTCGACCCGCACACCGTCAACCAGATCGCGGCGGGCGAAGTCGTGGAGCGCCCCGCCTCCGTCGTCAAGGAACTCGTCGAGAACGCCCTCGACGCGGGCGCTCGGCGCATCGATATCGACCTGCGCGACGCCGGACGCACCTTGATCCGCGTGGCCGACGACGGCTGCGGCATGGGTCCCCAGGACGCCCAGGCCGCCCTCCAGCGCCACGCCACGAGCAAGATCGGCAGCACGGACGACATCAACGACGTCCACACCCTCGGCTTCCGAGGCGAGGCCCTCCCGAGCATCGCCTCCGTCGGACGCATGACCCTCTCGACCGGCGAGACCGACGGTCTCCGTTACGTCGTCCGGATCGAGGGCGGCGCCGTTCATCCCCTGACCGGCGCGGCGGGTCCCCGGGGCACCGAGATCGTCGTCGAGGACCTGTTCTACAACACGCCCGCCCGCCTCAAGTTCCTTAAGAGCGACACGACCGAGCTGGGCCAGGCGATGGACCACGTCTCGCGCTACGCGATGGCCTACCCGCACGTCGCGTTCACCCTCCGTCACAACGGCCAGCTCGCCATCGGCACGAGCGGCGACGGCGACCTCCACGCGGCGGTCGCCGACGTCTGGGGCCGCGAGACCGCCCGCACCCTCGCCGCCGTCGAGACCGACGCCGCCGGAATCCGGCTAACCGGCCTCGTCTCGCCCCCCCACGTCACCAAACCCACCCGCGCGTTCCAGCACGTCTTCGTCAACGGACGCCCGGTGCGCACCCGAACCCTCACCGCCGCCGTCGACGGCGCCTTCCGCGACCTCACCCCCGAACGCCGCTACCCCCTGCTCGTCCTGATGCTGGAGCTTCCGGGCGACAAGGTGGACGTCAACGTCTCCCCCACCAAAAGCGAGGTCAAGTTCCAGCAGGAGGGGGCCGTCTTCGAGGCGATCCGGGTCGCCCTGCGCGGCGCGCTCATGCGCCACGGCATGATGCCGGACGCGGCGGGTATCGCCGCCGCGAACGAGGCCCTCGCCGCCGTACGGACCTTCCACGCCCCGCCCGTCGAGGATTTCCGCCTCGTCGCTCCCGACCCCACCCCGACGACGCCCACCACCCCGACCCTCGCGGTCCCCCAGATCCTTGAGGCGAAGACCGCCCTTCCCTTCGCCGAACTCCTCGATGGCCTACGGGTGATCGGGCAGGTGATGAACACCTTTATCGTCGCGGAAACGACCCACGGCGTCGTTCTTATCGACCAGCACGTCGCCCACGAGCGCGTCCTCTACGAGTACCTGTGCGGCATCCGGGGCAAGGCGGCCCTGGAAAAGCAGCCTCTCCTAGTCCCCCAGACGCTTCACCTCGACCGCCGCTCCGCCGTGCTCCTGCGGGACCGCCTAGGAGAGTTGGTCGACATCGGCTTCGACCTCGAGCCGTTCGGCGGCGAGAGCTACGTCGTACGCGCCGTCCCCGCCGCCCTTCGGGGACGCGATCCACTCCGGGTCCTCAAAGAACTGGTGGAGGAGTTGGTTGAGAGCACGGTTGTACGCAAGCTCGTCCCCACACGCGAACAGATCTGGATCACGACCTCCTGCCACATGGCGGTCAAAGCGGGCGATCCGCTGAACATTCCCGAGATGGAGCGGCTCATCCAGGATCTCGCGACCACCGAGAATCCCTACCTCTGCCCGCACGGACGCCCCATCACCGCGACCCTGTCGCGGGACGCGATGCTGAGGCTGTTCAAGCGGACCTAGAGGCGGTTCCGCACTCTGCGGCTCGTAATCCGGTCTCAGCCCCGTAGCCCAGGGAGGGCAAAGGGGTCGTTCAGGGCCTTCGAATCCGTCGAATCTCGCCGTCCACCTCGCCCCGCTCGGCCCAGGCGCGCCCGTTCTCGCGACACCAGGCGCGCACCGCCTCCAGCAGGTCGCGCCGCACGGGCGCGACGCGCAACTCGCCCCAGTCGCCGTCGTTCCCGCTCGCCTCGAACGACCAGCCGACCTGGGCCAGCGCCCCCGGCCATTCGGGACACGACTCGCGTGCGTGGACGATCGAAGCGCCCTTCCAGTGTTCGACGCGCGTCTCGTCCAACCGCGCGAGTCTTTCGGTCGGAGCGTCCGCCGCGAGCAGGAGGCCATCGTTGTCGTACATGTATCCCCTTATCGTGCCGTCGAGTTCCAAGATAAGCCGCTGGTTCTCGGGCGAGGCCCAAAGCGCGGGCGGTAGGGCGTCGGTCGCGTCGCGCCAGTCGTTCCGCACACCCTCTCGGTCGATCGGCGGGCTCAATCTCCACACCTGGAGGGGCCCCGCGAGCCGGGCCAGCGCCGCCACGAACTCCCGATCGCACCACAGTTCGTCCAACATGTCGGGATCGATCCCCAGGCCGTCGACGGCCGGCGAGTGGCCGGGTGGGTAGGCGACGCCCTTCCCCTCGTCCACCACGCGGTAGCCGATGGCCGTGGCGGCCTGGATGAGCGCCGCGCGGTGCAGATCTCGCCCGGCGGTATCGGCAGGAATCTCGACGGTCAGGGCCTCGCCGTCGGGAGCGGGCTCCCGTGCGCCGAGGTTTGCCGCCGCGGTCCACTGGCGGCGCATCCAGCCGCCGTCGGCCACGGGCGAGACGGGCTCCGCCCGCAAGCGCACAGGTTCGAGATCGGTCAGGCCCAGGCGGCGGCGCAACTCTGGAAGCCACTCCGCCTGCTCGCGCAAAAGAGGCCTCGGATGGGCGAGGTCGCGCCAGCGTATCGTCACCGGCTGCGTGTCCCCACGCATCGGGACTTCGTGGCGCCACTCGTCCGGTAGACCGGGCGGAGCCTCCACCAGGAAGCCGCGCCACGGCTGACCGCCCCGAATGATCCGCAAGCCTAGATCGCCCGTTACACGGACTCCTTCCAAGCCCGTCTGCAGCCGGAGGTGACCGACGATTACCCGTCCGAGGGAACGTCCATAGGGAATGCGTCCAAAGGGCAGGCCATCGCGTTCGGGACGGTCCTCCCTACCGACCTGGAGGGTCAGCAGCTCGTCCCGCCCCTCCTTCCGACGCACGACGTAGGCCACCCAGGTCCGACGCATAGGCCTATCCTACTGGAAGGCCCCTCCAAGGGCCAGGACGTTTGGGCGCGCTTAAAGAGTGACTCTGCCTTGGTCGGAAAGGCAAAAGAGGGACGGCCGCATCGCCCCCGCTTAGAAGGGTGACCGACCCGAGAAGCGCGTCACGGCCTTTGAGGGAGGCGCAACAACATATCCGGCTCCGGGTCGCTAAAGGGACCTCCGGTCGTGCTGGGGTCCGCCCCGCCGCCAACGGGTGCGGGATCGGTCACGATGGTCAGCCGCATGTTGGCCTTGTCGTAGCTCAGCTTCGCTCCGAGCGACTCCGCGATAAAGCGCATCGGCACGTAGGTCACGTTCTTGATGATCGACGGCGGCGTGTCGAGCAGGATCTCCGCCCCGTTCTTCTTTGCGATCTTCGAGCCGAAGGTCAGCTCGACCGCCTCGTTGTTGCGCTGGGCCTCGACCTTGCGGGTCGTCGGGTCGTACGTCAGCGTCGCGCCGAGGGCCTCGAAGATACCGCGCATCGGCACCATCACCCGGCCCTTGTAGACCATCGGCTGGGCGTTCTCGGGGAACTTGACCGGCTTGCCATCGACCACGACGACGAGCCTGTTCGCGAAGGCGGAGGTGGCGCCGAGAGCGGCAAACGCAACAAGCAGCGAGCGGACTTTCACGTCTAATGGGAAGAAGGCGACGGCGGCAAGGTTCCGCCCTCCGCCCCCGTGAAAAGACGGGCTTCTAGAGCGGATAGAGCCGCACCACCGTCCAAGCCGCGTCGCCTCGCTGAAAGCTCGCCAAGCGCACGATTCCCCATCGGGTGAGCCGGTCGGCGGTTGGGTCGGAGCCGTCAGCCTGCCTGCGGGGAAACGTCAGCAGGCGCTGTGAGACGCGTCCGTCGAACCGGTAGACCACTCCAGCGCGGGTGTAGACGATCCCCTTTCCCGTCCAAGCGGGAAGGCCCTGGGTCGGATCGACTACCGGACCGAGGCGCTCGTCGAGCCGCCCCGAGGGTAGGATCCGGACGAGCCGACCTGGACCCTCAAGGGCTTGGCGCACCGCCCAAACGCCTTCACCTTCGGCGCAGACCGCACGGGCGAAGTAGCCGTGCCGCGGATCGTCGCCTCCTTCCCCGCCCTTCAGGTCGCCGACCGTCGTGCCGGCGGGGCCGCGCACGACGGTCCTCAGAAAACCGCCCTTCCAAAGATCAGTCTTGCCGTCCCGGGCGTAGGCGAGGCCCACCGGGCCATCCTCGTCGTAGGCGGACGCGCCGCCATGCCCGTAGCCGAACACGCGTCCGCCCCGCCATGCGAACGAACCCCACGTTGGAAACGGGTAAGGATTTCCCGCTCCAGAAGGCAGGATGGATCGAACCGTGCGGCGGAGCGTCTGCCCCGTTTCGGGATCGAGATGCACGACCAAGCCCGGAACCGTCACCGCAACGTCTTGGTCCGTACCCGTCACGCTCTCGACCGACTCGTTCTTGAGTGAAGCCTGCCATCGAACGGAGCCCTTTACAGGATCAAGCAGAGTCAGGCCGTTGCCCGAGACCAGCAGGACGCCCTGGGGCAGTTCGTATGCCTTCACCGAAGAGTCGGGATACCGCGTCACGAGAGTGCGCCAGGGCTTCCGAGACCCCACCGCGAGCGTTCCGACCGGCCCTGGCGCCGGGCCGAAGGGAAAAAGGGTCGCCGCAAGAAGCACGAGCATCGTGCGTCGGACGTTTGGAGTTCCAGCGGCGTTGCGCCGAGTCGATCGAGGGTCCAGCCGCACGTTGGGGAGACGCGCCCCCATGAAGGCGCGAGTCCGCCGGGAAGGGCGGCGGGCGGGCGCGCCCGGTCGGCCCTCAGGTTTTTACTCGACCGCGTTCTCGCACTCGCCGCGGTTCACCAGCGAAGGTTCGATCCTCCGGGTGGACCGCGTACGCTCCCCACTCGTTCCTAGAGCGGCAGGGTTGCCTCGGCGCTCAAGGAAGGGTTCTTCGACGCCAGGACGGCTCAGTAAGCCCGCGCGAACACGACGCGACGCTCGCTCGGCTTGCCCGTCATCACGCACACGCCCGGCTCGCCGTCGGAGGGGATCAAGGGTTCCAGGGGAATGCATCGGATCGTCGCCTTGGTGGCGTCCGCGATGCGCTCCTCCGTCTCCGGGGTGCCGTCCCAGTGCGCGACCACGAAGCCCGCGCCGCCCTCGCCCTCGAACGCGGCGAGAAACTCCTCCCAGGTGTCGACCCGACGGGTGTTCGCCTCCCGGAGCGCCCGGGCCTTCGCGAAGAGGGCCTCCTGGATCTCCGTCTGAAGGGCGGCGACGCGGGCGGCGGCCTCGGCGACCGCGACCGTCTCCTTCTCGCCCGTATCGCGGCGCGCGATCACCACCGAGTCGGCGTCGAGGTCGCGCGGGCCGACCTCGATCCGCACCGGAACGCCCCGCAGCTCCCAGTGGTTGTACTTGAAGCCGGGCGATTCCTTCTCCCGCTTGTCGACCTTGGTCCGGACGCCAAGGGCCTTCAGCTCCCGCTCCAACGCGTCCGACACGCCGTACGTCCGCGCCCGCGTCTCCTCGTCCCGGCCCATCGGCACGATCACCGCCTGGATCGGCGCGAGCCGGGGCGGGCACACGAGCCCCTTCGCGTCGGAGTGAGTCATGATGAGCGTGCCCACGAGGCGTGTCGAGACGCCCCAGCTCGTCGCGTAGACGTACTCGAGCTGGTTCTCCGCGGTGACGAACTTCACGTCGAACGCCTTGGCGAAGTTCTGCCCCAGGTGGTGCGAGGTGCCCGCCTGGATCGCCTTTCCGTCGAGGGTCAGGGCCTCGATGCAGTAGGTGTGGTCCGCCCCCGCGAACTTCTCCCCCTCGCTCTTGAGCCCCTTGATCACCGGCACCGCCATCCACTCCTCGGCGAACTTGGCGTAGCACTCGTTCAGGATCGTGAGCGACTCCTGCTCCGCCTCCTCGTAGGTGGAGTGGGCGGTGTGGCCCTCCTGCCAGAGGAACTCGGAGGTGCGCAGGAACAGACGCGTGCGCATCTCCCAGCGCACGACGTTCGCCCACTGGTTGATCAGCAGCGGCAGGTCGCGGTAGCTCTGGATCCAGCCCTTGTAGGTGTTCCAGATCACCGTCTCGCTCGTCGGACGGACGATCAGCTCCTCCTCCAGCTTGGCCTCGGGGTCGACGATCACGCCGCCCTTGCCGTCGGACTTGAGGCGGTAGTGGGTCACGACCGCGCACTCCTTGGCGAACCCCTCGATATGGGCGGCCTCCCGGCTCAGGAACGACTTCGGGATGAAAAGCGGGAAGTAGGCGTTGACGTGGCCCGTCGCCTTGAACATGTCGTCCAGGGCTCGCTGCATGTTCTCCCACAGCGCGTAGCCGTGGGGCTTGATGACCATGCAGCCGCGCACGGCGGAGTGGTCGGCGAGGTCGGCGCGCACGACGAGCTCGTTGTACCAGGCGGAGAAATCTTCTTCCGGGTTCGTCAGTCCTTGTTTGCTCATGGGATTTGGGGAGAGTGTACTGGGGTTCCTCGACACGACGAAGGGGGCGGGCCGTGGCGGCCCGCCCCCTTCGTCTATGTCTGTGAGGGGAATGGTCTCGACGCGGCCGCTAGGGTCGGGAGCGCGTAGCGGAACCCGCGACCGGGCCCGCCACGCCGCTAGGCATAGGGTTCGGGCTTGAAAAGGGGGTCGCGGAAAGAGTCATGGAAGACGCCGTGGAAGGAGACTATACCGGGCTTATTCGCTTCGGAGGGCCGCGACCGGGTCTTTTCGCGCCGCCTTCATCGCGGGGATCACGCCGAACACGCCGCCCACGCCGAGGGAGGTGAGCAGAGAGAGCGCGATCACCCCGGGCGTCATCTTCGGATGGATGGGCGTGAACGCGTCCAAGGCGGCGTCGACGCCGACCGTCAGCAGGAGCCCCATCAGGCCGCCGAACGTCGACAGCAGAAGCGCCTCCATCAGGAACTGCGCGAACACGTCGCGGCCCCGCGCGCCCACCGCCTTGCGCACCCCGATCTCCTTCGCCCGCTCGTTCACCGACATCAGCATCACCGCCATGATCCCCACCCCGCCTACGAAGAGGGCGATGGAGGTCAGGCCCGTCAGAAGCCACGTCAGGATGCCCGTAAGCTTATAGACCAGCCCCAACAGGTCCTCCTGGGTCAGAACCTGGAACTGCGCCCGGTCGAGACGCCGCTGCAGCACCGCGTCGCACCGCTTGATCAGCGCCTTGGGCTCCGCGTCGGGCCGGGCCTGGATCATGATGCGGTCGGTCTGAATATCCGGCTGGATCGCGCGCAGGCGATCGTAGGGGACGTAGACGAGATTCTGGAGCGACCCGAAGCTCAGCAGCGATCCCTCCTGCTTCTTGTCCTGCGTGACCCCGACGACGGTGTACTTCCGCCGGTTGATCGTCACCCGCTTCCCGATCGCCGAAGCCTTCGGAAAGAGGGCGTCCGCGGCGAGGGAGCCCAGCACCGTCACGTCGCCCTCGCCCGTCCCGAAGGTCCGGCCCTCGCGCATCACCACCGGCCGCATCGCGAACCAACCGGGGGTACAGGCGGTGAGAAGCGGTCCCTGCGCCACCTTGGCCCCCGCCTTGACGTACCCGCCCAGAAACGTGAACGGCTCGGCTCGCACGACGCCCGGCACCCGCGCGAGGGCGGTCGCGTCCGCATCCTCCAGATAGGACATCCCACCCATGTTGGGGTTGAACGTCCCGTTGTCGATCCGCCCGGGAATCACCACGAGCACGTTCACGCCGAGGTCGCGGACCTGCGACTCCACGTCGTCCCGGACGCCGAGGGCGATCGACACCAGAAGCGCGATCGCCGCCGCCCCGACGGTGATCCCCAGCGCGGACAACAGCGCCCGCGTCCACCCGTCGCGCAGGCTCCGCAAGGCGAAGACGAGGTTCACGGGCACACGGGTTCTACGCCGTCTCCGGGGGATTCTCAGCCATCGCCGCGCGTGGGATCTTCGGGCGCGGGCGGCGCTCCGCTCTGTAGGAGCACGAACCGCCGCGCCAGCACGCGGGCGTCGTTCAAGGCGTTGTGGTCGTGTCCCTCGACCTTGGGCATGAAACGCCCGTGACGGTGGTACTCGATGCCCATCCGTCCGACCATAAACGACGCGAGGTCCATAATCCGGTGCTTCCAGGGCAGGGTGTCGAAGGCGTGTCCGCTCGTGACGGCGTAGTGGTTGACGAACATGCCGTCGAAACCCGCCGGGGCGGCGAGCAGGACCGCCCTTCCCTTCTCGCCGCGCGTGAAGCCGCTTACCCAGGCGACGAACGCGTCGGCCGCCTCCCGCGCGGGCGTCGGGTCGCGCAGCGCCTCCGCCAGCTGGTCGGGAAAGCGCGTCCACCACTCGCGGGTGGACGCGTCGAACGTATGCTCCGGGCCGTAGAGCGGCCCGAACCGCTCGTACCACTCGCCCCGCGGCTCCAGCGTCTCGCCGTCCAGACACACCGCGCCGAGGCTCAGCATCGAAAAGGGGTTCGGCACGGGGCCGGAGGTCTCGATGTCGAAGGCGACGATGGGGTCGGCGGGCATGCCGTCAGCATACGGCCTCAGAGCCTCAAGCGGCCTCCGCAAGCTCAAGATCCTGGATGTGGGTCGTTCGGTTCCGTCCCGCCGCCTTGCTCGCGTAGAGAGCCCGATCGGCGGCACGGATCGCCGCGTCGGAGTTCATCCCAGCCCCGAAGGTCGCGATGCCGAAGCTCGCGGTAACGCGGCGATCGCCGACCACCGAGTCGGCGATCGCCTCCCGCATGCGCTCCGCTACGATCCGGGCCCTCGACGCCTCGGTCGCGGGTAGGATCGCCACGAACTCCTCTCCGCCGTAGCGGGCGATCGAATCCACCGTGCGGGCCGAGTTGCGCAGGGCCTCGCCGACGCGGCGAAGGACGCCGTCCCCCGCCTGATGGCCGTGCTCGTCGTTGACCCGCTTGAAGTGGTCCACGTCCGCCAGTACGATGGAAAGCGGCTCGTTCGTGCGGCGGCTCCGCTCAATCTCGACGTCCAGGCGCCGCGCGAACTCGCGGGAATTGAGAAGGCCCGTGAGGTCGTCCGTCGTCGCGAGCCTCTGCAGGCGAGCATTGGCCTCCTCGAGCGCTTCCTGGTGCGCCTCGAGCTGCCGACTCTTGCTTTCGATCCGCTCGTACGCCTTCGCCAACTCGTCGGCTTGGATCCGCTGCTCGTGGACGTCCCGCTTCGTAACCGCGATCCCTCGACCCGCACGGACCACCTGCACCCGGACCCAACGACCCCGGATTCCCGGCGTGTCCAGGACGATCTCGAACTCGTAGGGGGCCCCCATCTTGAGCACGCAGTTGTAGGCGTCCAGCAGCCGTTCGATGTATCCCGGTTCGGCCATCTCGCCGACCGTCCGTCCCAGAAGCCGACCTGGGTTCGTGCCGAAGTACGTTCCGGTGCGCGAATTCGCGTAGACGAATCGATAGTCGAGGATCGGACCGTTCTCATCGACCGGCTCCAGGACCATCATCGCGTCGAGACTCGCCTCGATCGCGCTGCCGATCAGAACCTCGTCCTCCGCGAGCCGCGTCGAGAGCGCCCGCGTCCGCAGCAGAGAGGCCGCTTGGCGGGCGAGCGCCTCCAGCGCTCGAAGCTGGTTGGGGCGAACCTCGCGCGGAACCGTATCGAGGGTGCAGACGGTTCCTACCGCGACCCCATCGACGACGACCGAAGCCCCCGCGTAGAACCGCAGGCCGTTCGGAGCGGTCACCAGGGGGTTTTCCCGAAAGCGCAGGTCCTGCGTCGCGTCCGGCACCACGAGCGCCCGCGCGGCATCGGCGATCGTATACTCGCAGAAGGCGAACTTCCGGGACGATTCCGGAAGATCGTAGCCCACGCGCGCCTTGTACCACTGGCGGTTCTCGTCGAGCAGCGAGATAAGGGCGGTGGGGCATTCCATGATCGCGGACGCCACGGCGACCAGATCGTCGAATTCACGCTCCGGCTCGGTATCGAGGACGCATAAGGCGTGCAGCGTCGCGATGCGCTCGGCCTCGTCGGAAGGGGAGGAGAAAATCATAGGAGGCAAGGACGGGGCGGGTTAAGCGCCCTCGCACCGGTTGTGATCCGCTTTCGTACTCAGGAGACTTAGGTCTGATTGCTAGGATCGGCGACTTTAGAGAGATCTCCACCCTGACGGTCGCGTCGAACTCTCGCCAGCCCTCCGGTATGCCGCCACCGTCCCCCGATAGAAACTCGTGAGCCTCGCCTCGAGCGGATACCGAACTGGCCTGGACGCCGACGAATCCCTCAGCGGCGGCGAACCAGCACGAGGAGCCCCAGGTCCACGACGGAGAGGCTCGCGGGCTCAGGCGCCGGAGCGACGGCCGCCGCGTAGGTCGCGTACGAGGTGACGGTCGCTCCCTGGGGCGTGCTCGCGAAGAAGGCCACGTAAGGCGCCTCGAACCCTTGGGCGCCGACCGAGTAGCGGTCCGCCGGGTCGGTGGCGTCGACGTCGAGGAACGCCAGAACCCTCGTGTACGAGTTCGCGGACGCGAGGGCGGAACCGATCGCCAGCCCGTTGGAGCGGATCGCGATTTGGTGCGTTCCCGTCGCGTCGAAGGCGTCCGAGGCGCCGCCGCCCGCGAACGTCTCGCCCGCGCTAAGCGCGACGATGCCGCGAAGCCCGTAGGTGTTGATCCCCGACACCGGGGCGGTCGCCGCGACGATGGGGTCGTCTAGGCTCAAGGTCAGTGCGGTCGCCGTCGGAGAGAGCACGGCGAGCGAAGCTAGAAGCAGAAAGCTCTTCATGGGACGTCCTAGCCCGGCCTCTTGCCGAGACCATGGTCTACGCGTGAGCCGCTGGGAGCCTAGCCTCCCTGACTGATCCGGTAGGCATCTTCCCATCCCTCGCCGTCCCTCCCGACGAGGACGGCGAAGGCGCGAGAAGCCCGGTCGTCCGCCTCCCGATCCTCCGTCCACCCCCCCCCGCAGGAGCCCCGCGAGGTTGGGCTCGTCCAGAGCCTCGGCGAGCAGGCAGGCTACCTCGTACCCAGCCGTCCTCAGACGCGAGATCTTCAGCAGGAGCGCGAGGATCGCCGCGTCCAACACCGGGCCGTTCGGATGGCCGTCGAGTAGCGCGTCCACCTGCCCCTCCCAGCCCGAAAGGAACCGGGCGGAAGGACGCTCCTCCGTCCACCCTGCGAGGGAGCGCGCGAAGTCCAGCCGCGCCTGCCGTCCCGGGGCCGCCTCGATCAGTTCCAGGAGGGTTTCGTGCACCGCCGCCGAACTCGCGCGCGGACGGATGCGTTCCAGGATCGGCACGGCATCGTACTCCTGCGAGAGGAGGGCCAGCGTCTCGTCCCGAAGCATCCCGCTCCAGGTCACGCGGATTGGTCTCCTCGCGGCCGACGCGAAGAGGCGGGGCGCTTCGTGTCGCGAGGGAGCAGGCTCGTTTCCCGCGTCGGCGTCGAGCGGTCGGAAACGGAGAAAGGACGCATAGCGGAGGCGACGCGCCGCGATCCCCGAGGGTTCGGCTCAGATGGGCTTCTTCACGCCAGGATCGTTGCGCACGCAGGAAAGACGCCGATCCCCCGGAAAGGCGAGGGCGTCTGAGAGGGACTATGCCCCAACCCCGTCTCGACGACGTGATCAAGGCCGAAACCCAGGCGCTCTACAGCGTCGAAACGAGGGTCTCGGACGCTTTCCTCGTTCTTTCGGGCCTAGCCGACGACCGTGACCTGGCCCGGCTGCTCCAGATCGTCCGACGACAGTCCCAAGGCCACGTCGAAGTCCTGGAAGGGCTGTGCGCCGACCGGAATTGGACCGCCGACGAGCGCCCTTCGCGCACGATGCAATCGATGTGGGAGGAGGCGCGGACGATGATCGGCGCCAGCCATCCCGACCCGGTCCTCGATGCCATGATCGTCGCGGAAGCCCAGCGGGTCGGACACCTGAAGATCGCAGGCTACGGCACGGTCGCGGCCCTCGCCAAGCGGATGGGCTACCACGAGGCGGCGGAGACGTTCGCGCGGCTCCTCCGGGAGGAGCGCGAGGCGGATGGACGCCTGAGCGGCATCGCCGAGACGCGCGTCAACGCCCGCGCGGCATCGCTCTCGCTTTCCCACCAGACCCGGCTTTGACCGCTCGTCCGAAGCGGACTCCCCGGAGACGCCGCCGATCGAGGTCGAGCCGACGCGGGGCTGCCTGGAGGCGGAGTCCTGCCGGTGGCCTCGTCTCCGTCGTCCGCACGGGTTCACTCCTGAGGCCTCACGGACGGAGTCCGCGTCGGTGCGGATCCTGGCGGGGCGGCGGAAAGTCAGAAGCGAGGGCGGAAGCAGAACGCGCGACGGACGTCTACGGCGGTCGGGGATAGGTTGGGGGGCCTTCGGGTGGAATCTCTCGTGGAACCGCTCGATCTCGGCTGCGAGATCCTCCGCCGTCATTCCAAAGGATTCGGGGCGGATAAACATCCACGAGCCGAGGGCCGCCCATTGGTCGCTCCGTATTTTCATCGGATGCTCTCGCAGGTCCTGCATCCCCCATTCCGGATTCACGGGTTCGAGGACCACGACGGGCTTACCTTGGTAGTTCGCGTGCCGGGTCGCCCGGAGCTGGCTCCAGGATAGCTCCTGAAACGAGCCGCCGACCGGGCTCCCCATCTTGATGCCCGCCGCGCTGAGCCGCAGACCCACCGGGGGCCTGGCGGTCCACCATGCGAACCCCAGCGCGCCCACTCCGCCGACGACGGTCAGAAATAAGCCCAAGGAGCGTCCGCCGGAGCCTTCCCTCCGCGATGGACAGCACGTAGAGTCCGGCGGCCGTCATGGCGAGGCAGATCGCGAGGCTCTTCGCCATGCTCGCGCGAGTTGCGCGACGCTCGAACAGTTCCGATTCCAGGGCGCCCAGTGCGGCCGTGTTCGACTTCGAGACGGTCGCCCTCGGCACGACGACGCCCTTCTCCTCCACCGCCGACGGCGTCACCGCCTCGTTCTCCAGCGCGCCCGGCGTCGGCGCCTTCCGCGTCGACAACGCGAGCGCGTACAGCTTCGTCACCCTCCAGGGCCGCACGCTCATCGAGTTCGCCACCAACGGAAACGCGCTCACAGTGGCGGTCGGACAGTCCCTCGGCTCCGTGTCGATGAACTTCGCGACCAACACGAGCAGCGCGCTGACGCTGGTCGCCTACCAGGGGTCGAACGCGGTGGGAAGCAGCGTCGTGACCGGAAGCGTTCCCGCCGGGGGCGCGTTCTACGAGGGCGTCGTCGGCTTCTCGGGCGCGTCGTTCGACCGGATCGTGCTCAGCTCCTCTGCCTTGTTCGCGGTCGACAACATGGACGTGACGCCGCTTTCGACCGCCGCCGTCCCGGCCCCGTGGCCGCCCTGCCCTTCGCGCTGATGGCCCTGCGCCGCCGCAAGCGGGCCTTAGCCTTCTACACCCATAGACCCCACGAGGGCCGCGCTTCCCAAGGAGAGGCGCGCCTCTCCTTGGGAAGCGCGGAGAGGACAAGGCGACCGGGGCGAAAACGTCACAGAATTTTGCCAGATTCGGTCATCAAACTCGAACGATTGCCACAATCGTGGCTATTTCGGAAGAAACCTGTCGTCGATACTAGGATCGACGTTAGGATTGAGGTCGTCCATGCTTGGCGCCTCCCATCTTCTTCCGATCGTCCTCGCGTTTCTCTTCTGCGCCGTCGCGCTACTCTCCATCGGGGCGATCCCGAAAATCCCCGGACTCTCGTCTCTCAGGCCCCCGGTCGAGAAGGGTCGGCTGGTCGGGCTCGACGGCCTGCGCGGCTTCCTCGCCCTGGGCGTCGTCCTCTCGCACGCCGCGAGCTACCGGGAGTACTTCCGGGGGTGCGCGTGGGCGGAGCCGCCCTCGAGGCATCTCGCGATCGCGGGCAGCTTCGCGGTCTCCCTGTTCTTCGGGATCACGGGCTATCTCTTCTGGGCGCGCGCGATCAAGGGTCCGATCGACGCCCGCGAGCTCTACGCGCGTCGCTTCCGGCGCGTCTATCCTCTCTACCTGGCCGTGGTCGTGGCGACCCTCGCCTACGCTCTGCTACGAAGCCCGGGAACGCTCGACCTCCACGCCTCGTCGCTCGGCCTGCTCGTCCCGGGCTTCGGGCAGAACGAGCCCCTGAACGGACTGCGCCCGCTCTTCGCGATCGGTCAGGCCTGGACGCTTCGGTACGAGATCGCCTTCTACCTTGCGCTGCCCCTCCTCGCCCCCCTCGCCCGGACCCGCTACGGCACCTGGCTTCTGGTGGCGCCGGTCTGCGCGGTCACGTTCGTCCCCCGCGTCCTGTGGAAGCTCGGCCCTGAGCTGACGATGGCCCTCTCCTGGGCTTGCGCGGCGTTCGGGGTGGGGATGGTCGCCGCCGTGCTCTCCAAGCAGGCGCCGGTCGCGCGCTTGCTTGGAGGTCCTTTCGGCTCCTCGATCGTGGCCGCGTCGATCGTGGCTCGCTTCGCGCTCCTCCCGACGGGCTACCCGCCTCTGGGCGCGCTGGCGACGCTGGGCGTTCTGCTGCCCCTGGTGTGCGGGGCCGACCTGTTCGGGCTGCTGTCCCGCCGCGTCTGCCGGGAGCTGGGCGAGATCACCTACAGCGTGTACATGGTCCATAACCTCGCTCTCTTCGCCGTCCTGTCCGCGATCGGGGCGGGCCGCCTCTCGGACGCGGCCTACTGGGCGATCGTGCTGGCGACCCTCGTCCTGATCGTCGCGACGAGCCTCGTCACGTTCCGGCTGTTCGAGTGGCCGTTCTTCGCGCGGCGACCTGTGGCGAACGTCGACGCGGCCGCGTCCCGACCCGCCGCGCCCCCGATCCGTGCGGTCGTCAGGCTTGAAACGACGGCAGGCGCCCAGGCCCCTCAAGGGTCCGAGGCGGGCTCGGCTCTCGTTCCGTAAGCCTCCGTCGGGATCGCCGTCGCCTTAAGGGCCGCCGGAATCTGGACCGGTGGGTCCGACCCGCTTACGGACACCCTGGGCCTCGGCGTCGCGTCGTTCCTCGTCGCGCGGAAGCGGCGCGAGGCGAGCCCGGAAAGGGCTCCGCTTCGGCCCGAGCCGGGGGCGACGTCCCAAGCCGCCCTTATTTCGACCGTGGAGACTTTGGAGTAGGGGATCTCCCCGGCTTCGCTCGTAGCCCCCGAAAGGCGACAGTATCTTAGCCCTCCGCCAGAGAGGGCAGCCAACGAGGAATAGGCCCCGGTTCGTTCGCGAGCCGGGGCCACGTTTTCGGAGTCGGGGCCGTGGCTTTCGGCTCGTCGCGTCCCCCGCGTCGACTCCTCCGCCTCTGAGCCCAACCGGCGCGGCCCCGGATGGTTGGACGGGCGCGGTCCCTCTTTCGGGGGTAGCGTGTTTTGTCGTAAGGACCACGAAGAAGAGCCGGGGCCTGTCGTCTCGGGCGCGTGTTCGGCGACGCAGGGCCATCGGCGCGAACGGGAGGAAGGCGGGGCCCTACGAAAGGGCGTCGCCACGCTCTCCCCCCGCGAGGGACTCTGACGACGCTCTAGGTCGAGAGGCCGCGACGGGCGGACGGCGGAAACGCCGTCCGCCCCCTGGCCGTCGGCCTTCGGGCGAAAGGGAAAAGGCCGTCCCTGAAATCTTCAGGGACGGCCTTCGAGGTTCGAATTTTGGCGCGGCTGAGAGGACTCGAACCTCCGACTTCTTCCTCCGGAGGGAAGCGACAACCCGATTCATAGCGAGTTTTGACGAGTCTTCGGGTTCACCGTCTAGCGGTTGCGAGTGGCTCTAAGCGGTCATGCCGTTTTGGTAGTCACCAGCCGTAGTCATGGCGTTGGGTTGAACTATGACGCCGAGATATTAAAGCGATTATGCGTGAATCAGATGTACTTTTTTGAAAACGTCTGGTTCGCTAGGCGAAGAACCCTTCGGCCTTGTCAATGAATTCACGACTAACGTAGTCGTGAAGGGTGACGAGGAGCTTGTATGCGAGTGCGCCAGGAGCAAATTCAGCCTCTTCGTCGAGTCGTATATCAATGGCGATTGGGGCTTGAACGTTGTCTATCGGCTCACCCTTGACCAAGGTGACCCGTGCGTACTCAGTGCCACTCTGTATGCTTCCGGACGCAAGATTCCCGCCGTAAACAACCGGCCTGTGGATTGTCTGCCCATCGACTTCGCGGACGACGATCTCGGACATTTCCACGTCGCTCATCCTAGTGCTCCCGTCTTCCGCAACCGTAATCGTCCAAGTGACGGATCGGTCTGGGCTGCCGACATCAACCAGGACTCCGTGCACGGTGTTGACTGCCGTGACTTTGAGGGGAAGGCGGTGTTTGTCTTGGTTCCAGAGGCCGTTAAGGATGAAGAGCGGGTGCATGGAGCCTACAAAGGAACTCCCCTTGCCGTCAATGTATGCATTGTAGGGCTGAAGCGATTCCAGGAACGCCAGAATGTCAGCGCGGAAGGGGTAATCCTTGGCCCATCCTTCGAAATGCCGAACCCCTCCACCTGCTACAGCCCTCGGTTCGAGCATGACGGGAAAACCAAGGAATCTCATCTTGGACGGCTTCAGTGCCTTGTCGAGCCCGCTCTTAACCGCAAGTGCGACGATGAGATTGTCGCAAGCGGATCGGAGTTGATTGATGCTGTCCCCGAAAGTCAATTCGAGTTCATCCGTAAGTGGTTGAGTGACCAGGAAGGTGAAGGTTACGAGAGTGTCCTGCCCTTCCGGCTTCGCCTCTCTCACCACCTGGTACGCGCCCGATTGAATGAAATCCCGGGCTTCGCGGTTGAACTTCTCGGCGTGGTCACGTGCCCTCCGAAGTCTGTTTCTAGCGGATTTAATCTCGTTGGACATGTTTTTTAGAAGCCTCTGCCCTGCGTCGGTCCAACCCCGCTCCAGCAACGCTCAGCACCTTTCGGGCGAGCGCCTGGAAGGCGTTGTACTCAGGGCTCTTTTCTTCGCTAAACCTCTAGAAGTAAATGGGCTCTCCAAGAAATTGCGTTGCCTCGATACAAGAAACCATGACGTGTGGTGGGGTAGGACCAATCTCTAGGAACAGTCTCCATTCACGCCAAGGACGGTGTGCCTCCGGTTTTATTAGGTGGATCGGAACCTTCGTCTCATGCCCCATCGCATATCGGGACCTATACTCACAAGGCATGAAAGGGTTGAGCCTAAACGCTACAAAATCAGACACAAATGGAGGCGGAAACTGGAATTTTGGAAATTGAGACAACATAGCGAAGAAGCCAAACAGATCTGTTATCTCTATGCATGCATCGTAGCCATCTTCAGCAGATGGTTCCGGATTTTCGGAAACTGAGAAAACATACCCACTAACATCATATTCCAAGTTAATGTTCTCTACAGATACATTCTCGGTTTCATCATGAAGGATAAAGATGCGCTCCACAGCTTGCCGAGCAAATGTATTTTGATTTTCATCTTCGGATGACCATACTTCTGCTTCGATTTGGATCGTCCCTTCTCCGTGATCGCCGATCTCTGTCCCATAAAGTTCCTCGCGACGAAAGTCGGCCAAAGAGCCGAACCGAAAGCGTCCTTCCCTTTTCATCGACTCGATATGTTCCCTCCGCCCGTGCTTGAACAAGCGAAGGTCATTCAGTCTCTCTCCTAGCACCGTGGTCCAACCAGCGTAGGCAAGTTGCAGTTCGAGTGGAGGGCGATTCATAAGAAAAGTGTACAAGATCACTTCTCCAAAACAACTAGGCGAGAATGGACAAGAGGTTTGTCACAGAGTGGCCGCGTACAGGAAGCCCATACTACTGCGGTCCCCAGTAGGTTATCCACCCAGTGACGCCCACGCCGATCGCCGTCGCCTTCTTCAGATCGGTCGAGCCGACCTCGAAGCTGTGCGTGTCGACGGGGTAGTCGTTGCCGTTCGTCACCGTCGCCACGCCGCCGTCCCAGCGGATGGTGAGAGGGTTGCCGCGAACGGTCACCGTCACGCCGACGCACTTGGCCGGGGCGTTCTTGAAGATCAAGGCGGAGGACGACACGTCGCCGATCGCCTCGCCGAGGAGTGGCTTGAAGCCGCCCTTGTCGAAGTTGTTGCGGGAGAAGATCATAAGGTTCCTGTTTCGTGAGGTCGAAGGGGCAGGAGTGCCCGATGCTGAGGCGGTGCCCGCCTCCTGTCCGTCGACGCCGTAGCCGGGGCCGCTGGAGAGGTAGTAGGCCTTCGCGGGCGGATAGTATCGACCGGGGTAATCGATCCCGCCTTTCCGAGAGATCCATCCGGCCAGGATCGCGACTGCGGGGGGAAGCACCGCCGAACCGTACGTTAGATTCGTGCTCACCCCGTATCCGGGGCCGGTGGTCAGGTAGTAGCCCAAGTCCGGCACTCGATATTTGCCCTTGGAGCCGTCGCCGAGGTCAACCCCTTCTAGGACGTAGTTCGGATTGAGCAGGGGGTAGCCGCCGCCCCCCGCCGTCGCCGTGCCGTCCGCGCCGACGCCGTTCGTCGCGCCAACGATCACCTCGTTCGGAGGGTTGACGCCTCCGAAGATGTTGCCGAAGATCCCTACCATCAGTCGCTCCCGTCCACGATGACTTCGGTGCGGTCGGTCCCGATCGTGAACTTGACTCGGACCTTCGTTCCGTCGCGACTCAGGTAGTTCTTAAGGTTGCCGGTCGAGAGCCCAACGAGGATCGAACGCGCGATACGGAAGAACGTGCGAAGGGTCTCGGTCCCCTCGTAGGCGATGCTCAGGATGTTGAACGTGGCCACGTCGAGCCGGAAGTCGTCTCGCTTGTCGCCCTGGAGCCCGCCGACCGTCGCCACGGTGCGGACCAGGATCTCGTCCCCCAGCGCGTAGCCCACCGGGATCGTGCCCGTCACCCGGTACAACCCCGTGGAGATCTTCGTGACGGTCACGACGACGGTGGCATCGAGCGTTCCATTGCGATACAGCGAGGCGGTCGGGGGCGTGTCGGCGTCGGTCTGGACCGAGCCGTTGTAGGTCGAGGCCCAGAACGCGAACGCGTCGCCGGGAGAGTAGGTCTTGCTGGCCATTATCGGATCACGGGGAGGGTCTGGGCTCCGACCTTGCCCTGGAGGACGGGAAGGAGCGTCGAGGCCATGAACGCGGCGCCCGCGTCCGATTGGTGGGCGCCGTCCCACGCCGCGACGTTGGCCGCCACGGCGCCGGGGGCCGTTTTGCCGACCGACCCGTACCCTCGAGACGCCCACCAATCGGAGTTGCACTGGCCGATCTCGTGGAAGTTGACGAACGCGGCGCCGTAGGCCGAGGCGAGGGCGCGCAGGCGGGCGGCGTACTCCGCGTTGTAGCCCTTTCCGGCGGCGAAGGTCTTGCCCTCGCCCGCCTTTCCGAGGTGCGGGACGACGACGGCGATCTCCTTGTCCTGGCCCGAGTTGCGGAAGGCGTAGAGGGCCAGGTTCACGTCGTGCGCGAAGCGGTCCAGCAGGCGGGCGTTGTCCGCGTCGTTCCAGGCGAGCGCGTAGACCAGGACGTCGGCGGGATTCTGGACGCCGCCCGACCAGTCGATCGCCGGGCCGTAGAGGCCGCTGCTGGCGCTCGTCGTCACGCCGTTGAACGCGCTCTGGTTGCCCGTCACGCCGTTGTAGGCGAAGCTCGCCATCCCCGAAACGGCGTAGTTGTCCACCACGACCCCGCTCGCGTTCTCCCCCTTGAAGCCGTTGAGGTAGAAGATGTTCGCCGCGCCGGGCGTCGTCGCCGTCACCTTGACCGTGTGGGCGCCCGGCGCGAGGCCGGAGAACGTCTGCCTCCAGATCCCCTTGGCGACCGCCGTCGTGTAGCTGTTGACCGCCCCGCCGTCGATCTGGATGGAGTAGGTCTGCGCGTTGCCGTCCAGTTGGCGTCCCCAGACGGTGACGGTCGTGCCGCGCACCGTGGCCGTCGCGGTCGCGCCGGCCGCCATCTGGAGGCACACGGCGCCGGGACCGTCCGCGCTGAAGTTCGCGTTGGACAGCGAAGGGATCTCGATGTCCGTCGTGCCCGCCAGGGTCCACAGCTCCGGCGCGTAGAACGACGACACCGTGGCGGCGCCGGTCAGCTTGTCGAGGTACGTCTTGGTGTAGGCGGATCCCGTGAAACCCGAGCCGCCGTCCGAGGCCGAGAGGTCGGCTCCCCTGAGGGACGCGCCGACGCGGGCCGCGAACGAGCCGAGCGCGAACGTGGAGCCGTAGCAGCCCTGGCCGATGGAGTCCGCCACGACCGCGTACGTGATCTTGCCCGTGCCCGCCTGGGCCGCCGCGAGCTTGGGACGAAGAGACTGGCCGAAGCCCTCGGGAATGTAGACGCCTAACATGGAATAATCGGGAACGTGCTGAAAAGGGTATGGACGAACATAAAGCGCTTGATCGAGAAGGGTGCGGAGGAGGCCAATCGGAAGATGGAGAACGCCGAGTACTGGAACCCGACCGACATCGACGATTACTGCGACCGCTTCGCTTAGTTCCTCCCCACCGCCGCGCTTGAGAGGGCAGGAGCCTTTACCGCAGCCTGCGTAACGTCGCCTTTGGCCTTCACCGCGCCCCCCGGATCGTTCGCCAGGAACAGGGCCGTCCTCTGGGTCGTGCCGAAGGTGTTCGAGCCCCGAAGGTTTACCGAGCCCTTGAAGGGCCTGCGCGCCAGGACCGCGCCCCAGGACGCCCCCCCGACGTTGATCGCCTCATCCTCAAGACTCAGAGAGAACGTAGGCGAGGCGGTGTAGAGCTCGAACGGTGAGTACGTAGACCCGCCGAGGATCGTGATGGGCGAGCGCCGAAAGGTGATGCCGCCGGTGACGTACTTGATCTGCCCGACCTGGGTGTAGGAGTCCGCGCCGCCCACGATGGGCGTGTCCTCGATGGTCAGCCCGTCGATATCCCCCTGCTCGGAGAAGAACGACTTGACGAAGCTCACGCGGCTGTTCTTGACGAGGACGTTCGTCGGCTTGCCGCCCGAGGGCCGCGCCTTCGGGTCGTTCGCTAGGCTCTGCCAGGAGAGGTTCGAGAAGTCGCAGTTCGTCACCGTCGTGCGGTCGACGTTGGCGTTTACGAGGAGCGTCCCGAACCGGCAGTTGGTCAGCGAGGTGTCGACGGCCCCGCCCAGGTAGGCGAAGTTCCCGCAGTTGACCGTGTTCGCCTGGCACTGGTTGTACGAGATCCGCCGTTCGTTGAACCCGTGCGTGTCGAAGTTAGAATCGGGCGCCTTGCAGCGGTAGTACGCGATGTCCGTACTGCCGTTCGTCGCCATGAAGCCGTGGCGAGTGGCCTCGCTGAAACAGTCCTTGACGAGGACGTCCCGCGAGCGCATGATCGTCGGGCCGTAGCCCGATCCTGGGTTGCCGATGTCCGCGCCGCGCCGGGTCGTCACCCGCTCCAGAACGCCGTCTCGGCACCCGTTGATCTGGACCGAGCGGGAGCCGAAATCGTCCGTCTCCAGGTCCTTGAGCGTGAAGCCGTCCACGAGGCCGATCTGGACCACGCCCGAGTTGCGACCACCGGGGAACGTAGCGTCGAAGGTGATCCCCTCGACCCGGATGCCGGTCGACACGACGTCCGTCACCAGGGAAAGGGACGGCTGGAGCGTGTAGTCGCGGGCGACCGGGCGATCGAGGACGACCGAGCCGCCGATGTTCGACACGACCCGCGCGATCTCGAACTCGTTGCACTGTGCGTCGGTCCCGCCCGTGTGCGTGACCCACTGGCGGCTCATCAGGGCCACGCAGTCACCGGGAGCGAGGGTCAGCGGGGAGGCGAGCGCGACGGCGGTCGAGCCTTCCTTGACCGGGGACACGGGGACGGTCAGCGCGCCTCTCGAACGGATCGGTTCCTGGTCCCAACGCATCTGAGGGCCGCAGGACACGACGTAGCCGATCCACCGATCGGCCTTGACCCGCGTCCCGCCCGGCGCGCCTCGAAGCGTGAAGCCCTGGACGCCCTGCGGAACGACGATCGTGCCATCGAGCGCGGGCAGAGAGGCGGGAAGCGTGTACTCATGCCCGCCCGCTTTCACGACTTGCGAGATCTCGGCGCTGATGCTCGCGGCGGTTGGGGCTATGGTCTGAGCACCGAGGATCGTTAGAGCGTGGCCGAGCTGCGCCGTTAAGGCCATGATCCCAATGATCGCCATCCTCACCAGCTCGCCCCCACACCGACGTAGAGCCCGCCCGCAAGCTTCCCTGAGCCGGTTCCGTAGTTGAGCCACGGCCCGAGGGTGAGGACGCCGACAGGGGCGAAGCGATCGAACCAGTCGAAGCGACGCGACCATGTATGGGTTAACCCCATCCCAAAACGCAGATTCTTGTCGAGCTGGGTGAGCGCGTCGAGATCGATCGCGAACGGACGCGCCGATTTGGTCCGGAAGGTGTCGAGTGTGGCCCGTACGACCGGCGTCGCCTTGCCGCGAAGGTCGAAGGCGAGCGAGGCCGAGTACTTCGACTGGGGGAACGCTAGGGCGCACAGGGCGACGAGGGCGAGGGTAAAGAGGAGTCGGGTCTTCATCGGAGATCGGAAGGCAGGTTGGGTGCCCGCACCTATGTGGTTCAGAGGCGGGCACTTGAGACGGCGAAGGCTTCGCTCTAGGAGGGAGAAGCCGCCCCGTCCGCGCTCGTGGTGTGGACAGGGTCGGAAATCGGGTTGGTGACTTGAGCCTCGATCGGCACGGAGGCCACGATCGCCACGCGCTGAGGGTCCGGCTCGCGAAGCTTGGAGAGGACGTCCTTGATCGGGTCCGGCACCGGCAGGCCGAGGGTCGCGCTGTTCTCGGTCAGGCTGATAGCCTCCATGCCGACGAACGCGATGGTGATCATCACCGAGATGTTCAGGCCCGGAATGAAGGGGTCGAGGAACGCCATCGCGCCGACCATCAGGAGCATCGCCGCCTTTTTGCGGAGGCCGTTGAAACTCGCGCTGGAGTTGATGCGCTTGGCCTTGATCGAGCAAAGGAGGCCGAGACAGATGTCGAAGAAGATGAGGATGAGGAGCAGGTAGAACCACGGCTCCGTGATCGACCACTCGCGGCGCCCTTCGGCCATGAGCATCCGCAGAGTGCTCGACTCGACAACGACCGGCTGCTCGTTCAAAGCTTGCCCTCCGCTTGCCACTTGCGGACGAGACCGTCGCCCGCCTCGAAGTGCATGCCGTCCTCGATGCCGAACTCCGTTCCCCAGAACCAGCCGTGGGCGTGGAAGACGGCGTACAGCAGGAGAAGCCCCGCCTGGACCTTGTCGTCGCCGCGCTTGTCGAGCTCGCCGCCGATCGTCACGTCGAGCGCGAAGCCGAAGGCGTGGTTGCTCCAGCTCGTCTTGCTCCCTCGAACGAGGCGGCAATTGAGCATCCCCGCCGAGCCAAGGATCTTGTAGAGCTCCGGCTGCTTCGCCTTGACCACCGCGAAGATCTCTCGGAGGGAATCCACCGCCGCCTTGTGCCCGGTGACGCGGAACGGGCCGACGCTGGCAGTAACGATCTTAGGGGCGAGCTTCGGATTGGTGACCGGGCCGTCTTCCGAAAGATCGGGGTGGGCTTTCGTGGCAAGACGGGGCGCCCCAAAGATCGAGAGGACCGTCTTTTGATGGAGCGGCTCGACACCCGTGTTCACCGACGAAGCGTCGGGCTTGGGTTGGAGGCGCGTGTACGCGTTCACGAACCTTAGGGTCCGTCGTCGCAACCTCTACGCGCCGCATATACCTAGCGATACACTAGAACTATGCGACTGAGCATCCTTGCGGCCATCGCCTTTTGTGCGGCCGGTTGTGGAACGAGCGGCACAAACCCGGAGATCCGTTCTGCGGAATCTCTTGTGGACGCTCGCATGAAAATGCGCGAGACGGTCGCGAAAGGCGGCAGGCTCACCTCTGAGGACTTCGCGATGAGCAACGTGGACAGTGCCTTCCCGTTGAACGACGGCACCTTTCGCGTCGGCGTGGTCGCCGGTGGGCGGCTGTGGTTTATCGAGAAGAACGGAGAGGCGACGTGGGTAGACGGCAAAGCGGCTACGGCGGCGACGTCGCCGGCCGAACACACCCTGCCGTCGAGCAAGGGCGAGACGGAGTAGCTACCGCCGAGGCTTGCCGCCTCGGCGCTTCATCGGCACCCCCGAACTCGACAGCCCTCCGTCATCGAGCAGCTCGCTCTTGTAGCTGGGATCCTTCAGGTCGGCGTCCTCGTTGACCATCTCCTGGAAACGTCCCTTGAGCGTCTCCATCAGGTCGAGGTACCGCCGCTCCTCTTCCGGCCCGAGCTTCTCACCTCGGTTGACCCGGCTCTCCAGATCGTGGAGCTGCGTCACCTCCGGCTTGAGGCCCGTCCAGTCGGTGATGCGGCGCACGGGCGAGAGGGACGAACGGAGGGCTTCGAACCACGCGGCCTTGCTTTCCTGGCTCGCGTAGTCGGCCTTCGCGCCCTCGGAACCGTACACCGCATTGTTGAACGACCCGATCTTCTTGTAGCCGCCGACCACGCGCCGGGAGTCCTCGAAGATCTCGCCGACGATGGTCGGCATCGCCGCCTTCCAGACGTCCGGCGTCGGGTTGCCCGTCAGGTCCTGGAGACGCCGGTTGTACGGCGAGACCTCGCCCGCCACGCCGGTCAGCCCCGAGTCGTAGAGGTTCTTCCCCGCCGCCCCGAGCAGACCCATCAGGTCCGCGCTCGCGTCCTTGCCGCGCAACCGATCCGCGATTAGCTGCGCCGCCCGAACGGGAACCGCGTCCTGCGCCGGCAGGGCGAAGAACCTTTGGAGCCCTCCGAGGTAGTCGCCCTTGTGAAAGAGAGCCCGCGTCTCCTCATCGAAGCCCTTCCCCCGGACCGCGTCCTTCAGGTAGGTCGCCACCGCGCCGCCCGCCGATCCGTAGGCGAGGAACCGCGCGGCGGGCTTGACGTTGCCCTTGGCCAGTTCGCCGACCACGTCGCGAAGGAGCAGCCGCGTCGAGACGTACAGCGGCTTCTTGAACCTCGCGAGGACCGATCCCGCTGGGGTGCTCATCCACAGTGGAAGGTCTTGCGCGGCGCCGGAGTAGGTGAGCTGCGATCGGACGTTCGCCGCGAACGACTGGACCGTCTCCGGATGGCTTTCGATCGCCGCCCTGCCGCCGACCTTCGCCGCCGCTTCGACGCGACCCTCGACGCCGTACATCGCGAGCTTGCGCGCGACCTCGCCCGAAACCTCCTTCCCCGCTTTCGTCGCGGCGACGGCGGCGTCGAGCGCGCCCGCCGCGTCCCGAAGCCCCGTCACCACGGCGAGCCGCTTCATCGCGCGGTCCATGCCCTGAATGCCGATGCCGGTCATGATCGCGTCGGCCATCGTGGCGAGGCCCTGGGACGTCTCCCCGCGCGTGAAGGTCTGCTTCACGCCTTTCGGCAGCCGCTTGATCGGCGATCGCTGGAAGGTCGGGTCGCTCCCGCCGTTCCGAAGGTCCGAGTACCACTGCTCGTGCACCGCCGCCATGACGTCGGCCTCGGCTCGGATCGTCGCCCGATCCTTCGAGAACGCCAGGTCCCACACCGCCGCCGCCGTCTTCGGCAGTCCGGCTCGGGTCGTGGCGAACAGCGCGTCGTTGAGCTGCGCGACATGGGTGGTTCCGCCCGTCAGCTTCGAGATCGTCTGGTACGATCCCTCGCCCCGCGCGAAGCCCGCCGCCAGGTCGTCCGTCACCGGACGCTCCGGCCCGATGCCGAGCACCCGACCAAGAAGCTTCTCCAGGTACACGCCGTACGCCTGGTTCCGAGACTTGACGATCTTGAGCGCGCCGCCGAGAGCGTCGGGGTTCGGCCCGAACTGCCGCGCGACGGCTACCCGCTTCCAGCCCTTGTCCACGTACTTCGCGACCGAGTCGATGTAGCTGGACTCGTAGGGATCGACGGTGTGCGTCTCGCCCTTCGCGTCCGTCCACTCGAACTTCGCGAGCTCCATGACGCGCTCACGCTCGAGGTTCGCGAGGAACGACGCGATACCGCCGTCCGTCTCCTCAGCGCCCGCCGCCAGGTCGCCGAGCTTGCCCATCATCGCGTCGCCCGAGAGACCGAGGTCCGGGTTCGCCTTCTCCAGCATCGCCTCCAGAGCGGTTCGGTAGCCTTCCGGCGCCGAGTCCAGGGTCTTGAGCGTCTTGACGAACGCGTCCTTGAACACGCGCGGCACGAACGCCTGTCCGATGCGGTCGACCGGACGCCCGAAAACCTGGTTCGGACCGATCTCCACGAGGCTCCCGTCCTCCATCCGCACCTTCAGCGTCGGGACAGGTTCCGAGGCGTCGGCGGGGAGGCGGATGTTGCGCGCCGCCCGGGCGTTCGCGTTCACGTCCGTCGCTCCGCGCGTTCCAAAGCCGCCCGCTCGGCTGAACGGATCGGAGGGGTCGCCCGCAGGGGGCATCTCGTAGCCTTCGTAGGTCCCGAACCGCCCGCCCTGGACACGGACCGAGTCGCCGGGGTTGAGCTTCAGGTGCTGGGAGCCGTCGTTCTTCACGCGGATCCGACCGCCGAGATCCTCGAAGTCGTCGATGACGGAATCCATCACGGGGATGACCGACTCCACGAAGGCCTTCCACTCCTTCGAAAGACCAACGTGCCACTCGCGTCCCTCGGCGAGGTTGATCTCCATCGTGTCGCGCACCGTGGCGTTGCCTTCGCGGAAGGCGTTCGACTCCAGCCACTTCTTCGAGCCGAACGCGTTCTCTGCCGCCTTCCCGATCTGCCCCATGGAGTCGGCGGTGCGGTAGGTGTGCTCCGCCTTCGCGCTCATCAGCGCGTCCGCGCCCTCGCCGAACAGCCGCTCCACCGCGCCGCCGCCCTGCGCCGCGCGCCTGGCCAGTTCAGCCGGGTCGAGCAACGCTTGAGCGATGGCGAAGCCCTTGGGGTCGGTCGTGAGGCTCAGCTTGCCCTTGCGGGCGGCGAACATCAGGCCGATCGCGCCCACACCGATCGCGCCCGCCTCGGCCACGCCCGAGAGGCCGTTCTCCTTGTACCACTTGGAAAGCTGACGACCGTAGAGGGCTACGCCCGCCGTGGTGAGAGCGGCCGCGCCGCCGATGACCGCGAGCGTCTTGACGTCGGCGGCGCCGGTGAGGCGCACGTCCCCGCGGCTGAACCGCCCCGAGTTGCCCGTCGCGCTCTTGAGCTGGTTCGGCTCGAAGACCACGCCCTCGCGGATCTTCCCTTCTCCGTCGAGACTGAGCACCGAATCGTAGCCCGCCTCCCTTACCTTGTCGTGCCACGCGAGCTTCGCGGCATCGTCCTTCGCGTCCCATACGGAGTGATGCTCGCGGGAAAGCTCGCCTTGGATCCCTTCCGCCTTCGGGTCGAGCACGAGCGGCTTCTCAGCCCTCGCGTAGAGAGGCAGGATGCTTCCTTCCGCGTCGGGAGCCCTCTCATCGAACGCCTTCATGAAGTGGCCGGGACGCGCGTACCGATCCGCCGCCTGGGCGTCCTCGGTGAAGTAGAAGCCGGGGCCAAGGTCGCCAACCTTCCCGCCGTCGACGCCGCTTCCGATTCGGGAAGGGTCGAACGCCTCGATCTCGCGCGATGTCGTGCCGTGGTAGACGCGCTTGGGCGAGCCTTGCGCGTCGGTGATCTTCGACTCGCCGAACCAGTTCGAGAACTCCGGCGTGTGGACCTGCCTCAGCTTCGTCGCGGAGGCCTTCGCGTCGACCGTGCCGCTCGCGTCCGGAGCGATGACCCGATCGCCGAAGACCGAATCGACCGCCTCCGTCACGTTCCTGTAGGCGAGCTCGTCTCCGAACATCCCGCCGTCCGCGTTGGAAGCCGCTTCCGAAAGGTGGCGCACCGTCTCGGCAACTTGCTTCGCGCTCTTCGCGTCGTGGAGCATCTTGCCGATCCGGAGCGCGTCGGTGTCCCGCTCGAACAGGCTCCCCTCTTCGAACCAAGCGGATCCCCGGCCTGAGCCCTTCGCGGCGTCCACGTCCCGAAGGGCCTGGGTCATGCTGTCGAGCATCCCCTTTGCGATCGCGTTGCCACCATCCGCCGATTCGCGGAGCGAGAGGAGCGACGGCGAGGACTGCTCGAGGCCGGAAGACACGCGGGCGGAGAAGTCGCCGTCCTGCTGGATGCGAAGGAGAACGTCGTGCGAGCCTTCGCCGAGGGCATGCGCCACCATCGCGCGGCCCACGCGCTGCCGTCCCGGCTCCGAGAAGCCGCCCCGACCGTCGAACATGGAAGCCCGTTCGCTGGCGGGAAGGGAGTCGGCGAACTGCCGCACGATGCCCTGATTGTCGGCATGGGACAGCGCGTCCTCAAGCGTCCGTCCGTGCGGGTTGAACCGACTGGCCAGGTCTTTCGGTAGCCGGTCCACGTCGCCGCGCGAGATCTCGGCGAGGCTCATCGCGGAGGAAGATCCCTCGTTGCTCGCTCCCGCGATCGTGCGCCGGGTCACGTCGTCCAGCGGTCCGAGCCGCTCTTGGATGAGGACGGGGTCTTGGATGTGGGAGACGTCCACGCCCCGCTCCTTCGCCATGCGCCGCACCGAGTCCTGATAGGCGGCGTACCGCTCCGGGAAGTCGCGCTTCGCCTGATCGATCGACAGGACGCGTCCGTTCCCGCTCTCTACGACGCCGTCGCTTCCCACGAGGGGCGCGCCCCGGTCTGTCGCCTTGAAGTCGTCGGTGAGCAGATCGGGGTCGAGACCCTTCGCCTGATCGCGGATCTTCGCACGCTCGCCCGGCAGCGACCGGTCGCGCGGCTGCACGAAGGACGGATAGTCCGCGCTCGCCCTTCCTTCCAGATCGTGGCTGGCCTTGAGCTGCGAGCGATCGACCACGCGAAACTCAACGTCGACCTTCGTCGCTCCGTCTGGCGTCCGAACGGTCCCCTTTCCGAGAGAAGCCCGCTCGTCGGCCCTCGGCGCGGTCGCCTCATCGATCGCCGCCGCGAGGGCGGGCCGCTTGCCTCGCTGAGGATTGGCCACGGGGTTCCCGCCCTTCTTCGCTGCTGGCGCGACCGTCTCGGGCTGAGCCTTCGGCGTGGTCACGGGATCGGGCGGAGTCGCCGTCTCCGGCACGACCGGATCCTCGAGCTTCGGCGCGATGGGCTCCGGCGCCTCGGTCACAGGCGACCGCCTCACACCGGACGGAAGACGTCGCCCCGCGATCTCGCCGCCGACGTGCGCGAGCTTGCCGCCCGCGAGGCCTCCGAGGAGTTCCGCGAGAAAGTCGGTCTGGGCTTGGGGATCCTCTCCCGCCACCTGCTGGAGGATGCTCAGGGGCTTGCCGTCCTTACCCTTGGGAAGGTCTTCCTGCGGCCCGAGGTTGCGCGCCGCCAGGTCGGCCACGTCGCCCGCCATCGCGAGGTTCGCGGGCACGTTGAAAACGCCCATCGCGCCCTTCGCCGCCTTGCCGACCTTCCGGCCCACGACGCCGCCGATATCGCCCGCGACGGCCTTGCCCGCGCTCTCCAGAGTCGCCGAGGGGTCCGGCGTCTGCACGGTCCGCATCGCCTGGAGGAAACGGTCGACGGCGGGGGTGCGGAGTCCCGGCACCTTCGAGTGGTCCTCGTCGGAGAACCGGGCGATGGCGTCCCAGAGCGACTCGCCTTCCTGGGGTCCGGCGTCCTGCCGATCCTGGGCGTAGCGATCGACGCGCTTCCCCGCCTCCGCCTCGCTCGCCTTCACGTTGGCCGCGATCCGCTTCCTGCCCGCCGCCGTTGGCTTGCCTTGGACGTAGGAGGGATGCACCACCTCGTCGGCGAGGTTCACCGCGTCGCGCTTGACGATGGGCGCCTTCCCGCCTTTGTTCGTCAGATCGATCACGCCCTGCAGCCGGTACTTCACCTGCTCTCGTATCGCCGGGGTCCAAGCCTTGTCGCCCGCGTAGACGTCATCGAGCTGGCGCATCGCCCGCTCGATCGTCCCCGGCGTCGCGCGCCGCTCGTCGTTCACCGGCGAGGCGTACGACATCGCGGGGGTGAGCGGACGCCCGCCCTGCCGCTGTCCCGTGGGAGGCGGAGCGGTGGGCGCCGCCGCAACCGCGGTGCTCGTCGTCAGCCCGCCGACCGCCGAGGGCGCGGGCGTGGCCACGGGAGCGGCCGCGCCGGGAAGCGTGGGCGTGGTCCCCGTCGAGGTGCCGAGTCCAAGGGAAGGGGGCAAGAGCCCCGTGCCCGTGCGCCTAGGCGGCTTGCCGCCCTGCGCCAACGTCGCGGCCCGCTGAAGGGCCTCCGTCACTCCATAAAAGCTCATCTTCTCTACGGTCCCTTCGACAGCGTGTCGATCTCGTCGGCGGCCTTTGACGCCTTGTCGCGCGAATCCTTCATCTGGCTCGAAAGCGAGGTGTAGTGCCCCTTCGCCTCGCTGAACTGACGCTGAAGCTCCGGCAGCTTCGCGGCAGCGTCGCCGCCCCGCCGCGTCGCCTTTTGGATCTGGTAGTCCAAGTCGGCGGCGAGCTCGTACCAATGGTTGTATCGCTGGCTCAGGTTGTCCAGAACCGTGTTCTGGGTCGTAACGACCGCCTTCAGCCCGTCGAGCCGCATCTTGCGAGCGGGATCGGCCTTCGCGGCGCCGGTCCCGGCCTTGTTCGCGCGGATGAGAGCCGCCGCCGCGCGGGTCTTCGTCGCCTCGACGTCCGTGTCGATCTTGAGCTTCTCCAGCCGCCACTTCTCCGGCAGATGGTCGACCTCGGCGCGAAGCTTCTCCACCTGCTCCTGAGTGAGCTCCGACCGGGCGATCCGGCCCTGAAGGTCGGCCCCGAACGCCTGTTCGTCCAGATCGTTCTTTAGACCGAGACCGCGCACGACGGCCTTGATCCGCCCGGTGTCGGCCTGGGTGTGCGCCGTGTTGGCCGCGACGTTCTTCTCCTGGGCGGTCGGGTCGATCTCGTTGAAACGATCGTCCAGCTTCGTCTTGAGCTGCGACTCGACATAGGCCTTCACGTCGGCGGCGCGGCCCGAGTCTCCCTTGCTCAGGAAGTCGAAGTACTTGCCCGCCATGTCGCGCTTGAACCGGCGATCGTCCGCGCCCTCGCCTCGGTCGGTGATGGCGTTCTGAACCGCGATCTGCCGGTCGGCGTCGCGCTTGCCCTTGGCGTCGTAGCCCCGCTGCTCGTTGTTGAAGTCCTCGACCTGGGTGATGCGCTGGAACCGCGCCACCGCCCCCCGGCGCCGCGCCTCGTCCTGCGCGATCTGCGCCTGGGTCTGGAGGTCGACCCTCTGTTGCGCGCGGCCCTGAACCATCCCCGCGCCCTTGAGCACGTCGCCGAAGTTCCCCTTGCCGGTGAGCGCGTTGACGAGGGTGAACGCCGCCACAGCCGCCGCCTCGTTCGGATCCACGTCCTTCGCGCCCGCGACGCGCGGCTGAGGGATCGTGCCGCCGTAAGCGTCCTGGATCGCCTGTTGCGCCTCCGGCGTGAACTCCGCATAAGGGGCGGGCGGCTGCATCACCGACTGGTACCAAGAGTCGAAGATCGCGTCGGCGTCGTCCGGCGTGATCGGCCCGAGGGCGTCGATCTTGGAACTCAGGTCGTTCAGCGCGCCGATGCGCTTGGAGACCGCCGCCGCGTCCTCTCCCGGCATCGCCTTGTACGCCTGGGTCATGAGGCTCCGCAATCGGCCCTGTCCGTCCACCTTGGCGATCGGCACCGGCTGGATCTCGGGCATGGCGGAGGGCGGCGCGAACGGCGTCGCCGGCATCATGTCCCGCACGTCGAGGGACGGCGCCGCGCCGGTCCGGATGAGGTGGTCCATCGCGGCCCCGCCGAGCCCCTTGATGGGGTTGGGCATGGGCGCGCCGCCGATCTCTACGTTCGGGTTGGCGAAGGGATCGAGCGGGATATTGCCGAGGCTTCCCCCAAGCGGTCGAGGCATCCTCATTACAAGACCACCGTGTTCGGGTTCGTCGCCCCGCCCTGATTCAGAAGCGCGAGCCGATCGTTCGGGCCGCGCTTCTTCGGCAGGAGCCCGGTCAGAAGGTTCGTCGCCGCGAGCAGCCCTTGCATCTGCGCGCTCTGCTCGCCCGCTTGCTGCTGATCGAGGTACGCCGCCGCCTGGGTGCCCGCCGCCGCCTGGGCCGCGTTGGGAAGGAGCGCGGCCTGACGGGCGGCGCGGGTCGAGGCGAGGTTCGCCTGAAGCTCGCTCACCTGGGACGCCGCGTCGCCCGCGACCTGGGCCTTCGCCCGGTCCTTCTGGGTGTCGCCCTTAGCAACGGAGCTTCCCGCCGCCGCCGCCCGCGCGTCGTAGTTGCCGAGCGTGGTCATCGCCCGGTTCATGACCGAGTCGCCGTACGCCGCCACCGTCGCCGCGTCCTGGGACTCGAGGTCGGCGTTGTCGTAGAGCCCGAGCGCGCGGCGCATGATCGAGTTCTGGAGGTTGTAGCTGTCCTTGACGTAGTGCGGCGTCGAGGACTTTCCGCCGAAGAGGGAGCCGAGCAAGCCGACCCCCGCCGAGATGAGTGTTGGGTTCATGAGTTGATCGTCTTGTCGAGTTGCCGAGCGGACTCTCGGGGCGTAAGCTCCACGTCGACCGAGAGAACGCGATCCTGAGCGCGACCGGCGAGGGTGAAGGCGACGAGCTCGCCGCCGCCCGTCGCGCGATCGATGGCGAGCGAGGCGAGGCGCGTTCCCGAGTCGGACAGGGAGACCGACGCGGGCGAGTCCTCCCGGTCCGTCTCCACGTCGAGCCTCGCCTCGCCGTCCTCACCGATCTCGGCGAAGACCACGGCGCGCCCTGCGGAGTGCGGGATGAGCCGGATGCCGGTGCGGTAGACCCAAGTCGGGACGACGCCGTCCGTGCCTCCCAGGTCGGTACCGCCGTCCGAGGGGTACGGCCCGACCACGGCGAGCGATCCGTCCGAGAGTTGGAGGATGAGCCCCCGAGTCGGGTCGCTCGTCGCGTCGACCACTCCCCGCCCGTCCGTCCACTCGCCCTTGATCGTGCGCCCCTGCCGAGTGAGGTGAAGGGACCGAACGCCGTTGAAACACCAGATCTCGCCGAGGTGGACGCGGACGACGACGGCTTCGGGTGTGGATCCGAGAAGCCAAGCCCACGCACCCCGGTTGTCCCGCGTCATCTCCGTCAGCTCGTCCGGCTGGTTGTTGTCGAAGGTCGCCTTGCGGACGAACCAGAGGCCATCCGCCGCGCCGTAGAGGCATGCGTCGCCGTAGAGGTCGGCGGCGCGCACTCCCACCACGCCACGCGCGCCGTCGCACTTGCGGGGGAAGGAAGCCGTCGCGAACGTCTCGCCCGGGATCATGGCGTACACCTCGCGGGCGGTCAGGCCGTAGAGGGATTCGCCCGGAACGAGGCAGAGCACCGGCGAAGTCAGATCGTCGGCCAAGACGAGGGTGCGGGGCGGCGAGAGGTCCTCGCTGCCGACGTCGTTCGTCCGGACGACGTTGTCCCAGAGGACGTCATCGAAGAAGCCCGTGCGAGAGCCGTAGAGCTTCCCGTCCTGCCCGCCGTAGATGTTGCTTCCCTTCCAGGCACAGCCGCAAACGATGCCTTCGACCTGGCCGCTGAACGATCCGGTCGGCTGGTCGAAGCTCAGCGCGATCACGGGATAGGTCGCAGTGTCGGCGGCGATCTGAGCGTCTTGGAGGCGGTCGATAAAGACGAGGCGGTCCGTGTTCGGGCCGGTCGCGACGCGCCGGTAGGTGGATCCGATCTTCCGGTAGAGGTTGATCTGAGCGGCGGGGGTGAAGGGCGCGTCGCCCTGAGGCACCGTGACCGTGACCACCGCGCCCATAAAGGACGACCCGGTCGCGATCTTCTTGCCGAGCACCCCGGCTGGCGTCACGTTGAGAAGCCGGGCGGGTCCGTTCGTCGCGCCCTCGCTGACGTTGTACGCGTACTCCGTTCCCGCCGTGTTGGCGACGGTCGCGCCCGGCCAGTCCGTGTCGCGGTAGCGGATGCCGCCGAAGGCGAACGTCTCAACCCGGAAGTCGGTCGAGCCGATTCCCGGCTTCGTGCCGATCCGCAGCTCGATCTTCTTGACGTCGTTCTTGATCGACTCGGGAACGCCCGACAGGTCGCCCCACGCCGCGTAGCTGCCGCCCTTGGCGTCGAGCCTTCCGACCGGCTTGATCGGGATCGAAGCCGAGGCTACGTTCGCCGAGTTGGTGAGGATCACGTAGTTCATCGCCTGGGCCGATCGGTAGCCGTCCGTCGTTCCGGCCTTGTCCGTCAGGACCACGCCGATCGCGTCGGCGCCCTGGGCCGAGATCGGCGTTCCGAGCGTTACCACCGCGTTCGCGTAGGACTGCCTCGTGCTGACGGTCAGAAGCCCCGCCGAGGTGAATCCCGTGTTCGATCCCGTGTTCGCCCCGTTGGACCACACGACGGTGTCCACGCTCGGATCGAACCGCGCGAAGTCGAGGAAGCTGGCGTCCGCGACGAAGGACGCGTCGCCCGAGGATCCGGGGCTCTCCACGTCCTTGTAGAGCGGTTGCAGGATGCCGCCGCCGATGGATCGGTACCAAAGCCCGCCCTCAGGCTCGGTGTAGAAGACCTTGCCGTCGAACGACCAGATGCGCCACCGGCCGTTCTCCAAGGGGCGGGGGGCTAGGTTCAGACCGAAGCCGGGACCGTAGGCGGTCGGGACCTTGGAACCGGGAGCGACGAACGCGCCCGGCGAGTAGACCACAGGAATCTCCTCGTTCCCTTGATAGATGGCGTAGCCGATGCCGCTCGGGACGCCGAGCACATCGCCACCGCCCGCCGTCTGGAAAGTGACCTGGAGGAGAATCTCGCGGACGTAGAGCGTGGTGTTCGGAAGCGCCTGCCCGTCCCACGGAGCCAGAAGGTAGTTCTCTGCGGTGTAGCACTTGTTGGTCTGGTTCGGCCCGGTGATCGGAGCGCAGAAGCTCTCGGCGGATTGGGCCACGGACACGGTCGCCCCCGCGTTCCCAATGGGCAGGGTGATGTACTCGTCAAGCACCATCCCGACTCCCTTCCCGGTGTAGACCTCCCCGTTCCCCAGGTCTAACGTTCCCTTGTTGTTAGGGGTGGCGTCAACCGACTGGTTGCCTGCCGAGAACACCCGATACCTTCGGAAGAGAACGGACGCAGGGGCCTGTCCAGCACCGATCCACTTGATCGTGAAGTTAGCGGTGCTGGTGAACTTAACGGTCTGTCCTGAATTGGCAGGGCCGTCGTAGGACGCCCCGAACGCGATGCTTTGAGTCTGATCCACGACGAAGGCGTCGGTGGCATCGGCGGGGAAGCCGCCGTACGTGCGATTGGTAACGGTGTTGCCTTGAAACCGAAAGTTGCCTCCGGCGTACTGGATCGGCGTGTCGTTCGTCCGGTAGCTGGCGCGAAGAGAGACGAGCCCGAGGTTGATCTGCTCGGGCGTGACGCCCATGGCCGAGACGTCGAGAGTGATCGTCTCCGTGCCAAGAGCCTCCGGCACGACGGCGGAGAGCGGAAGGCTCTGCTTCAGGACGCCGCCGACGAGCACGTCGAGCGCGTCGAGCTTCGGACGGAACGTTCCGGTCGCGCGATGCCGAACGAGGGCCTTGAGCGAGACGATCGTCGAGTCGAGAGGAACGACCGTCGACGGGATCATCGAACCGACCCGGAGCCAGTAGGTCAGATCGCTGTTGTCCATAACGCAGGACGCCTCGTCGTCGCCCGCCTTCGCCTTGTCCGGAGAGGTCCAAAGGACGTTAGACAGAGGCCGCATCTCCTGCGTCCCCACGCCTCCGAACTCGATGATCTCAGTGGTCGACTCGCCCGGATCGTTGACGGTCGGCGACTCGCAGAACAGCCGGTGCCGAAGATCCAGCTCGAACCGCCCCCGGCCCGTGTCGCAGTTGACAAGGTCGCGGGCCTGTCCGGCGTCGAGCGCGGTCGGGGCGAGCGTGGTGTTGAGCGTTCCCGGCGCGACGAGGACGTGGACGCCTTCCGCCATCAGATCGGCCTCCGGGTGTCGAGTAGCGCGCGCATCCGTTCGCCCTTGATCCGCAGGACGGCGCGGTAGGCGTCCTCGTTGAAGGTCCTGAGACGCTCGAGGCCGACGTCGTCGCCCGCGACGTGCTTGCGGAGGTTCGCCTGGGCATAGGCGTCGAAGAGGTCGAGGACGTCGGCGAGGTCCGGCTCGATCGTCTGTTCCGCCGAGACGATGGGCGCATGCCGATAGAAGCCGCGCGCGTAGCACTCGGTCAGCCCGTCCGATGGGAACATGTCGAACACGAGCTTGTTGCGCGTGACGTGGGCGAAGGCGGTTGGGACGCCGACCCGGCTTCCGAGCCCCCAAAGCCGCATCACCTCTCCCGCCGAATCCGCCTTGCGGATCTCGCGGCCTTTGATCCAAAGCACCCACACGGTGTGGAAGGCGAGCGCGGTGTTGGTGGGCTCCGCAAGGCTGTACTCGCGGGCGTTCTCCGGGATGGCGATCGGGCTCATCGTCGCGAAGAGGAGCGGCACGTCGCGCGTGAAGCAGTCGATAAGGAACGCGATCCGCGCGCCGAAAGGGGTGGCGAGGTGATCGTTGGTGGTCTTCGGGGAATGGACGCTGTCGCCGTCCGGCGCAACGTTCGCGGCGACATAGGAGGCGAGAGCTTGAAAAGTCATTGGGTCTAAGGGGATGCCCGCCACAAGGGCGGGCTGTAAGAGGGCCGAAGCCCTATGGGGTAGTCGTCAGGAGCGAGGAGCCTGGCCCTGTGTCCCATGCGCGATGCTCTTGTTCGCCCACATGGCCGTCTGCTCCAGGTTCGTCATCGCGAGCGACCGCTCGCGGCCATTAGGGATCGTGAGGATCACATCGGCGAAGGCTTTGGCAGCCTCGCGGACCTCGCCCATTTTCGCGATCATCTCGGGGGTGGGCTTGTCGTTGTAGTCGAAGGGGTTCAAGACAGGCTTGCTGACCTGAGCCTCCTGGGTCTTCGCCGCTTGACCGAGTTGGTAGTCCATCCAGTGCCAAGTGCCTGCCTCCATAATCTCCCGAGGATCGCCGTACCCAAGCCGCTCGATAGGCATCGGGTTGCGATTGAAGGGATGGGCGGTGACTCCGATCTCGTTGTCGGAATAAACGCAGTTGACGATCGCCGGAGCAATCTCCATTCCTCCTGCGATCATGAGGACGACGAGGACGATGCGTCCAACGGTGGGTTTGATGGGGTTCATCTTGTTTCTCGCCCTTGCGGGCTTCTTCATCGTTTAGGCGCCCGCCCCGAAGGGCGGGCCAGTGGTGGCCCCGTAGGGCCTTCCAGCGTTAGTTGCGGGTCGCGCCGAACTTCAGGTAGTCGAGGTCCGTGTACTGGGTGCCCACCGCCGAGCCGCTCTGCATCGCGTAGGTCGGCGTGAGGTTCACGTCGTTCGGCATGTCCGTGAACAGGTCGAAGTTCGTGCCGTCCGCGTAGAAGACCGCGTTGCTGTCCTTGTAGACCACGACCGAAGCGCGGGTCGAATCCGCCTCGGAGCGGACCTCGAAGCCCCAGCGGTGGAACCCGTCAGCCGCCTCCAGGTTGCCCACGACGCGGGTCGAGGCGACGCCGTTGTGCATCACCACGAGCCGGACCTCGGTCGAGTTCTCCGGCTTGTAGAGCCAGACGCCGGCCGTGGGGAACGATCCGATGACGGTCGTGTCCACGATCGCGAAGCCCGCGAGCCACTCGACCAAGGTGGACGAGATGCTATGCCGGAACCCGAACTCGGCGACGGACTTCGCCTTCAGCTTGATGGGAGCCGACGCGATCTGGATCTGCGCGCCGGAGTTGTCGGTGGTCGCCGCGCCGGTCAGACGCAGGATGCCGTTGGGAGCGACCTGGATCGCGGCGTCGCCGGCCGCGATCTGGGTCTTGACGAACGCCGACAGGTCGGCGCCCTCCACGAAGTCGTACGCCCCATAGACCTGGGGTTCGTGGAGGAAGAATCGCTTGACGAGATTCAGTAGGGGGCTCATAGCTCTTACGGAAGGACCACGTTGTAGGCGCGGCCCCACTCCCAGGGGCGCTCGTTGATGAACCCGACGAGGCTCATGCCTTCCAGCGCCGCCATCGTCGGCAAGCCCGGATAGGGGTCGATGTAGTGGACGCCCTCCATGGGATCGTCCGGGAGGCCGAACGCGAGCGAGTCGGACGAGCCGACGTAGATCTCGCGCTTGGGCAGCTTGTCGATGGCGGTCTCCAGCATGTGGAACACGCCGTCGTTGGTCACGAAGAACTCGCCGGGCAGGGCCACGACCTTGTCGGGCTTCTGCTGGATCGTTCCCGAGAGCTGCGTCTTGGTCGCCTCGAACGTGTCGGAACCGTGGATGCACAGGTCGCACTTCGAGTTGCGCTTGGAACGGAGCTTCATCACCACGTCGAAGCGGAACTTCTCCCAGGTGTAGGTGTAGGCAGCCGCGTCCGTGCCCACGTTGACCGCCTTGAAGCGCGGGAACTTGTTGAGGTCGATGTTCTGGTACATGTAGACCTCGTTGCCCTGCGCGGTCGGCATGTTGCCGAGGAACCCCGACTGGAGCGGGTAGGCGAACGCCATGATCTTCGCGATGTTCCCGTCGATCTGACCCGCGCCGCCGACCTGGTTGAAGTCCGGGAAGAGCGCGTCGTTGATCTGCTCCCAGAACGCCTGGGCGCTCATTCGGGCGACCATCTTCTCCCAGTCCTTGAGGCCTTCCTCGTCCTCCAGGATCGCCAGCTCGTACTTGTCGAACGGCTCGCCGAACTGGATGGCGGAGCACATGGTGCCGCCCTGGATCACGCGAACGCGCTTCACGAGCTCAAGCTCGCGGTTCGCGATCACGGGGTCCATCGCGTCCACCCACTGCCACTTCGGCTTCTCGGTCAAGAAGCGCGAGCGCATCTTGCCCTTGTAAACGCCCCCGCCGACCTTGCCCTTGCGGATGGTGGGCATGTTGCCCGGAGCGTTCCGGTTGTAGTACTGATCGAGCCCCGCCAACATGGCGACGAGGTGCATCCCATCCGACGTGATGTCGAGGATGCGCTTGGTCATCAGGGCTCCGATCGCCTGCCCGATGCCGGTGGTGTCTACCGCACTCATAGGTTTCGTGTTTTCCTTCCCCGGCTATCGGGGTTCGCCTCTTTAGCCACCTCCCTTTCGCGCCCGTGCCTCGGCATGCGCGCGGTCGATGATGTCGTCTTCGGTCATGGGTCCATCCTTCCCCGCCGACGCGCCGCCGCCGCGCCCAACGGGCGGCAGGGCGACCTTTGTGACGGGCTTCTCGACAGGGGCCTCGGTACGCGCCTTGCGAAGCTTCGGCCCGAGCTTGGTCTCCGCGATGGAGAGGAACGCGTCAGGCGTCAGGTAGAAGACCGCGTCGTCCTCGGGGACGCCGTTGATCGCCGCCCACGCCTTCGCGCCGCCGTTCTGGGCCATTCCCATCAGCGCGACGGGGGTGATCGCTACGCCGTACACGCTCTTGAAGGTCGCCGCCGCCTCGCCCGCCGCCGCGATGAGCGTCCGCGACTGCTGCACCTCGAAGAAGCGCCGCATGTCGGCAACCTCCGACTGGGCCTGAGCGATCTCGGGAAGGACCTCGCCCACGAACCGCGTCAGCTTCGCCTCTCCCGGCGTCGGCACGTAGCCCTTCTCCGCGACGCCGTCGCCCCAGTCGTGCGTCTTCTGATCGTTCTCGATCTCGCTGAGGAGAGCCTCGTAGCGGGCGACGAGCGGAGGCTTGTCGCCGGTCTCCGCTGCCGTGGTCGACGGGGTGGCGGTCGTCTCCGAGCCCGTGGACGCGTCGTCAGGGACGGTTGTCCGAAGAGCCGCCGCGTCCTCCGCCATCTGCCGCGTGATCGCGATGCGGTTGCTCTCTCGCTCTCGCCAAGATCGCCACGCCGCAGGATCGGCCCCGTCTGGCTCGGGATCTTCGTCGCCGTCCGTCGTCTCCGCGCCCTTGTCGCCCTCGGCGGGCGCGTCCTTGGTTTCCAGCGCGGGGGTCTCGTCGGTCGTTTCGACCTTCGTCTCGGTGGCGGTCGTCTCGGTCGCCGCAGTGGTGTCCGGAGTCGTCTCTTCGGTGTTGGTGATACCGTCTTCCATTGTCATCGTCCCCTCTCACGGGGTCCGATGGGATAGTGGGGCACCTATGCTCTAGCGGGACACTAATACATAGCGTCCCGCTAGAGGTTCGTATCTAAGCCGTCTCAGGCGGCGCGGCCTCGGCTTGCATCTGCGCCATCTGCCGTTGCATCTGCTCCTGGGGCGTGAAGCCGAACCGCTTGAGCGGGTTCTCGTAGCCGAGTCGCCGGTAGGTGTCGGCCATGACCTTGACCGCATCCGCGACGCCCATCTGGATAAAGGGCGTGTGGACCTGTTGAAGGTCGATGATGGCTTCCTGTCGCCGGTCCTCCTCCGTCTTGAAGACGAGGCTGTTCGGGTTCACCTCGACGGGAAGGTCGACCTCCAGGAACGCCTTGATCGGGAACATCCCCAGGTCGACCGGCTCCATGTCCGGCAGCGAGAGCGTCCTCGGGGCCACGTCCTGGCCCGCGCCGATGGTGCGGCAGACGTTGACCACGCCCCGGAGGAAGCCAGCGAACTCCTTCCGCATGAACCGCGCCTGGACGCCGCTCTGATCGAGGAGCGCGTTGACCTCGTAGCGGGTGCGCCGCTCGCCGCCGAGGGCTTGGCCGCGCTGCATGTCGCCGACGCCGGTCGCCGCGTTCATCTCGTCCTTGAGGATCGAGCGGAGTTGCAGCGCGACGGCAGGAAGCTCGGCGGCGGGGGTGCGCTGAAGGATGCCTTCCAAGCCGCCACCCTCGGTGAGGATGATCTGCTCGAGAGCCTCCCACCCTTGGGCGCCCTTGATCTTCTCAAGGATGTCCTGATCGATCCGAGTGGAGTCCACCGTGGTAACGGAGACGCCGAACCGGAGGGTGTTGACGATGTACCGCTCAACCTGGTTGAGCATCGCCGCCAGCCGGATCGTCGTCTCCATCTTGGCGCGCGGACGCGGGACGCCCGGAATCCAGCCGTCGATCCACCACGAGTGCGGGATGACGCCGAAGGGGTTCGGCCCCGCCTCCCACTCGTCCGCGTTCGGGCTGTCGGCCTGGCCGCACTTCACGTACTCGTTCCGCGAGTTGAGCTTGAGCGGGATCTTGTCCTGCCCGTGGATGCCGCCGAGCCAGACGACGTGCTCGTCCCGGCTGTACCAGGACCACTCGTACACCATCTTGCGACCGGTGCGCCGCCGCTCGGCGTCGCCGTTGAAATCCGGCTCGTCCTCGGTCAGGTTCTTGATCTCAAGGTCCGTAAGCGCGTCGCCGTAGATCTGCTCGGCTTCCTCCGGACTGAGGCGGTTGCGAACGCACACCCACTCCCACCGCCCCGGCTCGCGCTTCGAGCGGTCGTAGAGCGTGTCGAGGTTAGGCGAGTGCCGGATGTTGGGGCGCCCGCCGTCCGAGACCCCCCAATGGACGGAGCCCATGCCGTTGCACTCCATCTCGATACCGGCCATGTAGATAGGCGAGTCCCACCCCTGCGAGACCCAGAGGTCCCGGACGTACGCCGCGTTTACCGCCCGGATGAGCGGATCTGGGTGGGCGAACACGAACTCCGGGTCCATGCTGAGGCCCGCGACGTTGATCTTCGCGTTCACCTCGGCGTGGTTCATCGTGCCGATCTGCCCGATACCGGGCATGATCTCCCCGTAGTCCGGCAGCTCGCCGCCGACCCGCGCGCCGTGGTAGGTCGCGTCGCTCAGGATGCGACCGCGCATGGCGCCGTCGATCGTCCGCTTGTCGCCCGCCATGAATAGCTGGAGGGCGAACATCAGATCGTAGTGGTCCAGGTCGGTGGATTCCTTAATCCACCGCTTGATGGTGCCGAGCTTCGTGAAGCCCGATTTCGCCCTCCGCACGGCTTACTTCCTCCCCTTCTTGGGCGAGGCGTCCGATACGTCGACCTGGATCAGCGGCATACCGAGCGCGTCGTGCGTGGCCGGAGCATCGTCGCCCTCGTTAGGCCCTTCGCTCTGCTCAGCAGCTAGCGACTGTGTTACAGCGTCAAGCGCATTCCCTAAGGCGTCGTCGCTGCCATCCTGCCCATCATCGAACACGTCGCCGACGACAGTCGCCTTCCGATACTCGCGCGCATCGTTAAGAGCTACGTCGAGCGCCGCGAGGATCTCGTCTCGACTGGCATCGCCCTCGAAGCCGAGACGCCCCACGATATCGTCAAGAAGCAACGCATTCTGAGCCGCCGCATCCTCGAACGCTCTCCGAGCCTTCAGAACCTCGCCGTCCTCGCTATCGACCGCGAGGGCGAACCGCGTCTGCTCAGCGAGAGCGGCGAGGTCGAACTCGTCGCGGTAGCCGACGTCGATCGTCTCGCTTTCCGCCGTCAGCTCTTCGAGACGGGCCTTCGACTGGGCAAGCTCACGCTTGTTGCCGGCCACGCGCTGCCGCTTCGCCACCGCGCTCGCCCCGTCGCCCGAGACGCGCTCCGCCGCGAGCGGCTCAAGCTCAGCGATGCGAAGCTGTAGCCGCTCGATTTCGCGCGAGATTTCGGCCTTCCGGGTGGACGACGGCTCGAACGTCACGCTGAGGGTGCGGTAGTCCTTCGAGCGACCGAGGATGTACCGACCGCCGAAGCCGGTGACGGTTTGCGTCGAGTATTCGCTGTGGACCTGCCGCTGTCGGGCGTCCACGAGGGTCATGAGGGCCGCGAGGATCGCGGCGGGATAGGTTCGCTTCATAGCCAGTCTCCGGTCGTTTTGCCCCGCTTCTGCAACTTGGCGACTTCCCGGAACCACTCCGGGGAGCCCGGCGTCAGCAGGGTCTTTTCGGTCGCGCGTCCGCCCTTGAACCGCGTGTGCAGGAAGTAGCGGACGCTGTCGTAGTCGTGGTTCTTGCCGTCGTTCGGGTCGACGTCCTCGGGTTCCGAGGGATCTCGCGGCAGATCGGGGATCTGATCGCAAAGCTCAGGGCAGCCGGGCCAGAAGGCCTCGCCGCTGTGGATGCGCCAGCGCGGAGAGCGGGCCATCCTGCCATCCGGGGTCTTCGTCCAGCTCAGCATGAAGGCGACGGTCGACGCGCCTTCGACGCGCGAGTTGTCGCCCGCGTGAAAGGTGAGGCCGAGCTTCCTGAACCGCTCCGCCCGGTTCAACGCGTCCTTCTTCTTGTCCTTGCCCCACAGGGCCGGGTCGGCGTAGCGCAGGGTGACGTGGCACCCCATCTTCGCCTCGAACTCGATGATCTTATCGGCTTGGTCTTCGAGCTCGATGCCGCTCATCCGGAGGCGGGCGAACGTCCAGACGTGGTTGTCCGGGCCGACGAGGTGGAGGTAGTAGGCGGAGACGGAGGAGTCCGACGTGCCGTAGTCGAACGACGCGTAAACCTTGAAGCCGAAGAAGTGGCATTCCCGGATGAACTCCTCCGGGGGCATCCCGTGGGGGATGCCGTGCTCCTCATAGAGATCCTCCCACCGGAACTTATGGACCTCGTCGCGCCACATGCTGAAGCGGCCGCTGACGTAGAGGTCCCAGGAGCCGTCCTCGCGGGCGCGCCGGATGTCCGGGTCGCCGATCATCGACATGATCTGGTCGATCTGGTCTTTGAGCTCCTCGTAGGCGGGGTTGTCCTCTTTCTTCGCCTGGATGAAGAGGAAGTCCTCAGCTGTCGCGGCGCCCTTCCCGTTGAAGATCGGCCACGTCAGACGCCGATACTTGGGGTGGAAGATCTCCTTGACCCACTTATGCCCGATCCCGTCCGGGTTCGCGCCCATCAGGATCGGGATGTACGGCAGGTTGAGCGAGCCGGGGCGCGTGACGTAGTTGATGCCGACGAAGTCGTCGTAGCCCATCTCGGTCGGCTCGTCGATGAGCGCGCCGACGCTCTCCGCGCCAGGCCTCTTACCGCCGCCTCGGCCCGTGTTGGACCCGGAGTCGATGTTTCGGAAGAACACGCCCCCGAGCCCTTCTCCGAAAAACTTCATGTGGAGGCCGTAGCGGTTCGAATCGCTGAACTTGCCGATGCCGGCGAACTCCGTGTCCAGCTTTCGGATATGCCGGTCTTCGAGCGACGGATAATCGAGCGTGTAGATCGTGACCCACTGGTTCGGGAACCCCCGATCGCGAAGGTCCATGACGATCTCGAACGCCGCCGACCGCAGGAGGTAGCTCTTGCCGCCCCAGCCCGCGCCGCCGTAGAGGCAGTAGCGGCGCCGACCGCCGATGCTCGCGGCGCGGCCCTTTCGGGTGATGAAGTCAAGGGCAGCGCGCTGTTTGCCCGAGAGCGTCCGATAGTCGCGCCAGCTCTTGGTATCAACGACCACTAGAAGCGGAACCCCTTGCGGTTCGTCCGGCGCGCGCGCCTCGCTTGGCGCAGCCGCCGGCTGCCCGTGCCGGGAGAGTGCCCCAGGTGCCACGCGTCGCAGAGCTCGCACCGGTAGGCCTTCAGGTGCCCCGAGCCTTTGCGGCGCGCGGACATCGCCGCCGACTCGCTCGGGTGGCGGATCTTGCCCGACTCGGGGCAGAAGGCGGGCGTCATTCGCACATCCCCGACGTATGCGAACACGTCATGGGCTCTTCGCCGAAGAGGCTCGGCGTCTCCTCGCCACGGTAGCCCGTCTGGGACCACCGCACGACGTCGTCGACCATCGCGATCCGGACGAGTCGCCCGCCCTTGGCCGTGACCTCGCGAGAGCGGAAGCGCGCCGGAACCTTGTCGGGGCTGAAGAACGTGTTGCACTCGCGCGAGCCGCCGTCGAGCTCCGCCTCGCGGATCCGATCAAACCGCTCCGGGAAGAGCGCGGCCATGCGTTCGATCTCCTTCTTCTGGCTCATCACGCACGGGGCGCATCCGACGCGCGACATCCCCATCGCGTAGAGCGGGTTCGGCTCGATCCCGTAGCGCGCGTGGATCGCCCAGACGTCGTCGAGGCTCCAGCGCAGGAGCGGACGGCGCACCGGCAGGGCGTACCAGTCGTCGAAGCCCTCGGGCTCCAGCAGGGCGCGGGCGTGGCTCTCCCCGGCCCTGACGCCGGTGTGGAGCACGACCTCATGCCCCTCCTCCAGCAGGCCGTAGACGTAGGCCTTCGAGGGCTTGAGCTTCAGCTCGACCGTGCAGAACCGGACCGTCGCGGAAGGGAAACGGCCCTTGTGCCGGGCCAGCTCGTAGAAGTCCCGCTCGGGCCGGATCCACTCGATCGGGTGGACGCGCTCCGACAGCATCCGGACGTAGGCGTAGGTCTCCTCGCACTCGTTGCCCGTGTCGGCGAACGTCGCTCGAATGCTCTCGCGCGGGTAGCCGCTCTCGTGAACGGCCCAAAGCAGGAGGGCGGTGCTGTCCTTGCCGCCGCTGATGCCGAGGTGATTGATCTTCATGCGACACCGTCCTGGGGGAGGGCCTTGACGCCGTAGTTCTCGGCCTCGATCTCTTTCCAGACCGCGTCCATCGCGGGATCTTCGTCCTCGGCGGGGGCGCGCACGGAGCCGATCTGGATGATCGCGCCCTCGGCGTTGACGTTGACCGTGGTGCCCTTCGTCTCGAAGATCCCGAGGGCCTCGCCGAGCTTCACGTTGGCGCGGAGCGCGGTGTCCAAGTTGCCGCTCGCCTCCGCCTTCAGGGCGATGCGGAGCACCCGTTCCTTAACCGCATCCGGGGAGCGCTGGAGGATGCGCCGGGCGACCATCGCCTTCGCGGCCCGCATCACCACGCACATCGCCGGTCCCTCCTCAAGCTGATCCTGCTTGACGGACGCCGCGTACCCCGCCTTCTGGGCCGCGCTCTTGAAGTCTCCGTCCGTCTCGACGTAGTGCAGGAGATAGCGAGTCTGCTTCTCGGTGAGATAGCGAACGAGGAACGAGAGGTCGGCGTCCACCGATCCCTTCGCGATGTTCTCCTCGATGCGCTCGAACCGTTCGGCGTCCTCGGGGGCGAAGGTGGCGAGCTCAGCGAGAAAGGCGGAAAAGGCGTTGACCGCCTCCCCGTCGCTTTCGCCCTTGCCGTGTAGCTCGTCGCCCTTCGCCATTCGATGCTTCCTCAGGTGGTGGCCCGCGATCCTCGGGGGAGCGCGGGCGCGTGGGGTCGGCGTCAGCCGTGGATCGCGGTTTCGGTGATCCGTCCGCCGCCCGCGAGGATCGTTGCCACCGTCTCGTTCACGAAGTCCTGCGCCTGGGCGTAGGTGCCGAGCCGCAGGCTCGTGGAGACCTGGGCGCCGTTTGGGGCGACGTATCCGACGCGGACGTAATAGGACGGGTGGGCATCGTCGCGTTCGGCCTTGGTCGCGCAACACTGTGCTTCCTCGTTGAGGGTCTGAGCCTTCGGCTCGTCAGCCTTGGCCTGGGACTGATCAGGGACGCCACCGGACAGCTCGGCGGAAAGGACCTCGTTGGCCTTCTTGCGCACCTCGGTCGTAGTGGAGGCGTCGGAGAGGGAGAGAACGGCCAGCGCGAGGCCGACCACGGGAGGGAGATTCATTGGTTTCACCGATCGGCACGAACGACGATCGAAGATGACCGTACATGAACGTTCATCTTCTAAACAAGGAATCTCTAGCGTTACGCTAATGGTTAGCGATTAGCTATTTTCGGAGCGCATATTTTTTGGGTGGGGAGGCCGCCGCTTCTCCCAGCCCCCTGCCCCCTCTGTCGTTACCCTATTGCATGGGCACCCAAAGAGAAAGACTCAGGCTGACGTGCGCTCTGCCCCGTTGGTAGTCACCATGCGTAGCCACCGAGGCACGATACAGGGCGGTTCTAGGCTCGAATCTACGGGCGTCCCCATACACTCGAAGTAAGCGTACTGCCGTCAGAAAACCACTAGGTTCGCACTAGGTAACGGGGCTGAACCCGTGTCTATCGAGACTCACGCCCACGCCTCTCGTGCTCTCCCCCTCTTCACTCTCTCTCAGCTTCGAATGGCCCTTGGCATGGCTTAGGCTCGTCGGGAATGGGTGGGCACGGAAGAAAGACACGCGACCGTACAAAGAAAGCTTGCGTAAATCGTGAATGATCGTATACAATATTTGTACGTCGTTCACAGCGTCGTACAAAGAAAGACCCAGCGACGTTACGAGCGTCCTGGGCATGGCTCGAAAGATGGTTAAGACATCCCCGAACGTTCAGAAGCCTACCGCTTCCCCCTTCATCGCTGACTACACGCACGAGGTGACTCGCTACAACCACGGTACGCGCGTCTCCTGCACTCTCTGCCGCTCTTGGAGCGAGATGATGGGTCTTTGCGCCCACATCGAGTCTGAGGGTGGCGTGGCGCGGGTGGTGAAGCTCTAATGAGCGCCTACGTGCTCGCTCCGGAGAACTTCGACGCTCTCCTGTCCGTTCTGATGACCGCACACCCGCAGCAGGACGCCTCTCGTGCCTACGCTCTTCTCTCCGCGCTCGACATGGACGACCGGAAGGACAACCTGGAGCGAGACGCGAAGGCCGAGGCGTTCGTGGCCGATCTCTACCGGATGAACAACGAGGCTGTGGCCGTGCGCTACCGCCTTTCGGAGTGGGACGCGCCTCGCGAGTTCAAGGCGTCGTTCTCGTATCGGCACTCTTCCCTGCCGCTTCCCACGATCTTTGGGATCGCCGAGTGTCTCCTCTACCAGTGCAGCGAGGGGGACGTGCCCGAGTCGGAGACGTACAAGCGGCTTGACCGATGGGTGAGCGCGCTCGGGCGAGCGGCGGCGAAGCTGTCTCCCGGCTACTCCTGGGGGTTGAAGTGAAAGGGACGGACGATCAGCCGCAGCTCATCACCGATGCCGAGCTAGACGGCCAATCGGTTCTCTTCTGACTGCCGAGGCGTGAAACCCGTGCGGCCCCTGGATAGGGGCGGTCCCTCAACAGGACAAGGCAAAAGACCATGGCTACCAGCACCAATGAACGCGAGACGTTCGTCATCGAGTACCGCCACCGCGACACGCGCGCGAAAGGTCGGCTCTCCCTTCCAATCGAGCTCTACTCGCCTGAGGAGTGCGAAGCGGCCGCGAACGATATCGCGCAGGATGGGCACACGGACGTTACATCGACTCTGGAGGTGCGCTAGTGGCCGGAAAGGATCTCATCTCGCTCACCCAGGCGGCGACGCTTCGGGGAGTCAGCCGCGGGCGGATCTACGCTCTCTACTCCCAAGGGCGACTCAAAGGCCAGAAGGTCGGAAGCTGGCTTTCCTTCGAGCGGTCGGACGTCGAAAAGCTCGAGGTGAAGAGCGTTGGGCGCCCTAAGAAGGCCTGAAACATAAGAAATGAGTACATCGTCACTACTCCAGGCAACTGGGTTGCCTACTTTACTCATGGCTGACGAAACCATTAAACTCTCGCCTGAATCGCTCAAGGCGAACCTCGAAGCGAAACGACTCGATCTCCAGCAGAAGGCTGAGGACGAGCGAAACAAGCCCATCCAGGACCTCTACAAGTCTATCGACGAGGGAATCAAGAACCTGGAACCGGGTGCATCGTCCTTCGAGATCGACCCAGAGCCCTATAAAAAGCTTCTCGGTACGAAGGGCTGGGCAAAGACGATGACCGACCTCTACAACGCAGGATTCGATGTAAGCTACAACGAATCGAACGGCACCGCTGGCGTCTTCGTTAAGCCTTGATTTAATATCTTGCCCCTACTCTCCCGAGAGTAGGGGCAGATCGTGCTTTAAGCGAAAGGCGTTGCTGATCTTCAGCCGTTCCTCACGCGAAATAGACGCCTCTTCGGCGTTCTGCGGCAAGGCGAGCATCGGTGCCGTAGCTAGGCGGTCGCTCCGCACGGCAAGGGCGAACTCGATGAACTGAGGCGGGGTCGGAAAGTACTTGACGTCGCCAGGCCGGGACATGAAACGCTCCGCCGCCGGCTGAAGATCGACCTTTGCCACCCCAGCTATTTTCAGCGGGCGGGAGAACCCTCGAAG